>VAPL010017081.1_pt1 | contig 10374 bp, 11 predicted proteins | sample 3395061 | NCBI WGS metagenome assembly VAPL01 (sample SAMN08290444, study PRJNA428436) | hydrothermal vent metagenome | isolation source: Deep-sea hydrothermal vent chimney 2 | place: Pacific Ocean: Juan De Fuca Ridge | depth 2182 m m
ATAATCCAGAAAAAGAAAAAAGCCAGCGTTCCCAGGTGATAAAGCGGGTTCCAGTCATGCCCGAAGGAAATATTAAACCAGTTCTCAAGCGCCAGATAGCCCCGTTTAACCGGATTGATGTAACTCAAAATCAACACCCTCTGAGATGACGAATAGTAAGGCCTATTCCATAGTAGAATAGTATGGATTTTAGTCAGTAGCGCGCCGACTGTATTTGATCTTTGTCAAACAGTGGGAGGCTGTTTACCGTAGCGGTACTCACGCACGATGAAGACTATCGTATAGATGATAATAAACAGGCCAATAAACATTCCGATGAAAAGTGAATAGTCGAACTGATAGCTGTCGGTATAGGGATCGTAAGTGGTGCAGAAAAGACGCACATTATCCACCAGCGTGGCAAAAAAACCCTGACTGGGTTTTGGCCGCCCGAGGACCAGTTCCATCAGTGGCTCAAGCAGCAACTGGGTATCAAAAACCTCGCCATATACCTGGCGATAAATCTTCCCGCTCGCATCAACCACCGTCGCCTGCACCACATGATCAAAGCCATTGGGAGAGGGGAAGAAAACAAATCCCAGCTGCTTCGAGAGGGCGGCAATGGTCTCACTGTCGGCACTGAGTAGATGCCAGCCACTGTTTTCTATTCCCTGCTTGCGCGCGAAATGCTGCATCGCCTGAGGTGTGTCGTATTGAGAATCAAAACCAATCGCCAGCACGGAAAAACTGTCATCCCCCAGTGTTTCACGCGCCTTCTCCACAACCCTGGCGAGGTGCCGTATGGTCATGGGACAGGTCTTGTAACAGCTGGTGTAAACCATGCTGATCACAACAGGTTTCCCCTGAAACATCTGCGAGGATACCGCCCTGCCATGATCATCGGTCAGCGAAAACTGCCCTAAAGTCTGCCCTATCGCATCCTGACTGGCCTGCAGGGCTGAGTTGTATTGAAAGGTCTGGATGGATTTTTTCTGTGCTGTGTTTTCGGCATTTGCATCTGCAAACAGCACAAGCCAGGCAACCAGAACCGCGAGAAAAACCGGGCAAGTGCCGGAAATTGGGGGGCGAGCGTTTGGAGTGGCAAGCGACATCAACCACCCTCCCGTCATAAAGCCACTACATCAAGAACCGCAAAAAACAACAGACTAACCAGTTGCACCAGTGAAGCGAAGAAGTTGCGCATTGCCATTTTTGGCGTCGTGTCCCGAACCAGCAGAATACTTCGGTAAACAAAATAACCACCGCCCAGAAGCGCACCTATAAGATAGAGCCAGCCGAGGCCGTAAAAAAATGGCAGCACCGAGACACTGGCCAGGAGTATGGCATTCCAGAGTACCGCCTTTGCCGCAGCCTTGTCTCCCTTAACAACCGGCAGCATAGGCACACCAGCCGCAGCATAATCCTTGTGCTTGGCAATGGCCAGACTCCAGAAATGCGGCGGGGTCCAGAGAAACAGCACCATCGCCAGAATAATGGGAACCGGCCCCAGATTCGGATCCACCACCGCGGCGCCCGCGAGTACGGCAAAACTTCCTGATGCGCCACCGATAATAATATTGATCCAGGTTCGCCGTTTTAACCACACGGTGTAAACGATGGCATAGAAAAAAGCGCCCAGAAAAATAAACAGCGCCGCCATACCATTGAGCGTATAAGCCGCCGCAGCGATGCTAACCACAAGCAGCAATAATATTATCGACAACCAGATGGGGTTGCTGCTGGAAAACTCGCCGGTAACAAAGGGGCGATTTTTGGTGCGCGCCATGAGTCCGTCATAATCACGCTCGTAATACTGGTTAAACGCGCCTGCGCTGCTGGACGCCATGAGTATGCTCAGGGCCAGCACTGCCACCTGCCACGCAGGAACAGAAGCGCCCGGGGTGACAACCATTGCGACAACGGCCGTAATGGTCATGATGACCCCGATCCGAATTTTGAAAAGATTGATAAGTTGCCTGACCATCTTTAGCCTTTGTATTTGTCGCGTTGCTTTAACCTGTTTAGATGTAACTCAGGAGATAGAAACAGGCCGGACAGCGTTATTACACTGCCCGACCTTCTCCGCAGCTAACTGCCCAGCGGCCAAACCGAGGCCAGATACTTCCAGTTGATGAAGTAGTAAACAACAAAGGTCACCAGCAGCAGCATCGCCAGAACGAAGGTTCCCGGCGCCTCGAAGCTGGAGCCGCCAGCGCCATGGTGCTGTTCTTCCAGTTTGGCTGCCCTGGCCAGTTTTTCAGGCGTCTCAACATTGTAAACCGATGCCGCCAGCGCCTTGCCAGTGAAACACTCGAGGAAGCCGGCAGACGGTTCCAGTTTCTTGCCAAACAACAGCGAACCCACGGTAATAAGCAGAAAGGCCCCGCCGCCGACGATAGCCAGCACGCCACCGATAGATCCAATCGCGACCAGGGTGTATGCCATTCCGGGATATTCAAATCCGAGCATGGCGCCAGTGAAATCCATATCCCAGTGGCGACGTGAAACCCCCAGTGTTCCCGCACCCAGCAGGAACAGGATCAGCACGACCATGCCGCCACCGAAAATATACGGCTGCAGTTTGGCCAGCCAGGGGAGAATCATCTGCCGGCGGAACAACACCGGGATCAACAGGTAGGTCAGCGCCATGAACGCCAGCGTTGTACCTGTAACCACAGTGGCATGGAAATGCGCGGGCACATATATCGTATTGTGGATGATCAGGTTGATCTGCTCAGTACCCATGACCACGCCGGTAATACCGCCGAGGAAACCGAAAGTAACCAGCGAAATAAACATGCCGGAGAAGACCGGATTACCCCAGGGCGCCTTGCGCAACCATTCAAACATTCCCTTGGTCAGGCCCTTGCGGCGCTGAGCGACCTCGATCGAACCCGGTACAGTCAGACCGTGGATCATACTGGCCAGCACGGCAAGATACATGGCGTAACTGGTATTGAAGATCTTCCATTCGGTGCTGATACCCGGATCAACCAGGATATGATGCGCACTAGCCAGCTGCAGGAACACTATGTAGAGCAGGTAGGCAAAACGGCTGACCTTCTCGGACATGGGACGCGCGCCGAAAACGATACCCGCGATCAGATACCATATCGCCACATGAGCTGCGACGTTAATCTGCTGGGAAGAATGGCCCAACGCCCACCAGATAACGCGGTACATTTCCGCATCGATATGGTTGATGTAGCCAATTGACCAGAGAAACGTGGGAATCAGGATGATAGCGCCACTGGCAATGGTGAAAACAGCGATAATCGCCGCAACGATGGCGCCGAAAGTAACCAGCGGAACAGAACCTTCATAGGTCTTTTCCTGCTGGGCAATAACCAGGGTACCGAAAAAGACAAAGACCTGCAGCAGCGCCCCCACTGCAAACAGGATCAGCCCCAGATAGAAATGCGGCGCCGCCTGCATGGGCACATAGGAGGTCATCATGACGCTCGAGTTACCCTGGAACACCGCAACATTGTTCATGATTGCGCCGATCAGCATGAGGAAGAATCCGGCCCAGGCCCATCCCGGCGTCGCCAGCCGGCAACGCAACAATGTGGTCGAGGCAAAATGCAGGATCGCCATCTCAAAAAAGATGACCCAGAAAATCAGCGCATTAATGCCATGCGCCGTCAGGACCTGATAAAACATATCGGCGGGAAGCAGATGCACTTCCTGCCAGCGGGTGAGCACAACCCCGAGCGCGAGAATACCGGCAATCAGCAGCGCAACCACGCCGGCAACCGCATTCACTTTCATCAGACGTTCTGCATCACGATTAAAATAGAATCCCGAATCGGGACATAGACGAAATGAAGACATGGCTATTTATCCTCCACGTAGATCTTACCCACCATGGTATGGTGGCCAATACCGCAATATTCATTACACACCACCCCGTACACACCGGCTTTATCGGGGGTGATATTGATGACCATTTCATACCCCGGCAGCACCTGCAAATTGATGTTGACAGGCTGCAGGGAAAAACCATGCTGGTAATCCATTGAGGAAAGATGGAAGCGGTAGCTCTTGTCTTTCTCCAGCTCCAGGATCGGCCACCACTGCCACAGCCGCCCCAGCATATAGACATCGCTGCCGGCAGGAGGGCGCACAACCGGCATACCGGCTTCCTCACGCACCGTGTACTTGTCAATCATTTCCTGCACCTTGGCTCCATATGCTGCAGGCGTGGTCTGGTAGGCCTCGGTAGAGAGATTTTGCTTACCATAGACATGCCAGATAGGCATCATGGCAAACATAATCAAACACCAGGTCAGGGCAATACCAATCCAGATGAGTTCCTGGCGCCCAACAGGTTCATTCCACCAAATTCGCTCGGCAGGCGGTAAAAATGAAGTCATAGCTAATCCTCCTCAGAAAAACCAGTGTTGGTTATGGCGCAACAGGCAGGGTAACGATTTCCATTATCCCCCAGATAATATAGAAAACCGTTGGCATCACCACCCCGATAAACAACAGCAGGAAGGGATTATCCATTAAGGATTGCATCGCGGGGATACGTTCATCTTCATTATTATTTGACATGGCAATAGCTCCTGTTAGTCAGTGTCAGCAACACGACGAGGTGATTGTTATTGATTGACAAATGTCCGGTAAATTTAGTCCGCCCGTTTTTTTTCAGTATTCCAGGCTTTAACGATATTACATACTGTAATTAGATGGCCAACTTTGACCTAAATCAATTTGCGACCCTTAATACCTGATTTTTTTAATCGGGGAAGTTGCATCCCCATCATGCCCCGCAGCTAAAATTTAAGGATTAATAATAAGGGATAAGTCATTTAATTCATCCATTTGCATTCTTGCTTTGAACTATTGAGCAACAAATTAAATGACTCTGATCCCTTTTATTCTTGTTCTTTAATTCTTTTATTCCGTTCGCAACGGCCTGCAAAAATCAGCAGGTTTCCAATGCATGCCCCGTCTGATAATATTTTGATCGTTTTATGTGCAACACGCCATCGGGAGCTGAAGCAGACAATGACATTATCGAATAACCAGCAAAAGGCCATCGCCATCTGGCTTTTTATCTGCTGCGCCACCATTTTCGCCATGGTCGTACTCGGAGGCGTCACCCGTCTGACCGGTTCCGGACTTTCCATGGTTGAGTGGGAGCCCCTGATGGGCATCCTGCCACCCCTCAGCCACTCGGAGTGGCAGCAAACGTTTCAGCTGTACCAACAATTTCCCGAATACAAGATAAATAATTACAGCATGAATCTGGAAGAATTCAAGTCCATCTTCTGGTTCGAATATTCTCACCGTCTGCTGGGCCGCGCGATCGGGCTTATATTCATTATCCCTCTACTGTATTTCATTATTACCCGCCAGGTCAGAAAATCCCTGATCCCAAAACTGCTTGGCATGTTCATACTTGGCGGCCTGCAGGGGTTGATGGGCTGGTATATGGTGAAAAGCGGCCTGGTGCAGGACCCGCATGTCAGCCAGTACCGGCTAACCGCCCACCTGGCTCTGGCCTTTATTGTCTATGCCTATATTTTCTGGGTCGCGCTGGATCTGTTTTTTTCGCGACAAAATCGCCACAGCAAAACCGTGCCGGGAAATCTGAAGCGGTTCTCGCTGCTGCTCACCCTGCTCATCTTCATCACCGTCCTTTCCGGTGGCTTTGTCGCCGGGCTCAAAGCCGGCTATGTCTTTAACACTTTTCCACTGATGGCCGGGCGACTAATTCCCGAGAGCATTTTCGCCCTTTCACCGATCTGGAAAAATTTCTTTGAAAATATGGCGACAGTCCAGTTTGATCATCGCCTAATGGCAACCATGCTGTTTATCATTATTCCCCTGTTCTGGCTGACCGCCACACGCCAGGATATCTCGCCAAGGGCCCGAGTCGGACTACATCTACTGCTGGCAATGCTGGCCATCCAGCTTGGTCTGGGAATTTCAACTCTGCTGCTGCATGTTCCGGTGCCGTTGGCCGTCGCCCATCAGGCCGGCGCGCTCATACTGTTCACCATTATGCTGTTTGTCACTCACGAACTGTGGCGGTCACCGGACTGACCCCGTTTGCTCGCCGCGCCCTAAAGAAGATCCCGCAGACCCGAGACATCCAGCAGACTAATATCATTGCCATGAACATCAATCAGTCCCTTGCGGGATAAGCGGGTCAGAATCCGGGAAAAGGTTTCCGGCTGGATGGCCAGTCGGGACGCCACCACGCTCTTGGGGGTGGTCAGATGAATTTCCGACAGTTCTACTGCTTCGGAGGGCAGTTGATCCAGCAGGAAAATAACCAGCCGATAGGTGGCGTTGTGCAGGGTCAGGTTATTAATCTCGTCAATACGCGAATGCAGCCGCCGGCTCATGATGGCCATCAGATGAAAACAGGTCTCATGGGAGTGTTCCAGAATCTCCTTGAAGATCTGCATGCTAAAACTGATTAATTCACTTTTACTAATCGCCTCTGCGCTAAGCGGATAGACATGTCGCTGCATAAACATAATCGCTTCAGCAAATGTCTGGGATGGATGGATAATCTCCATGACCTTTTCATCCCCGTCAGCCGAAATACAGTACAGCTTGATCTGTCCGGATTTTAGTAGATAAAAACGTTGCGCCGGTTGCCCTGCCTCGAACAGGTTTTCCCTGGCGGCCAGACTAATCGACGTCGATGTCTGCAGCATCTTCGCCATCTGTCTGTCATCCAGCATTTCAAACAGGTAAATTTCTTTTAATTGTGCAGCAAGCGCCTGTTCCGGCTTCATACTGTTATCCTCAATAAACAGCGTGTTATCAATTCCAGCAACAGACATTCTCCCCGGTTAACCAACCTGATTGTTCGGACATTATTTTCACAAAACGTAATATTTAGTGAAAACTCGGATAAAAGCAACCGGAATAAACAAACTCAGCCACAGTTGACTTTGGTCAACGACGACAGCCGTGTAACCAAATAAAAATGGGGCCCAAGATAGACAATGAGACTAGATCTACCATTTCATACCCGCAAAGGATGCATGTGAAAATACAACTTATCATAATGGGAAGGACAGAACAGTCGCAAGCCACAGAAAACATCTGGCAGGAAATATGCGAGGCACAGGGCCTGTCGCTGGCGGTTGCTGATTCAGAAACCGAAGAAGGTCAGGCGCTGGTTGAGAAACTGGCGCTACGCTCCCTGCCCGCCCTGGTGGTAAATGATCGGGTTATTGCTGTTGGCCAGCCGGACAAGGTCTCCGCCAGAAGAATTCTACAAATCCTTGACGAAAAAACTGATTGATGTCAGTTTCAGTTTTCAGTAATCCATTTATGATTCCAGAAAAACTAATTCAGGCGGCAATATGAGCAACAATAAACCCTTAATCGAATGGCAGGAAGATAACCTGTCTGTCGGCATCACAAGCATGGATGATACACACAAGGAGTTTATTGATATAATCAACCGCCTGGGCCTGGCGGCGGATGACCAATTTCCGGCATTGTTCAACAAGCTGCTTGAGCATACACAACAACATTTTCAAAATGAAGATATCGCCATGGAGAATTCAGGGTTTCCACCGAAATTTATCCATCGTAATGAGCATTCCCGAATTCTGGACGAACTCAAACAACTTGCCAGTACTATTGAGAACGGTAATATCAACACAGCAAGGAACTTTGTCTGCCGCTATATTCCCGAATGGTTTCCCATACACGCCGCGACCATGGATCGTGCGCTGGCCTGTCACCTGAAAGCATCGGGCACAGCTACCGATTGAAACCATAGCAAGCGTATACCGCTCACCGTTGTTCCGAGCGATAGTCAAGTCTCAACCCGCCCCCTGTTTATTACCGGAGAACCCTGCAATGACAACACCACGCACCTGTTTCTGTAGCCTGCCACTTGTAATCGCCAGCCTGCTTTTCCTGCAGGGCTGCCAACGTTCGGACTCCGAACCGACGACAGAAAAAGCGGCTGCCAGCCTTCCGACACAGGCCACCGCCCCAGATGCCGCTAAGGCCACACCTAAACCAGGACAGATTCACGGCAAGGTGATCGAGGTGATTGAGGCCGCCGGATATACCTACGTACAGGTTGATACCGGCAGCAACAAACTCTGGGCGGCCGGCCCCGGTACAACGTTTAAAAAAGGCGATATGATTGCTTTTGGCAGCGGTATGCCGATGGAAAACTTTCACAGCAAATCACTGAATCGAGATTTCAATATTCTCTATTTTGTTGATGCCTTTATCACCGATAGCGGGGCCGCAGCTAAACCCCGCATGCCAGAGCCCCACAGCAAGCTTGTCGATCACACACAGGCTATACCCATAACCGGTATCAACAAAGCCAAAGGCGGACAAAGCATTGCCGACATTTATGCCGACAAAGAAACGCTGGCGAATAAACCCGTTAAGGTGCGCGGCAAGGTAGTGAAATTCACCGCTTCCGTACTGGGCAAGAACTGGATTCATATCAGGGACAGCAGCACCGGCGCCGATCTGACCATAACCACCACCGATACAGCCAAAAAGGACGACATCGTACTGGTTCAGGGAAAACTTGGGCTAAACAAAGACTTCGGCTACGGCTATGTCTATGACGTCATTATTGAAGACGCCAAACTCACGGTTGAATGAAGCCAAACGAACTTGTGAAATTTGAACAGTCATCACGTATTTCTGCTCACGCGGGAAACTGAAAACACGAACGATGCGCTTCGTGCCTCAGCACATACTATGCGAGCTGCATTTTACCTGGTCCATCGCCACTCGTCCCTATATTTTGAACTGCCCAACTTCGATCTGCAACTGCGTTGCAAGCTGCGACATTTCCTGACTGGCCGTGGCTGTCTGTTGCGCCCCCTGCGAGGTTTGCTCACCAATTTCGCTAATGGTGCTAATATTGCGGTTGATCTCTTCGGCAACACTGCCCTGTTCCACAGAGGCGCTGGCAATCTGGGTATTCATTTCACTGATGGTACTGATCGCCTCGGTGATCTCGCGCAGGGAGTCGCCAGCCAGACCGGCCTGCTCGACACTGGCCTGCGCCTTGCTGCGACCTTCTTCCATCACCGCAACGGCCTGAGCCGAACCTGATTGCAGGCTCTCGATCATAGCCTGAATTTCCTTGGTGGATTCCTGAGTACGTCCGGCCAGGGTGCGCACTTCATCGGCGACCACAGCAAAACCCCGTCCCTGTTCCCCGGCACGCGCCGCTTCAATCGCCGCATTCAGCGCTAGCAGATTAGTCTGCTCGGAAATACCGCGAATCACTTCCAGCACGCCACCGATATTCTCACTGTCATGTTCCAGTTTCTGAATCACCGTTGCCGCCTGTTCCACCTCGTCGGCCAGATTACCAATAGCACTGATCGTTTTCTCCACGACCTGACGCCCCTTGCTGGAAGCGCTACTGGCATTTTGTGCCGATTCGGCAGCTTCCTGGGCATGACGCGCCACTTCTGCCACAGTTGACGTCATCTCGTTCATTGCCGAGGCAACCTGCTCGGTTTCCGACATCTGGCGCGCGACACTGTTATTACTTTCTTCCGATATCTGTGCCATTTCTTCTGCCGCCGTGGCCAACTGCGAGGTCGAGCCGGAGACATTGCTAATAATGTTCTGCAACTTTTCAACAAAGACGTTGAAGGCACTCACTAACTGACCGATTTCATCTTTGCCCTGCTGTTCCAGGCGTATGGTTAAATCGGCCTCCCCATGTGAGATCTCAATCAGATTCTGGACGACCTGGCTGATGTTTCTCTGCAGCACATTGCCAATCACCAAACCACTGACGCCGACGAGGCCAACACAGATCAGGGCGATGATCAGCCCCATGCTCAGAGCCCACTGGGATGAGGCGTTGGCATCATTGATAGTATCCGTAAAACGCTGGTAGCTGGCATCACGAAAAGTATTCAGGCTCTGGCTGAATTCACCCAGCGTCGTCGTCATCTTCGCTACTGACGGCTGGATCTGCGCCGCTTCCAGTGTACCCTCGATCATCCCCTGGGTGAGCGGTTTTGCGGCGCTATAGTAAGCATCAAACTGTTCCTGCAGGCGCGCAATACCGCCGCTGACCTCACTATCCAACGCTGTGATTTCTGCAAACCCCTGACGTATGGCCGCAGCCAGCGCATCGGCATCTTCGATCATCTCGACCTCACCGGCCGAGGCCGCCCCATTCAGGGTTTCCTTAATCCTGTCCAGACGCACCAGATTAACGTCGATGCGCTCCAGCGTCGGAAAATAGACCGCCTGTACATTGTGCAAGCGTTTGGCATTGCTATTGGTCGCGGCATAATTAAAGATCAGGTTGGCCGCCAGCCCGGTAACCGCAATAAGAACGATGGCAAGAATCTTATAGCGTATGGATAAATCAGATAACCAGCTCATTTTTGTTTACCCCTTGTAAAA
>VAPL010570886.1_pt1 | contig 10373 bp, 9 predicted proteins | sample 3395061 | NCBI WGS metagenome assembly VAPL01 (sample SAMN08290444, study PRJNA428436) | hydrothermal vent metagenome | isolation source: Deep-sea hydrothermal vent chimney 2 | place: Pacific Ocean: Juan De Fuca Ridge | depth 2182 m m
AAAAACAGAGGTCACTTAAGGTTTTTACAGACGGCGGTTCACGTGGAAATCCAGGCCCGAGTGCATCAGGTTTTGTGATTTTAAATGAAGCAGAAGAAATAATCGAAGAAGGCGGCGAGTACCTAGGCGTAACAACCAACAACCAAGCTGAGTACCAAGCGGTAAAGTTAGCAATTCAAAGTTCACTTAAATTCGATCCCGATGAAGTACACTTCTTCATAGACAGTCTACTGGTAGTTAATCAGATGAAGGGCGTGTATAAGATTAAGAATCGCGACCTTTGGCCCATTCACTCTGATATCAAGAAGTTATCTGAAAATTTTAGAAAAGTCACTTTTACCCACGTGCCCAGGGAACAAAACAAACTTGCTGATGCAAAAGTTAATGAAGTTTTAGATAGTCACATTACTTGAACCTCGTTTGTAGGTGGTATACAATCTTTCCGCTAGGTTGCTCGAGTAGTCGCCAGGCATCACTAGTTGATGCTTGGAGGAAAGTCCGGGCAGTGTAGAGCAAGGATAGTCGTTAACGGCGACCGAAGGAAACTTCAGGGAAAGTGCCACAGAAACGAAACTACCCAGCACCTTTGTGACTTAACTAGATTTGATTCACAAAGGTGCTGGGAAAAGGTGAAACGAGCGGGGTAAGAGCCCGCAGCTTCCGCGGGTGACCACGGAAGGAGGTAAACCCTATCCGCTGCAAGGAGTGTGCCCGTACAAGCTGCTCGCTTGGGTATGCGATTTAATCCGCTTGATCTCAGTAGCAATACTGGGACTAGATAGATGACTGCTCCGCCAGTAGGTGGACAAAACCCGGCTTATAGACGACCTAGTAATTAAAAATCCGCCTGAATCGGCGGATTATTAATTTACTAGAACTAAAAGCTAGTTATTTATTAGCTGAAGCTACGATTCCAGAAAAGACCTTCGGCTCGTTTACGGCAAGCTCACTCATGGTCTTGCGGTCTAACTCGATATGCTTAGACTTCAGATTGGCGATTAACTCGCTATAGGTGGTTTCATTTTCTCGTGCGGCAGCATTAATACGAGTAACCCATAGTCTTCTCATGTCTCTTTTGCGGTTTCTTCGGTCACGGTATGAATACTCTAGCGATCTAACGACAGCTTGCTTACCTAGTTTCACGCTCTTTCGGCGAGCTCTTTGCATACCCTTGGTCTGTTTAATGACCTTCTTATGCTTCTTCTTAGTGGTGACACCTCTTTTTACTCTCATAATCCTTTACCTATACTCTTAGGAGCTTCTTGACTGTTTTACCGGCTTTACCCTGGATACTAATGCTCTTGGTGTATTTACGCTTGCGCGAAGCACTTTTCTTTTCAAGCATATGATTTCGAAATGCGTTACGTCGAAGAAGCTTGCCCGAGGCAGTTGTCTTAACTCTCTTTGCTGTTCCCTTGTGGGTCTTTTGCTTTGGCATTATCGGAACTCCTTACTAATACGCTCAGGTATTTGCCTGAGAACTGTGGTTCTTGTTCTACAACTGCAATATCTTCTATTTTATGCAGTACTTTGTCAAGAAGGTCGTAACCTATCTGCTTGTGAGCCATCTCTCTGCCTCTGAAGAAAGCTGTAATCTTGACTTTGTGTCCAGCTTCCAAAAACGAACGCACTTTGCGAAGTTTAATGTCTAGATCATGTTCTCCGATCTTGAGACCAAAACGTATCTGTTTAATATCTAGACTTTTATTCTTCTTCTGGCTCTTCTTTTGCTGTTTCGTTTTCTGGTAATTATATTTACCCCAGTCAACGATTTTCACAACAGGCGGCCTAGCGTTAGGTGATACCTCTACAAGATCCAAGCCAGCGTCTCGAGCTTTCGAAAGTGCATCCCTAGTGTCTAAAACTCCAAGTTGATTGTCGCTTTCATCGATTACACGTACCTGTGGTGCTCGGATTGCCTCATTGAGACGAGTTGTCTTTTTGATTACTCTTAACTCCTTAGTTGACTTTGCTCAGCGAGTTTAGCAAAAAAATCACCAGAGGTCAACATCTGTTAGTTTAGATTTCTTAAACGATAGCGCAGGGCTTCAGAGATATGAGTTTCATTCACCTCCTCTGATGCGTCGAGGTCGGCTATGGTTCGTGCAACCCTGATTGTCTTCATGTAGCCTCTTGCTGAAAGCTGGAGTTTGTCGGCAGCATTTTCAAGAAATTCTCGAGCTGTGTTAGTTATTTTTGACTGTTTCTTTATTTCATTATTTGTCATAAGTGAGTTTGTTTTACCGGTTTTGTTTATATATCTTTTGTCCTGTATCTTCCTAGCCGCAAGCACTCCTTCCAGAAGGCTTGCACTGTCTCTTGAGCCAGGATTGTTTACAAGCAGCTTGGAGTTATCCACTTTATCTACGTAAACTATCAGATCGATTCTATCGAGCAGAGGACCAGAAAGCTTTTTATTGTAGTTAACGATTTGGGCTGTCGTACAGATACATTCTTTAGTCTCGTCACCATAGTACCCGCAGGGGCAGGGGTTCTGGGTCGCAACAAGCATGAAATCAGCCGGGTAGGCTACTTTTCTGTCAGCTCTTGAAACAACAATTTCATTGTCCTCGAGTGGTTGCCGTAATGCCTCGAGAGCGCTACGGCTATATTCGGGAATTTCGTCGAGAAAAAGCACACCTTTATGGCTCAAGCTTATCTCGCCAGGCAGGGCATTGCGGCCACCACCAACAATGGCAACCTGGCTAGAAGTGTGGTGGGGTTTTCTGAAGGGTCGATCAACGATAATATCTTTTGTTGTCGAACCCGACAGACTATGTAGGTTAGTGATTTCTATAGTTTCCTCGAGTGATGGTGGAGGCAGGATTGAGACTAACGCCTTGGCTAACATGGTTTTACCAGCTCCTGGAGGGCCACTGAAGAGAATATTATGACTTCCAGCTGCGGCAATCTCCAAGGCGCGCTTTGCATTTTCTTGACCGTGGATATCACCAAAGTCTACATCGGTTTTTTGTTGCGAAGATTGCTGAGTCCCACCAGTAGTAACCCTTAGTGGTGTGACTGGCTTAATTTTAGATAGGTGCAAAAATAGCTGCTCAAGACTATCGACAGGGATAATGTTTATTTTTTCGGCCAACAGCTGCGCCTGTGCCAAGTTGTCTTTGGGAATATATATAGACGCACAGCCTTTTTTGATTGCCGCATCTATATGGCTGAGGATTGCAGGAATGCGTCGAACAGAGCCATCTAAAGCCAGCTCCCCGATAAATGTTGAATTTCGTACTCCAACGTTGAGTTGTTCGCTAGATATTAAAATGGCAATCGCCATGCCAAGGTCATAACCAGAGCCTTCCTTAGGGAGGTCAGCAGGTGCAAGATTGAGAGTGATTCGCTTTCTCGGCATCACGAATCCACTGTTTGTTATAGCACTACGGACACGTTCTTTGGATTCGTCGACAGATTTATTGGCTAGCCCTACGACTACAATAGTAGGTAGTCCTTTAGACATGTCACACTCAATATCAACTATTTGACCTGTTAGACCTATGTTTGCGGATGAATATACATGAGTTGTCATGGTGTAGCGAACTGTGTCCTTGCACAAAGTTAGAATCGATTGTACTATATAATACCACATGGGGCTGAATATGCTTCGACGTTTGGACATTGACATAATAATCTGCATGCCGTTACTGTCGTGATCGTTATGCGCGACAAACAATAAATGCAAACACATTTGTTAAGCGAGTAGCAAGTTTCTTTCAGGTGCCTAGCACCTTCCAGTCATTTGCTTTCGCGCCAGCCTTGGTTTAATACCGAGTGCCATTGCCTAGCTGACGAACGATAAGCTAAAGCAATGTCATATATCGTTCTGGTTCTTGCTCCTGGCTGTAGAGTAGGAATGAGATTTAGCAGCAACCTGAACGCTTATTTTGGCTTTTTTCTAAGCGCTTCAGTTATATAAAAAGCCTAAGCATGTAGAAGGTTATTATTTCACCATACGGACCGGGGTGTGATTCCCCGCAGCTCCACCAACATTATCACTGCAGCCTTCAAGGCTGCAGTTTTTGTAAACCATATTTACAAGCGCTAATCATAACTATCTTAAGAATAGTTTGTAGGTTTGGATGTGGGCATACTGGCACCAGAGAATATGCCGAGAGGTTAGGGACTGTTTCATCCCAGGAATTATTTATAAGGAATTAACTTGTAAGTGGCTTAGAGCGTGTTGGTAAGCAGGAGTATTTCTACAGTAGTAAAATCAAAAATAAACAACGGCTTGCGAGAAGCCGTTGTTTACAGTTTCAGTTTTTGTTTTTGTATGCTTGAATACTTTTTTTATTCAGGCACGAATACATCTTATAGCACTAGCGAAATGGGTGTCAATGACTTTTTTAGAATAAGCTTATGATTTATATGACTTTACCTGTGCTTTTTGGGCATCACGTTGCTGGTTTTTGGCTTTTATTTTTTGTCTTTTATCATGTATTTTTTTGCTTCGACCAATTCCTAATTCAGCTTTGATATATCTACCAGATTTACCTACAGAAAGAATGCTAACGTGGTTACCATTTTGCTTATCTGCTACCAACCTGCCAAGTTCCACTTTGCTCAGAAGAAGTTTACGTTTGCGGTTTGGGTCATAGCTAGAGTTAATCGCTGCATACTTATATTTTGAAACATGCATGTTATTTAGCCAAAGCTCTCCGTTTGAGAAATCTGCAAAAGCACCCTTAAGACTTACGGAGCCATTTCGGATGCTTTTGACTTCCTGTCCGCTAAGCACTAAACCGGCAACGAGTTTCCGTGAAATTTCATAATCATAAAACGCACGACGATTTTTTGCGATGGGTGAGTATCCTGTCTTTTTCATAACGTCATAATTATAAGCTTGAGTTAGACATCAAAGCTAGTCAAACGCTAAACACTGGTATTGCAACTTAGGTATTTGAATACTAAGCTCGTATAACACACAGTTTGAATTTGAAGGTTATCGCACCACTCTACAGGTACCCATAAAAGAGCTGTGCTTGAAATCACTTTGCCATGCTATTGACTAGGCTGCACCTAGGCTACTTGCCAGAATAGGCGTAAAACTAAATAATAGGTATGCTCTAGAATAAAAAATGTGAATAATACAACAAAAAATAAATACATGTAACAAGGGTAGTATTGTTAATAAAACTATGATTAATACTGTATTTGCATTGCGTCTGGAAAAAGGTTATGTTATATTATCGTCTGTACTGATAGTCGTACCTTTAAAACAAAAATTAGTAGGGTTCACGGACTCATTTACGAGTGGCTCCTTGTGCCCTACTGATAGTCAGTAGCGGCTTGTTTTGTCTACTCCGGTAGATAATGCAGTTAACGCTCGCTTTGCGAGCGGTCAGTCACCGCTAGAGCGGCAAGCGCCACATTAGTAATTTTTACAAGGGCGGATTTGTTGCTCTAGCAACTCTTTTTACTCCTCCCCAAGAGGAGTTTTTTTATTTGTAGATCTACAATCGAAGTAGTAAGTTAAGTACATGAAGCTTAAGAAGCTAAAACCAAGTTATTTGTACAGATTACCTCTCGGGTTGTCCGTCGTTTTACTAGTATTGCTGGCATCGATTGTTTTGATTTATTCACTCGTGGCATTAAGTAATCCGACAGAAGTCGGCCCTCTCGGTGTAACCAGTTTATTTATATTGGTATTCGTTGCTACTATAACAACATTAACCTTGGTAAAGATGCTCGTAGCCAGAAGCACGACCGTGTCTCTTGAGGGCCTTGTTGGTATAGCTTTAGTACCAACACTCATTCTCGCTCTTGGTAGTTTGCGCCAACTGACTATCATAGACGTGGTGCTGATTTTGATTTTTGCGGGGCTAGTTAACTTCTATGTAAGGAGAGCAACCAAAAAGATTAGTTCTAACTAGTGTAAAAACACAAGTGTTTTGTTATACTCACGGGGTATGCAAGAACAGAACTTACCAACCCCAATAGCTCCAGAGGGTAGTAGGCCGGCGACCGTAGAGTCGACACCTAATCTCGTCAATAACGAGCAACTACCCAATGTGCTGCCTAAACCTGAAGTGCGCCTCGCACCAGGTGAATCAGTTAATCAAAATACTCATGCTCCCCAGTTTCCTCAAGCTAGTTTGCCTCAACCGATAACACAGCAGCCGGCAGAACCACAGAGTGGCCTCACCAAGGACTCTAGCTTACCAGCCGTGGCAGACGATGTAGATCTTATTGAGAAAGTGTGGGTTGAAAAAGCAAAGACTATTGTTAAACGAACAAAGGATGATCCCTACCAACAAGAGAAAAAAGTGAGTAGTCTCCAAGAGGATTACCAAAAGAAAAGATACGGAAAAGACAAAACTAACGGATAGGAAGAGCTGTTGTGATAATAACAATTATAATTATTCTAGCAGTCGTTTCTGTAGCGATTTTGTTTGCCTTTCTGTATTCCAGGAAAGTCTTTAGAGAAGCTAAGAACTATGAGCGAGGCCTAAAAATGGTTTCACTACTAATACATTTACCGCCGTCGAGTACCGATACGGAAGTAGGAGGAAGAGACACTAGAGACGTTGCTGATGAAACTATTTCTAAAGCGCAGGTTTTATACAATATTATCTCCAGCACTAGTAAAAAAGGGCTTAGAACAAGATTCTACGGCCAACGCCATATGGCGTTTGAGATAATTTCTAGCAAAGGGTTGGTTCACTACTACGCGGCAGTACCTGTCAACCTTGTGTCGGTTGTTAAACAGGCAGTCGTAAGCGCCTATCCTAACGCGCAGCTACAAGAGGTGGAAGATCATAATGTCTTTAGTCCTGTCGGCAAAATAAGTGGCACGATCGGGGGTGAACTCACCTTAAAGGAGGGTTTTGAGAAGCCCATAGCTACCTACAAAGACAGTAAACGTGATGCTATGCAGTCAATATTGAATGCATTTGCCACACTTGGTAAAGAAGATGGCGCAGCAATTCAAATACTATTCAGACCAGCTAATTCTAAATGGACTAAACGTTCACTTTCTATCTCGAGTAAAATTCGCAAAGGTAAACATAAAAGCTCTGGAACTAAAGCGGCAGGTTCCTTCGCAGGGGACATGATGCGGGCACTCTGGAAACCGCCAGATCCCCAAGAAGCAGAGAAGAACGAGAACAAACCAATTTCTGGTATCGATCAGGAGCTAATAGATGTAATCGAGGAGAAGACGAAACATCCAGGTTACGAGGTATTGGTTCGTCTAGTCGCATCATCAAACACTGCAGTCAATTCACAAAAAATACTTAGTAATCTCGTAGCTACATTTGCGCTATTTGATGCTCCTGGCAAGAACGGATTTAAGTTCACACCTGCAAAGGATATTGAGAGTTTTGTTACAGCTTTTATATTTAGGTTTTTCCCTCAAGAAGCCAATAAGACTATTCTCAACAGCGTAGAACTGGCAACCTTGTTTCATTTACCAGATCAACGCATAACACCAACTTCGCAACTTCAACGTCAGTCGTCGAAGCAAGTTGATGGGCCGGTCGACGTGCCAGATGACGGGTTGCTTCTGGGGTATAACGTGTTTAGGGGTGTCAAGAAGGAGATTAGACTAAGCGAGAAAGATAGACGGCGCCACATGTATTTGGTTGGACAAACAGGCACTGGTAAATCCGTGGTGCTAGAGAACTTAGCCCTACAAGACATGCTCGATGGGAAAGGTTTCGCTTTTATAGATCCGCATGGTGATGCAGCCGAGAAATTACTGAGCATGGTACCTAAAGAAAGAACAGAAGACATAATTTACTTCTCACCGGCAGACATGGATTATCCACTCGGTCTTAATCTGTTCGAGTTTGAAACTCCAGAACAAAAAGATTTCTTGATTCAGGAAGCCATAAATATGCTCTATAAGCTGTACGACCCAGGGCATACGGGAATAATTGGACCTAGATACGAGCATTGGTTTAGGATGGCCGCTCTAACGCTCATGAGTGATCCAGGCGGAGCAACTTTCATCGATATACCGAAAATCTTCACAGACAACGAGTATGCAAAGCAGAAGCTAAAATTTGTAACAGACAAGACGGTGCTAGATTTTTGGAATAAGGAAATGGCCAGCACCAGCGATTACCATAAGAGCGAAGTCTTAGGCTGGTTTGTTAGTAAATTTGGTGCTTTCTTGGCCAACGAGATGATGCGAAACACTATTGGTCAGACAAAGAGTTCGTTTAATCTGCGCGAAATAATGGATGAGGGAAAGATTCTACTAGTTAATTTAAGTAAAGGTAGAACTGGTGAGCTTAACTCAAAACTCCTGGGAATGATTTTTGTGATGCAGTTTCAGGCAGCAGCGATGAGCAGAGCTAACATACCCGAAGAAGACAGGAGAGACTTTAGTTTATACGTTGACGAGTTCCAGAATTTCTCAACTGATTCTTTTGCAACGATTCTATCGGAAGCCAGGAAGTATCGGCTTAGTTTGATTGTGGCCAATCAGTTTATTGGGCAGTTGACAGAGGAGATAAGAGATGCAATTTTTGGAAACGTTGGTTCGAAAATTGTTCTCAGAGCTAGCGCTAACGATGCAGATTTCCTGGTGAAATACTCTCAACCTACATTCGAGAGTGAGGACATAATAAAGCTACCCAACTACAATGCAATCGTCAGTATGATGATTGGCGGCGTGCCATCTCAACCGTTCAGCATGGCAACTTTGCCACCTCTAGGATATCCAAATCCTCAACTGGGAGATGCTCTGAAGCGATTGTCTGCTGCAAAATATGGTCGTCCACGCGCAGTAGTAGAAAAGGAAATATTCGATAGACTTGAGACCGAGGAACCACCGAAGCCGTCGTTTGACGCAACAAAGAGGCCACTAGGAAGTGGTTCAAAAACAGGATCTTCTTCGTTCCTAGACGAATGGTTAGCAAAAAGGAAAAAAGCCCAAAAAGCTAAAATACCGAATACGGCTTCTGTTCAGCCAGTAGCTAAACCTAGCGGGCAAACAGCACCCAATGCTCAAAAAATAAATGCTACACCAGCGTTGACTGCGCAAAAACAGCCTTCGCCACAAGCGGTTCAACCTCAGCAGGTCGATGCAGTGGCTCCAGCAGAGCTACAACAAGCTACACCAGCCCAGATTAAACCTGCCGCACCTGCTACGGCTACGGACACTAGTCACCAAAGCCTGCAAATTGATGATAGTGAGATATTAAAACCAAACAATATTGCTAGCTCTGACAAGGACAAGGCAGATGTTAACGATTTAGCGGCATTAATAAAAGGCCAAATGAAAAAAGATTCAGCGCCAGCTGAAGATGGTGCCGAAACGACTCCGGAGCATAACAAAGACGATATTTATATCGATAAAGACGGCAAGATTCACTACCCAGAAGAGTAGAAACTACCTCGATTTACGTATGAAACGCAGCAATATTTCTATGGCTATTCCGAGTGCCCAGCCACCAACAAACAACAACACCACTAATGTGTAGCTGTTGGTAATTTCAAAGCCATTTCTACGTGCGAAGAATAGCACCAGGCTAATGCCCAAAAATCCTGCGACGCCAGCCCCGAGTATTCCCGAAGGTCTTGCAACTGTAGTACCTACAACAGCGCTACTTTTTTCGACCAAAGGGTTATGCAAGAACTTGCTAAACGCTCGAGAAGGTCTAGAAAGCTGACTCTGCATACGGTTCATTGTCATCTTGTAGGTTCGAGTTTTCTCAGCCTTGGTTATTGTTTGCTGACTGTCTTCGGTTTCTCCTGTCCCGGGGAGACTCTCTTTACCTGACAATGCTTCGGATTCGATAGTTTTGCGAGCTTCTTTCAGCTCCTTGGTACCTGGTTTTTCAGCAGAACTGGCTTCTTTCTCTAGTTTGGATTTGAGCTTTTCACTATGCTCTTTCGAGGCCTCACTTGACGGCATTGCTTCATCACGATTTGGTTGATTTATTTTTTCTGCAGACATATTCCCACCTTATACGCTGTAATTATACTCTGATTTGATTAGACCAAGCTCGCGACTGGTTTGTCGGTTGCGCATATAGAAATAGGCACTAGCCATAACCAGGAAAGTGCTTATCAACGAGCTCGTGCCTGGACCGGTGTTGGGTAGTGTCCTGACTGCGGTCTCAACACATTTACCAGCACTAGAGCAGGGGACGTTGATATTTATCACGTCATCGCCGTAGACATTCCTAAGAACAAGGTCATATGAGGCCAAATCCCCAGAAGACCTGGCAGTACTTGCGATAAAATCATTGACCTGAACTTTAACCACCTGAACAACGGTTTCGTTAGGCTGAATCTCCACGGTACCCCAGTCGAGAACACCGGTTCCTTCGAAGTAGTTTGCCCCTTCAGCTTCTAGAAGTTTTGAATATTCAAGGACGTCAGACATATTCTCTTTGATATCGACCGACCCA
>VAPL010432570.1_pt1 | contig 10362 bp, 23 predicted proteins | sample 3395061 | NCBI WGS metagenome assembly VAPL01 (sample SAMN08290444, study PRJNA428436) | hydrothermal vent metagenome | isolation source: Deep-sea hydrothermal vent chimney 2 | place: Pacific Ocean: Juan De Fuca Ridge | depth 2182 m m
AACGGAGCAACGTTTCGACCAAGAGCCCGTCGTGATCCATTTTCAGGGTATGGCGGGAATTGTCGCCATAGTCGACCTCGCCGATTTCCTTGGGGAGCGCCGACAGGTTTTTGAAAGTAGGCATCGCCTATAATCCTTTTAAAAGTTTCAGTCAGGACGGGCGGCGATTAGCCGAACAGCCGAATACCGAAGCGCGGGCCAAAATTGGCGACCAGGGCAATCACGGCGACAACGGTTACGGCGGTAACAATCTGAGTTTGCGAAGGCATGAGATTTTCTCCAAAATCCGGTTAACAGCCGCCGCAACGGAAACGCCCGTCACGGCTCGATTTTGGAGCCTTACACCCATTCCGTTTTCCCAATCAAACCCGTATACGGAAACTTTTCCGTATACGGAAAAAGGCAGGAAAATTCACCGAAATGGACTTTTTTTGATGGCCGCTTTCTTTTCGGTCCAATCGATGGCGTGATAATCCTCTAAACACGTCACCTTATCGGCCCATTCCTTGCCAATGTGATCACGAACATATTTGACATCTATGGGCTCGTTCGATCCGAAAACAATGATCCGATTAGCGTTTGCAGTCAGATCGCGGGGAATCTTTGCCGCCCGCCTGGCGCAAGCGAAAATACCAATCCGTTTATGACGACCGGCATTGATGATCTCGTCGGCGTGCTTGGGCAATTCACGCGGCCCGATGAACCGGTCAACTTCCTCCCAATGCAGGGTCAGATTTTCGGCCTGCATGGCAACTTCGTTCGCATATTCGTAAGCCGCCCGGCCCATCTTTTCAAAACCACGCCAGCACACCCGAAAGGGATCATTGAAAGCATTAACTGCACGAGCAAGGTCGCTCTTGGTGTAACAGACAACAGCGCCCTGGGCATTCTCAGGCTCTTCATTGGCATCAAAAATCAGGACCCGCTTAAAGGCTTTCAATTGGTGACGAACCAGGACGGACTTTCCCTTACCCCCCTTGCCCAAAAACACCCGGATATTTTTAGGCTTGCTCGGCATCGGCTTCGCCCAAATTTTCCTCTGCCGGCTCGACCTCAGCATCGATGGTCTTTGCCCGTTCATCCATCATCGGCATGACGGTATCGCCAACGATAAACGCCAACGCACCCCAAGCCAGCCATTTCGGATTGATCTTACCAGGGTTGTAAAAAGCCATCACCTGACCCGCCGCCTGGCCTATGCCCAGGTGCTTTTCGTCTGGCGGTGGCGTCACCTTCCACGCTCCCGCCATGACATTGAAAAACACCGACGACACTTTGGCAAAGAGCATGGCCAGCATGGGGTCGATTGGCGGCATTTCATCCTGATCGCCGTCATTGATCACAAAATCCTCGCCGCCGGCGTTCTCGGTCCCCGCGCCGATCCGCTCGGCTTCGGCCTCGGCGGCTTCCTCGACCGCCGCCTCCTCAATCAACCGATTAAGACCTTCGTCACTCATCCGAACAATTCCTTTTTATGGCGCTCGTTACGTTCCTCAGCGGTTTCCTTGGCCTGTTCCCCTGCCGCTTTCTTTTCGGCCTTCTTGGCCTCAGGTTCCTTCGTCTCCTTGGTTTCCTTGATGCTCATCCAAACAACTCCTTTTTGTGGCGGGCATCGCGCTCCGCACGGGTTTCCTTTTTTGGTTCCGTAACGGAACCTTTAGAAAGTTCCGGTTCCGGGGTTTCCGTAGGCTTTCCGCCCTTTTTTTCGGGTTTTTCCGTAACGGCCTCAGGTTTACCAAACAGGATCACCTTGACCTCCGGCTTACGCCATTTCCTGATGTATCCAAAAAGCCAGACAGTGCTCTTCCTGGCCTTCGGCATGTACTGACTGTCACAACCGCCATCGACCTCTTTCGGACACCAGGCGGAGCCAAAACCATTTCTGTTGAGAGTGAACGTGATCGGACCGCCGCAACTCGGGCAATCACCTTCGCCAATCGTCTGACTGGCCCACGGCATCAACTCCGCGTCTTGTTCTCGTTTAGGCATTGGTCTTGATCCTTTCAGGCGCCCGCTCGATGCGGCGCAATCGGTTTTCGTAATCGGTCAACACGGCAGTCAACACTTCGAATAGCGCCTCGGCCTCGGCGGCCTTGTCGAACAGGGTCGCCGCTTTCAGACTGTCTTTGCGGCGGTGCAGGAGTCCAATCATCGGGCTCGGGAATGTTTGTTTATCGGTCATTGTCCGCCATCGCCGCCCATGTTCACCTCCCCGTTTTTCAGTCGGCCGATTTTTGCCTGGCTCAACGAACCGTCCCAGCTGGCCGAAATTCTGGCCGGCAAAAACTCCCGTGGCGAAATGTCAAATTGGTTACGTAGCCCCAAAATCGCCTGCCGGGCGATGTATTCAGCATAGGAAGGCGGCACGGCCTCGACGATTTCCGCGCGCGTCATCCAGTCGATTTCCATGGCGTCCGACCAGGCCGAAAGATCGCCGGCTCTCTTGCCGCCGCCCCCGGCCACCGTGACGGAACCGGGCCGTGTCTGCGGTCCGAATTTCGGCCCGGGTGTGAACGGTGGGACACACCAAAAACCGGCCAGCTCAAAGTGTCGTTTCCGATACGTGTTGAGCCCGAACATATCGCCGGTCAGGATCACATCCGGCCTGATCGGCGCACATTCAACGTTTTCCATGCACCATTTTTCCGCTGACCTGGACAAAAGTTGACGCATCGGCTCAATGATATCCGGCTCACTGGTTTTCTGGTTTCCGAGGCCCTTGGAAAACGGCTGGCACGGTGGCGAAGCCCAGATAAATTGAAAATCATCCAGGTCAAGAACGCTATCGATATCGAGCGCGTCGTGAACTATCAGCGGAAACGGGTAATTCTTCGAGTAGATGACATCGCAGCCGACGACATCAAACCCGGCCCGGTGCAGACCGACCGACGCACCACCGGCACGGCAACATAAATCGAGAGCGCGGGGTCTCATGCCGTCCCCCCGCCATCATGCTCCGGGTGATCTTCTGCGAACGCTCTGGCGATGGCAGTTGCACCGGCCCAGCCGGACAGCCAGGCAAAATATTCGCCGGTGCCGTTTTCAAAAGGCGGGACCTCATCGTTGCCGTTGACGTAGGCGGCGCGGCCCTGATCGGCGGCGGTGACTAGCCGGGGGCAGCGATATTCAGTCCGGATAGGCGTTGCCGGGCTCATGCCTTCAACTCCTTTTCGGCGGCGAACCAGCCATTCAGCCACCATTTGCGAAGGCGTGAAAATTTCTGGCCGGAACGGTGCTGATAGGGACAGGACGCGCCGGTAAGTCCTTTCCTCCTGGCGAAGTATCCCTCGCGTTCGATCTCCCGTTCGAATTGCAGTCTTTCCAATTTTCGAACAAATGAACTCATGACAATCTCCTTTTTTTCGGTGGGCTCCAAAAAATGGCCAGCGTTTTAGCCGCCTTCTGACAGGCTTTAACGGCTTCAACATGCTCTGGGTGGTCAGGGTCCTCGGCTGCAATCAGAATTTTGTATGCGCCGTTAGCTACCTTGAAATATTCGATCAACTTCTGCCGGGCGTAGCCTTTCGACTTGGCCTCGTCGGCGATATCCTCGGTAAAATTTTCGACCCGTGCTCCACCTGAAGACATCTTTTTCTTCAGGGCCTCGGGTCGGTCGGGGTTTGGCCTGCCGGTCTCGCTGGCGGTCTCCGCTAATGGAGCCGGGCCGTCAGGCCCGACCATATGATCGCCGCCAGGCGATCCCGACAGACCGCTTGGAGCCGGGCCGTTAGGCCCGACCATTTCCCCCCCAGCGAGGGGGGGTAAGGGGGGGAGGTTATCTCCTCCTGTATATTTAGGTGTCTCACGAGACACCGTTAAATTGTCTCGTGAGACAACCGGATCGGCAAATTTTTTTGCTTCGATTGCGTCCTCAAGGTCTATTTGGTTGTCTCGTGAGACACCGTTAGCATTGTCTCGTGAGACAATCCGATCGGGTGGCCGAATGAGGTATTTAGAGGTCTTCCTGGGACCGCCGCCGGTCGCTGTTTTGATGATATATCCGGCGTTCTGGAGGTCCCTGATCGCTTTGCAGACGTTCGGTTTGCTAATCTCAAGCGCATCTCTGATCCTGTCGAGAGAGCACCAAGCGGTGTTTTCTGGCGTCTTGTGGGATGATAGAACGGCGTAGACCTTGATCGCCGTTAGCTTTATCCTGGGATCACAGATCAACGCAGTCGGAACGATGGCGAACGGTCGTAGTGGTTTATCTAGGAGGTCTGCCATGTCAGAAACGATCATCCCGCCCGAAGCCAAGGCCGACAGCGAAGCCGCTGGCGGCAACGGCAGCCCCCAAGATGAAGACACCGAGGATATGGTGGCAGCGGCGCAGATCGCCGCCGCTTTTGCGCCGATGCTTCCGCAGATTTTTGACAGCTTTTTCAAGAGCCGCGCCATCTATGCGCGGGAGATCGAGGGTAGCCAGCGGATCAATATGTGGCTGATCCTCGGGGTTGTTGGAATGATTAGCACGACCGCAATCGTTTCCCTGTACATGCTGTTGCGCTTCCTTGGCCCTGACGAAGGGGCAAAATTTTTTACCATGATTAGCACCCTGCTCGGCGGGTTGCTCGGTGGCCTCGGTATTGGCCTGGCGCTTAAAAAATCTCGAAAATAACATCACGGACCCCAGTCCCCTTTGCCCATATCTGCCCCAGGGAGGGGGAGAGGCTATGAACCTCCCCCCAGGTGCTGGGGACACCTATATGTCAGACACCAGATGAAGGGTTAGGCACCGCATCTAGTGTCGAATGTCATCCCACATGGCATGTGATGTATTTTTTGTCAATGCTAGTTGACGTTCGACATTTGAGCCCTTAACTGTTTGGAAGGCACCAATCGAAGGGACAAACAATCATGGACACTCTCGATCTCATCGAAACTGCAAAGGCAAGGTTCAAGCTTAAATCTGACCGCGCTCTAGACCGGGCTCTTGATCTCAAAGGCCCCGCTGTTTATGCGTATCGGGCAGGTAAGGCCGACCCCAGTGACGAGACTATTTGCAAGCTCGCAAAGATGGCCGATGTTGACCCGGCACAGGTGTTGTTGGAACTAAAAATTTCCCACGCTTCCGAACCCGCTCGTAGTATTTACAAAGAAATCGCCAAGAAAATCCAGCTGGCCGGCGCGGCCTCAATATTTGGCTTGGCAGTCGCCTTTACTTCCACGCCAAGTAACGCCGCCGTGAACGGAGAGGGAACAGATCACAACACCGGTTCCCACGATATACATTATGCGATTATGGCGTTTTTGCGCCACCTCCTGCCTACCTTGTTTACCCCGCAATTCCGCCCCACTTGATCCTGATTTTCCTGATTTTTGTGTGGTGAAGCATGTCCGGCTATGATGCAAGTAAAAGCATTGGGGGCATTACTTTGGACGCCGATATTCTGGCGAGCCTGGATCCGTGCGATATTCGCAAAATCGCCCGCTGGTACGAGGCCGAATCGAGACGCCTACACTTCGCCGCCAGCGAGCGCGAAGCCAAAAATCAGCAACGCAAAGAGATCGAAAGAAGCCTCCGAAAATGGACTGCCGAACGGGTCCGTTTAAGTGAAATTATGATCACATTTATGGAGGATGGGATGAGCCGCGAGAGGGCCGTAAACACCCTGTCAAGGCAAATCGGCGAGGATGAAAAAAAATTATTATATATCCTGAAATTGCACATCAAAGATCAAAACAGCCGCGCCAGAGACACCCGCCGAATCACCGCGATTCGCCTGGCTCAAGACGGATGGTCTAACGAGAAGATTGCCGAATGGTGCGGGTGTCATCCCAACACCATCGCCCGCGATCTCCGTCGCGCCCTGCAACAGCCATAGTCTGATCGATCGCAATTTTAGCCTGGCCATCGAGAACCGCCGCAACCGGCGATGGCGGAGTCCGTGATCGTCAAGATCGGCGATGACGGATCCGCCATCACCGGAAACGACGTTGACGCCTGGCTGGCGCGAATTTTACCTCGATCACGCAAAAAACCGGCCCCATACGGCCAGTCCGTCGCATCCATACCCGGCGATGGCAGACGAGATCGACGTATGAGGCCGGCTTTAAGGCCGCGGGAGCGAAATCAAGGGTGTGGTTGTATCCCGCCGGCTACCGACGCCGGCGGCGGCGAATGGCGGCGCGGGCCTTTTTAAGGTTGCGGAGCGATGCCGCCCGTTGCTTGCGCGTCTGTTTTCTCTTTCGCATGGTCATTTCCTTCCTACGATAATTCAACCGCCAGCGCGGCCAGGCCGATAATTGCCGGAAGCGCGGACGGTTTCTGGCGTTGCAGCATGGCGATCTCCGTGCCGGCATCGCCAGACGTGCGGATATCCGGACTTAGATCAAAAGCCCCTGCCCCGGCTTGAGGGTCGGCAAAAGCGCTGGAAACGCCCTCCAGGCCCACCCCAGAGGTGTCCCAGGACCCAAACGGGTCCGTTTTATCGCTTATCTTCGGCAATGAGACCCCAGCGCCTGACAGGTCTCCTGACAGGTCTGCGGCAACACCACCTCGACCTCGACCACTCGGCGCGGTGTTCTTGCCCCAGCGAGCGATTTCAAAATCAAAATTGTCGAGCAGCCCGGTTGACTTGACGCCATATCCGAGGGCCGGATTAATCAGGCCGAGGCCAAAGGATAAAGGATTGACCGAAAAGGTCGTTTCAATGTCGCCGGGCCGTGACGTTGAGGCCTCCTGATTAAACCCGAGCATTCCGGCCAACGCACCGAAAAAACTGGCGTTATCTTCTTCGGCCTTGGCTTGAGCCATCGATATAGCTTCCTGGTTCAAGACGTTCTGGGTGTACAGATCGAACAGCGGCACGGTTTCAACCGAGGTGTCGCCCGGTCCGAGGCCGGAAAACCCTGGGACATCCATGCCGCTATCGACAACGCCGCCACTTTCCGTGGTCATCCCGGTAACATCGACAAACCCGTTGTTGTTGGCGTCAACATTGCCGCCGGAATCGCCGCCGTCAAACCCGCCACTGGAACCGCCGCCGCTGGCGTTACCACCATCGGGGCCTACGTCCGCCGCACCACCGAAACCGGGGTCAGGCATGATCATCCCCTCCCTTCCAGGCCAGCCCGCCGAACGATCTAACAGCCACATACATAGCCCGCCGTCTTATCCAGCCGACGCCGCTAAGTTCCATGAAGGCCAGGAACATTCGGTCGGCAAAGGCTCGCGTCATGCCAAAATGGCCGCGATAGGCGCAATCATGAAAGACTGCCGGGATTAAATGATTGCCGACCTGCGGCACAATCGAGCGAAACAACCTGGGCACACTGGCCAGATCGGTTTTGAAATAAGGCGGAAGTTTTAGCTCACGGCCCTCATATCGCGCCTTCTCCGGCCGGGCCACGGTCCAGCCGCCGCCTGTCTTCCAACGCAACACGATTTCCGATGGAACCTTATTAGTCGCCATGCAGGGTCACTTCGAGCCTGAGCAAACGGCGATCAAAGCGCCACATGATATAAAGCAGCGCCATAGTCGCCACATCGCCACCGGCAGAGAGCACCTCAAAAAGCCCTGAAGCATCGATCATCCGAGAGCCCTCCTGGCGTGTTGCCATTTACGAACGTAACCTTGCGGCACCCGGCCCTTGAGAATGTTGCCGACGCCGGAATTGTAAGAACCAACCCACAATTCCTTGGTTGGCCGCTGCCCCAGATGGCGGGCAAGATAATCCCAGGACCATTTAAGTTGACGCATTCCCATCCTGATATTGGTCAGGGGATCGAACAGCGCCGCAGGCCCTTGCGCAAAGCCACGATCCCGAGCCGTTGAATAGAGCACCTGCATCAACCCCATGCTGGCATCATCAAGAGCCGGTTCGTAGCGCCGGGCATCGGGATCAAACGCGCTCTCGATCTGGATCACTGCGAGCACGTCCAGAGGATCAAACCAGCCGTCGAAGTCATCACGATTGACGCGCTCGATCATCAACCGCACCTGATCGGGATCAAGACGGGTGATCGCCGCGTTAACCTGTTTGGTGACAAACCAGATCGCGAAACCGATCACGGCGACGGGAATAGCGGACCTCACAACTTGCTCCGCTTCGTTTTCCGCCCGGAAGCCCACTTTTTTGTGGTCAAGGGCAACGGCGTACCGTTGACGATATTGTCGATGACATCCTCCAGCTTGCGGGCAATCGCCCCGGCACTTTCAGTTTTGACCAGATCAATCTTGGCGCGACGGCCCGGCTCCGCCGCCGCCTCCGCCGCCTCCTCGGCGTCGCGGGACGCCTCCTCCTCGACCGTGAACTGAATACGATTGCCGTCGATATTGTGAAATCTAGCCATGCTTGAGCCCCCATGCTGTCATCCGGCCGGACGAGATATTGCCGGACGAGAACAGAAATTGCAGACTATCGAAGGCGACCGAAAAATCCCTCTTAGCGAAGATCGATCCGCCCTGGACATCCCCGATCGTATTAATGAACACCCAATGACCGACAACGGTTGTCCTCATCGTCCCGTTCGACGGTCGATTGATCGTCAACAGCGCCCCGAAGCCCTCACCCGTCGCATTACCGACGTTTGTCGTTGACGTATGCGTCAGATTAATCATCGTCGATGTGTTAAGGGTTTCCGCATATGTTTCGGCAGGTGAAGAGGCGTTATTGGCCGACATTTCGGAACGGGCATCGTAATAATCAGTCGCTTTTATGAGCCCGCCGCCGGAGCCAAACCGGAGGCCGGGTATCACGTTATCGGTCTTCGGAACCAATTCAGATAATCCGATCATGACCGTTCCGAATTCGTCGCCGGTATTGAGCCCCGTAAGAGTAATATCCGCGTCATTGTTGGCGGCGACCGAGCCGATAAGCTTGAACGCGCCGCCGCCGCCAGATAATCCGCCCATAATTATCCCTCCTCGCGGATGCGCACGTCTTGCCCAGCGGTGCCGGAAATAGCCCAGATCGCGCCGTTGAATTGTTCCGTGTTGTAACTTTGACCGGCGGCCACCGGGAAGTCGGTGGCCACTGCCACGGTGTTATCGTCGCCAATGTAAATGGTTGCCGTGCCATTGTTGTAGATCGTCACCATCTTGCGGCTACTGTTCGCCGCCACAAGCTCCGCCGCAGCCACGCCAACGGTCCCGGCCCTTGAGTTTGACGAACTGGCCAGCGAGCCGACCAGCAATTGCGCAGAAGGCGGAGCCTCGACATCCAGGACCTTCGGATCGGGCGTTAACAGAAACGTCGCAATCAGACCGGATTGAGCCGCCCAGGTTATCGTCAACTCGCGGGCCGTCTCACCGGAAAGCTTGGAATTGAGACGAAACGGGATGCCCTCGCGTTTAACCTGGCCTAATTTGACCTTGACCTTGCCGGTCAAATCCTGAGCGCCACCGGCATCAACCGTATCGATCCAGCGCAACATTCCGGAAAACTGATCGATGGTTTTGGACCCGGCCACCGACAGGTCGATGATTTCAATGGTATGATTAAGCTCACTCATGACGATTTTTTCCTCAAGATAGCCAGGCCCAGCAAACCCGCAGACATCAACAACCGGGAATTTTCCGCCCGATCTATTTTCTGATTGCGAAGCTCGGCAATACCGGCATCAACCTTGGTGCTGATTTCGCCGAAGAGAACTCGCAAGGGCTCCAGGTCGATGACATTGACCGAAGTAACATCGATCACCGGGTTGACCTCGACATCGGTCTTAGCCGTCGCATTGGCGACAGCCTCGGGGCCATCGCCGCCAAGACCTAACAGATCCAATACATCGCCAATGAAGCTCATCGATTTTTACCCGATATCTGTTTCCACAGTACCCAGACAGCAAAGAATACGAGGGCCATCGTGGCGACATTGTTGGTCGCCGCCGGCACTGTTTTTTCGGCGGTATCCTGAGCCTCGTCACTGATTATTTTGACGAAAAATCCACCACTCAACAGGGCTATCACCGGCCAGATTAAAAACGGCATTATTTGCGCCCCTTCCCGCCCTGCATGGTGAAAGCGTAAATGCCACCGGCAATGACCACCGCCGCCCAGCCCCAGATCGGGAACCCCATGATTTCATCGGTCAGAACGCCGTCACTGACTGGCGGTAAATTTTGCGCCGGCCAGATGGTGCTGTCCGGGTTGCCATAACCGAAGCCGCCGCTGGCCATTGGCGTTGCCGTCGCCCTGGACGATGGCGAGCCGGACGCATAACCGGATGTGTTCGGGCTGGATGATCCACCATTGGTGACGATGGAAATCGCCGGATTGACCGAAACATTGGCCGAAGAATTTGAGCTAGACGCGACCGAACGCCCGCCACCCAGGCCCCTTTTGATAGACGTCCCAAGCAATTCAGCCAGGACATCCCCAGTCGGATTTTGACCGGCCATTCCTCACCTCGCAAATTTGCGAT
>VAPL010199462.1_pt1 | contig 10361 bp, 9 predicted proteins | sample 3395061 | NCBI WGS metagenome assembly VAPL01 (sample SAMN08290444, study PRJNA428436) | hydrothermal vent metagenome | isolation source: Deep-sea hydrothermal vent chimney 2 | place: Pacific Ocean: Juan De Fuca Ridge | depth 2182 m m
AATCGCAGTCTTGCTATTGATAACTTCCTGCGTGCTGATTACCGGCTCGCCCTGCACCAGAATCTGTTCCGGCGTGATCATGACGATAACTGTTTCACGCGGTTTGGTTTCGACGATCGAATCAGGCAGCTGAATATTTTTTGGTGGCTCCATGACATCGCTGGACGACGAGTTAACCAGCAGAAAAAATACCAGGATGGTAAAAACGTCCATCAAAGAAACAAGGTTCAAACCTGCACTGGTAACACCTTTGCCGCTACGCGACATGCGTTTCATTCGCCGATTTTCTTTCATGGTGCATCACCTATCGAAATATCGGGAAACAATACGACCTGCTGTAACACGTCACCTTCATCTTCGCCGCCTTGCTGACGAACAAATGTCGAACGCACCGCATCCATTACTCTGATCAAAACACGGTACTCAATGTCCGGCTCCATCAACACAATGGCATCGGTCTTGCCCGGGTATTTACCTTTAATCTTTATCAGAAATTCTGACAACAACTCCAGATCGTACAACTTGCTGGGATCAACGTGGCCTTCATCATCGACAGGGAGTTCAACATCGCTTTCTTTAAGTAAGGGGAAACGTGCAAGCACCTGTTTGCCATTACCAATTTCCAGGCCTTTCTCGCGCACAATAACTTCAATACTAAGCTGCGGTTTTTTATTGTCGGCAACACCGGCACCGGTCGGCAAACTCAATTCAAGAATAGTGATACGCGAGAACACCGCCGTAATCAGCAGGAACGGCACCAGCACCACCATCAAATTCAGAAAAGTGGTGATGTTAAGTTCAGGCGGCTCTTTTTTGGGCCGCTTGTAATGGTGGCTTCTTCTAGCCATTTTTACTCGCCGTTCTTAGCGGCCAGTGCCGCCTGACGTTTCGCGAAATCTGCGATCAGATTCAGGGTTTTGACTGAAGCCATCTCAAGGCTGTCAATAATTTCACCGGTTCTGGAGGTAAGCATAGCGTGGAAAATCAGCAGAGGAATCGCCGCCATCAAACCAAACGCGGTGGTGTTCATAGCGACCGAAATACTGGCAGATAACAGGTCGGCTTTTTCAGCCGGGTCAGCATTGGCCACAGCGGTAAACGCTTCGATCAAACCCATGATGGTTCCGAGCAGTCCGAGCAGGGTGCAGATGTTGGCGAACAGCGCGATGTAAGGTGTGCGCTTTTCCAGCGACGGGATGATTTCCATCATGCTTTCTTCCATGGCGATCTCGATGTCATCGCGACGGCGCACTGAACCCTGCCTTTCCAGCCCCATGTTCAACAGGCTGGCGATTGCCGAAGTGTCGTCCGCGATGGAGAGACGCGCCGCTTCAAAGTCGCCTTCATCCAGTAGAGGGTGCACCTGATCCCAGACTTTTTTGTTCGCTTTACCAACGCTGGAAAGTTTTATGTAGCGTTCAACACAGATAGCCGCACCGAAAGCAAACACAATCAGTATCGGGTACATGAACGTACCACCGGTTTGGAAAAACTGCACAATATTCTCGATGGTCTCCATCATGTACTCCTCATATTTTTTTAAAACTAATGTTTAAATCGTTCATTACTGTACGTTTTTGCCGTGACTCAACTTATAGAAATTGAGTTCACGCAAAAACACTTCTTTATCCACAGGGCGCATGCTGTCGTCCAATAATCCTGAATTCAAACTTGTCGCCACACCAACTTCAGAATTCTGCCAGGGCACGATATACAGGGATTTTGGCGCTTCTTTATTACCAATAATGGAAATACCCGATAATTCTTTTACTTCGGTATCAACTTTTTTCTCTTCAGCAACAGCTAATGATGCTGACAACAGCCCAATCATAACGGTACTGAGTATAGCTTTAATTGTCATAATTTCATCACCCTGTGCAATTCACTGTTCATATATCGTCAAACTATTTTCCGAGCCGCCGTTTGACATCGGCAACCCAGATTGCAACGGTTTTATCATCTGGTTTTAATTCGAGATAATTTTCAAACTGTTGCAGCGCACAGTCAAAATCATGCATGTACAGGTCACACAATACGCCAAGATTTTTTATTGCCGGCAGATACTCTGGGTGTTCTTTGATGGCATTTTCATACGCGGTACGCGCTGCTTTAAATTTTCCTTTTTTGCGATACAACAAGCCCAGTTCATTATTGGCGACCGGATGACCGATATCCAGCTTCAGCGCGCTGATCAGGTTTTTTTCTGCGGCTTTGCTATCACCCAACTTGTTATGCGCAATCGCAATATTGACGTAGGGCGCAGGCAAACGTTTCTCTCGTTCGATAACGGCGTTCAACACTGGGATCGCCTGCGCATATTTTTCCTGCTGCATCAATGACACGGCATTTTTAAAATCAAGCTCAACATCAGAATCGATATCCACCCGACTCATCGGTTTTTTTATCGCGATAACGTCAGGCTCTTTTTTCATCTCGCCACCAGCGCAGGCAAACAGAAACAACGTCAGAAAAAAAATCGAGCCTCTTTTCAAAGTTCTCATCATCATGGTGTTTTCCATTTTAGCTCTGCAACACATCTCAACCACCAACTACGGCCTGTTCAGAAACCGGTTCTTTATCGTTTATCTTTTCGCTATTTTTTTCGTTTTTGTTTTTATCACTGGCTTTTTCTTTCTGCAACGGTTGCGGCTGAATCAAAGTAATAATGGTACTACCCTGTTCAGTTTTAGCGTATCGCGCAGGCAATAAAACAGACAGCTTTTCGATACTCTTATCGATCCACAAATTGTAGATACCGACATCAAGAAGCTCCATATTTTTCTCATGCACACTGATCGCTTTCTCCTCGAACGGATAGGCCTGCTCTTCGATCACCAGCTCGTACTGCTCCAGTTCTTCGTCATTCAAATTCTTCGGCCTTTCCGACTCTAGCAGCGCAACACTGAATTCATAATAGATTTCAGCAATATAATAAGTCGCCGCTGCCGTCACTTCACCAACCTGGTAATCAACCAGTTTGCTATATGTATTTATCGCACTGCGCATACGTTTTTTCTTTTTCTTCAGATTCTTTTTAAACGGTTTAACCAGCGCCACTTTTTTGAACGCGGCAAGCTCTGGCTCCGCCAGCACCAGTGCAGCTTTTGCTGCGAGGAATTTGGTACGAGCAGTACGGCCGTTACCCGCCACTGCGTCACCAGCAACAATTTGTTTCAGCTGATAAATATATTGTTTGCTCTGACCCTGCTGCTTGTAGATATCCGCCATCTTCTGGCGTGTTTCAATCGTGTCTTCAATGGGCACAGGAAAGTAGTCGACCATTTTAGTGTAAACCAGCAGCGCCTTGTTTTTTCTATCGGCTTTCATATACAGCTCTGCCGCCTGACTGAGCGCCTCACGGCGCAAGGAATCATCCTGCGGATTTTCTTTTTCGATGCGTTCAAACTCGATGGCTGACTTCAGGTATTTTTTATCCTCTTTATAAACCACCGCCAGCTTTTTGGTGATGTCGTTATTTAATTTATTATCCGGGTAGAGTTTGCGGAAACCTTCCAGCACGGTAGCGACAGCACCCCATTGTTTCAGCAACATCAGGGATGCCGCCGCGTCATATTCAGCCGTGGGTCGAATCTTCGAGTTTGGTGCTACTTTTGCCACCCGGAGGAAATGTTCCGCCGCCACTTTGTGGTCACCCAGTTTTCTCGCCTGTTCCCCCTGTTTATAAACAGAGGCGGCAAGGTTTTCAGTCAGTAAATTATAACTTTTGTCTTTTTTATCGGTCAGCGCCAGCGTCTGCGCATAAGCTTCTTCTGCATCTTTATAATTTGTTATATCAAACGAGGCGTGCGCTACCACCATCCATGATGAACGTATCAGCTTTTTATCAGCTTGCGGATAAACCTTGATGACACGACGACCGTATTTAATCGCCTGCTCATAATCTTCCAGCGCATAAAGGTCATCGACCGCAGCCACCAGTACCACAGCCGCATGTTTATGTGTTGGGAAATATTCAGCAAACTTGAGCGAGCTGCGAATAATCTCACGCTTAATGATGTTTCTCTGCGACTGGCTAGCCACTTTCATGTACTCACGATAAGCGTAAACTGCTGCATAACCGGCGCTGGCTGCATCTTCATGCGCCAGATAGTTATACGCAGTGCGTTCATACTCGGTCGCTGCTGCCAGATAATCTTTATGTTCCAGCAACAGACCAGCCAACTGGTTATTAAGTTTTGGTGCCTGCTTTTCTTCCGGGAAAGATGCCAGGTATTCACGGTACCAGAAAATCGCTTCCTGATAATTTTCTTCTTTCTGTTTATACAAACGCCTGTCCTGATACAGCGCATGGTAATGATTCGCCAGGTCAACCAAATTGGATTTCAGGAAAGCCAGCACTGTCGGGTTTTCGTTGATATCAAAAAACGTCCAGTAGTTTGATTGCAGGCTGTAGGTTTTTGAAAACTCTTTTTTGGCATCGACAACCAGACGCGGGAAACCACCTTTATTAAAGATCTCGATAACACGAATATTAAAATACGGAGATTCTTTAGAAACCGGGTTTTTATCGATATAAGTTTCATAAGATTTCGCCGCATCTGCATAACGACGTTTTGATAAATAATATTCACCCAGATGACTGTAAATACTCGCCTCATAAAAACGATGGCCATGTTTCTCAAAAAATTCAACAATGGCATCCGCACCACCAAGATAAGAAAAACTCAGACTAATTACCCGATAGGTATCTTCAATGCGTTTGCCTTCAATTTTGTTTTCGATATTATCAAGGTCATAACCATTATCGATTTTATAATCAAGCATCTTAATATAGTCGCGCAAGGCGTCTTCATACATATCCTGTTTAAAGAATGCCCAGCCCTGTTTATACAATGCCAGTTCATAAAACTCAGAACCTTCACCGGCATCGATAACCGCCTGATAAGATTCTTCTGAATCAAGATATTTTTTTCGGGTGAAGAAATATTCTGCACGACGAAACTGCGCTTCGTCGATATGCCTTGACTGCGGATACTGTTTAATCAACTGCTCCAGTGTTTTCATGGCGATATCAATCTGCCCGGTCTCTTCATAGGCGCGTGACAACTGATACAACACCTGATCGTTGCGCTCAAACAAAGGATATTTTTTCAGCAAGCCCTTGTATAACTCGATCGCTTCCATGGCTCCGGCCGCCTGTAAATCTTCAGTCTCATCCGGTTTTTTACCTGGCACAACAATTTTCTTTTTACGCGGCTTGCCCAGTTCAATCTTTTTGCCAGCGCGTTCACTAAACACTTTTTCACTTTCACTCACATCTGCAATCGGACTGCCTTTTGTGGCGATGCTTTTTTTATCTTTCTCGGTGACCAGCGGTACAAAATGGGTGTCAGGCGTTTCGATATCTGTCGCCTGTGATGCACTATCAGCGATTGGCGCAGCGGCTTTTGCTTCGGGCAAATCAGCAGTCGCAGGTGACGATTTCATCTGCACCTGCGACTGATCCTGAACACCTGATGGCGTAGTAGTCGGTGCATCGTATTCATTTTCATATTCTTTCTGAATTTTCAAATCAGCAAGACGGCGCAACGCCTCCGGCGTCATTTCGGTCTCGGGTGTTTCTTTCAAAAACTTCTCGTAACTCACCATGGCTTTCTCCAGGCTGCCATCGATCTTTTCCTGCTTTAACTCAAACTTGATGTCACCCAGACTTGCCAGCGTGCCTTCGTTGTTAGTGGTGGCACAGGAAACCAGCAACAGGTAAGTTGCTAACAAAGCAGGAATGGGTAAGTTATTCAGTCGCATGATTTCTGCCTATTGACCCAATAACTTCTGTTTGAAAGATGAACGCGAACCTTTTGAAACCTCATCGTTTGACGACTTTTCCTGTTCCGCCGGCGGTGTTGCTTCTTTTTGTTCTATCGGTGTTTCTGGTACTGCCTTTTCTGATACCGGCGGCTTTACTTCGGCCGGTATTTTGCCCTGCGCTTTTAACTGTTTCTCTATCTCCTCATCAAGTTGTGCCTTGGTCGCACGGTCGTAACTTTCCGCCAGCGCGAAACGTGCTTTTATCTGATACTCTTCCAGGCGTTTGCGGCGACGATCGAGTTCACTGATCGCCATGGTCTCAAGCATTCTGCCCTGCTTCGCCATGACACCCTTCAGTTTTCGTTGCACACTAAAAATGCGCGTTCTCAACTGGCGAATGGGAATGGTGTAACCTTCGTAACTCTGTGTTGCCGCCTGCCGGGTGCGGATAAAAGAGTTATAGGTCACTTTCAATTTCTGGATGACTTTATCCAGCGCGACCAGATTATTATAAGCATCGGTCAGTCGCTGATCATATTCACTGCGTATGCGCCACAACAAAACACCACGCAAGCGTTTCACCCGCATCTGCACCTGCGGCTCAACCAGTGCCGGGTTGGTTGCGATAACCTCTTCCAGTGCAGCGATAACATCCAGCGCCACACGTTCGGTCGAGGTCGCCAGGTATTCCGGGCGCGGTGCAATCAGCATGTTTTTTATTTTTGTCGCCAGGTTATCGCGCTGCTCCAGGCGAAGCTTTATTCTTGCATCCAGTTTGACAAATTCCTTTTCCACCACCGGCAACAACGGTTCCTGATAAGCACGCCGGATCTCGATCATCTCTTCATAAACACGCAGATCGTTTAGCCATTTTTCGATGTGATGGCGCAGCTCGGCAAGATCTTTATAATTTTTGTAAGACTCCTGAAAGTCGTTCGAAGCCATCAGTTCAAGTACGTAACGTGTCTCGGGCGCATCCGGCAGTTCCCGTAAATTGACTACCCAGTTTTTATCTTTGCTGGCTTTTTCATCAAGCAGAGCAAGCAAGAATTTCCCTTTACGAATGGTCGTTATCGATTCATCCAGACTGGCAATCTGCCGTGCAAAAACATCCATGGCGTGCTTGTACAGGTTGGCCGCATTGCCGTGCGCATTTAATTTACTGTAGGCATAAGGCACGGCCATCAAAACTTCCTGCACCGAATAATTGATTTCATCACGCTTGTGCAAAATCGACCACGGTACCAGCGCACGATCAAAGTGACCTTCGGCAACCGCTACCCAGCCTGCGCCGAGCAAAGCACGATTTGAATACGGACCATCCAGACGCACCCGCTCAAAATAGCTTCTGGCTTTTTTGGCATCGCTTTTATCCAGAAAATAATATGCCAGTTTTAAATTGGTTTTATCTTTCAGCGCGAGCAGATCTTCTTTACTGAATTCCATTTTACCGAGCTGATCGAGAACTTTTACACCCTCTTCCTGCTTGCCACTCTGGATCAGTGCGATGCCCAGGTTATATAAAACATAACCTTTAAGAATTTTTTCATTCTTTAATATCTGAAGAATCTCGACCGCTTTTGTAAACTGCCCGGTATCGATGCTGGCCAGTGCACGAAGATAGGCCACTTCCGTCTGAAAGGTTTCCGGCTCTTTACCACGCAACACGTCGAGCGAATATTTTTCCTGATAACGGGTTTTATCGGGTTCCTTGCGGATAAGATCCAACGCATACAGCGTGCTTACCGGATCATTTTTTTTGTAGAACACGCGCGCCAGTGCCAATGCGGCCTGGTTGCGAATCGCCAGATCGATGCCTTCACCCAGCACCGCCTGTATTGCCCGACCGGCACGCTGGTTCATGCGGTATTGCAGTTCCAGGTCGCCGACAGAAAATTCTGCCTGCGTCAGATGGTTGTTAAACGGATCAAGTTTGGATTCATCGAGTTCGTAATATTGCGACAACTCAGTGTCAAGTCGCGCCAGCGCATCGAAGTGCATATCCTGATAGGCGTAATAAAGCACCTCACCAAAATACAGATCATGTAGTTCGATGTCTTTTAATCGGCTTGTCGCATAAGCCGGCAAGCTGCATAAAAATACAGAAAAGAGAAGGATGAAACGAAGCAACATGCTTACCAGTCTTTGAACGAGATGGTTTGATCAGATGCGCTGTTGCCGCCAATTTGAATCTCGACAAATTTTGGCCCGACAGCTTTGGTCACATTAAATTTTTCACTGCGTTGATATTCATTGCCGGATTTTGTACGGCCGATAAAACTGGCAACCAGCTGATGATCACCGGTTTTGATATTGCCGGTATATATCCGCTGCACACCACCGGCGCGCAGCGCTTCAATTTCTTTATATGTGTACAGGTGTTGCGCGACAACTTTGTTATCCATTTTTATCTGCATAGAATCAAGCACAAAATCTTTATCGCCGTTTATAGAAACAAACAGCGACACCTGCGTATTGGAAGGAAATAATAATTTTTCTTCCAGTCGCGACAGTTCCGAAGTCAGTTCCAGCACATCTTTTTTGATATCCTGCACCTGCTCGTCCAGCCCTTTGATCTGTTCCTTGTTTACCTCGGCAGCACCGGCAGAAAATGCCAGCAATGCCAGCACAAAAAAAAGCGGGACAAGGAAACCCGTTCTGGTAAATTTAACTTGTGCAAAGTTTATCGTTGCAACTGTACTGATCAATGGATTCAACATAATGGCTGGCCGTTATTTGGAACACAGGAATGGGTTGTTAAAGCTGACATAATGAATTATGTATATTTCAGGAATTACCCGAACAAGTATATGAGAGAATGGTAAAAAGTCAGCAAAAACGCAGCAAAGGAAACTTATAAGAAACATAAGCTTACCTAGAAAACATAATTAAAATGAAAAGCTGTCATAATTTCAACAACTTATCTATACTTGTCACCTGACACGCAGAATCAATCATATTTTTTATTCACCTGGAATTACTCAAGCATGGCAAAAACAGGCGCCACAGGACTCACCCGCATTATTAATGCGGCAGGATATTCATGGCTGGGATTAAAAGCCGCCTACGTTAATGAAGCAGCTTTTCGCCAGGAGCTCTGGCTGGTTATCGCGCTCACGCCCGTCGCCCTGATCTACGGCCCGAGTTACGCCGACAAGGCAATTCTGATCGCCAGCCTGTTGTTTATCCTGCTTATCGAAATACTAAATTCTGCAATAGAAGCGGTGGTAGATCGCTTTGGTGATGAAATACATCCGCTGTCCGGGCGCGCTAAAGATATGGGCTCTGCTGCGGTAATGCTGGCATTTTTTATCACCGCACTGATCTGGTTCGCTATCTTCAGTAAGACACTGCTATAAGCCAACAGAGGCATGATAATAAATCGTTTATTCAGGTCACAATAATTTTTTCTGTCTATACTCCTGTTTTAAGTAATTAACACGGCACAGAAAACTATTATGAAAATCAAACAACTCCTTTGCTTCGCAGCGCTATCTATCCCGTTTACCGCTAATGCCGACACATTATCTATTTCAGCCGGTGCCGGCATCTGGAACACATCACCCACTGGCGACTTTCAGAAAAAAGGCGATCCGGCGGCGGTTGATGTCAAAGACAATCTGTTCTGGAGCGATGAAACCCAGGGTTATTTTTACGCCACACTGGAACACCCGGTACCCATCATTCCGAACGTAAAAATAATGACAACAAAAATTGACCAGTCAGGCAGTGGTAACACCAGCTTCAGATTTGATGGTGTCGACTATATAGGCAATGTAAACAATGATTTTTCTATACAAACCGTCGACCTGATCGGTTATTACGAAATACTGGATAATGTAGTCAGCCTTGATATCGGCTTGAATATTCGCAGCCTGAAAGTTGATTACACTATTACCGAAACCACAACAAACACCACAACAACCGACTCAATGAGTGAAACCATCCCGATGTTATACGCACTGGTTGGCGCATCCCCCATTCCTGATCTGATCATCAGCGGTGAATTAAGTTATATCGCCTACGATGGCAGCACAATCTCTGACTTCACCGCAAAAGTGGCCTATACCACCAGCTTCTTTGTTGGCCTTGAAGCCGGTTATCGTAAACAACAATACACCTTTAATGACGTTTCAAGCACAGATGCTGACTTGAGTTTCGATGGTGTATTCGCTGGCGCTTACCTGAAGTTTTAAAAAACCTTAATTTTTTTAACTGCCAGGAACACAGCTCTGCAACATCGGGTTACAATGCCCGCCCATGTTACAGGCAATAAATCTCGGCATCCGACGCGGCACAAAGCTGCTCTTTGAAAACACCAGTTTTCAGATTCACCCAGGACAAAAAGTCGGGCTTACCGGTGCTAACGGCACCGGCAAGTCCAGCCTGTTCTCACTCATTTTAAAACAGCTGCATGCCGACACCGGCGACTGCATCTATCCCGATCACTGGGTCGTCGCGCACGTTGCGCAGGAACTGGCCGACAGCTCACAGCAGACCATCGAATTTGTGCTCGACGGCGATGCCGAGCTGCGGCAGATTCAGCAGGCGATTGCCGAGGCAGAAACACAGGACGATGGCGTACGCATCGC
>VAPL010250615.1_pt1 | contig 10358 bp, 8 predicted proteins | sample 3395061 | NCBI WGS metagenome assembly VAPL01 (sample SAMN08290444, study PRJNA428436) | hydrothermal vent metagenome | isolation source: Deep-sea hydrothermal vent chimney 2 | place: Pacific Ocean: Juan De Fuca Ridge | depth 2182 m m
GGGTTATCGCTCATTCAACGGTTTCAGAAACAGCATACTTTTCTACTGCGGGGGGCTGAATATGGCTCCTTAGCTTTCACACAAATCTACGAAGAGCCTAAATGTAAATGAATATTGATAAATTAAGGTTTTCTATTGTTACAGATATTCCTACGCCATATAGAGTGCATTTATTTAATAAAATGTATAATGAACTGTCGGAAAGAAATATCGATTTTGACGTTATATTTATGGCCAGTTCTGTTCCTATCAGACATTGGGAGGTTGATACTAGTAATTGGCATTTCCCCTTTAAGGTTGCACGAGGAATTCATATGCATCTTGGGGCGACCAGCTTTCACCTTAATCCAGGGGTAATATGGAGAATAATATTGAACCCTCCAAAATGGTTTTTAATAGGAGGATCATGGAATATTCCTACTAGCTTCATCTCGATATTGGTTGGGAAAATATTTCACAGGCGGGAATGTTGTCTCATCCTTTGGGCTGAGGCAAATAAGTATTCAATGATCCGTAAGAAAGGGATAACCTCTTTTTTACGTAAATTTATTGCAAATACTGTAGATATGTTCGCTGTCCCTGGTAAATTAGCTGCTGATACAATAAAGAATGAATGGGGGGTAAAAAATGCCAAGTTTTTATCCTTGCCAAATTTGGTTGATGAAGAAAAGTTTAGTGCTACATCAAACCGTTCTAATGTTGAAATATTTCCAAAGAATTATTTTAAAAATAACATTGTATCTGGCAAGGATGTTATTCTGTTGTGGCCTGCTAGATTACATGAAAAGACAAAAGGTATTCTTAATTTTCTGAAGCCGATAAAAGATATATTGATTGGTAGTCATATAAAAATTTTAATTGCAGGTTCGGGCCCCGATGGTGAGCTAATAAAGCAGTGGCTAAGTACAAATATACCCGACAATGTAATATTGCTTGGGCAAAAGTCTGAAGCCGAGATGCTTGAACTTTATTCTGTTGCTGATGTATTGTTACTTCCTTCAATCAGAGATCCAAATCCATTATCAGTAATAGAAGGTCTTTGGTCATCTTTACCTTTATTGGTTTCGAACCATTGTGGAAACCAAATGGAAGCAGTTAAAGAGGGATTCAATGGTTGGGTGATAGATCCGTTCTCTTCGGATTCAATATGTCGAGCGGTTCAAGATTTGAGCGCTCGGGACAAAAGGGAATTGAAAATATATGGAGAGAATTCATTGGCTATTGCAAAAGAAAAATTTAGCTCTGTTGTTTCAATAAAGAAATTCTTTGATGATATAATATAAAATGCAACTTTCCATTTTGCGTGATAAAAAATATTATTTAAATGATAACCTGTTTGTTTTTTTTCTCGCTGCCATTGTTTTTTTTATTAGCTTGTACTTTTCTCCGTATTATTATGCCGGGGATCAGGTGGCCTATACTAAATATTATAATGCAGTAGCAGGACATAATGTATTAGATGCATATTTTCTTCAGATTAAATATTTAAGTAGTTATGAGCCGTTGTATGCCGTCTCTGTTTGGGTGTTTTCTCATTTTATGGGGAAAGATACATTTGATTCTATGCTTAATTTTTTTCTTTGTTACTCTGCAGTGTCGGTGCTTTTTCATTTGGGCGCCAGCAAGCGGCTAATAGTTTTGTTTGTGTTGGCAAATTTTTATATTTTGGTTCTATATTTTGCGGCAGACAGGTTAAAGTTAAGTTTTATTTTATTTTTTTTGGGGATGGATGCTTTTTACCATAAGAAGGAAGTTCATGGCTATTCCCTGTTGTTATTTTCTGTTCTTGCACATTTGCAAATATTGTTGTTCTTTGCATCGGTAATGTCTGTTTTGTTGGCAAGAAGCCTGCTGAAAATAGCGACTAAGTTTGTTGTCAATGTAAAAGAATTAGTTTTAATGATGTCTTTTATAATCTTTTCCTTGCTGGTTTCAATATTTTTCCATGAACATATTGTTAATAAGTTGGGGTTTTATTTATCAAACAGTATAACTGAGGTTTTTAAACCTGGAGTATTCCTGGTCCTCAGCTTATTTTCCCCAGCTAAAAATTATTATATCGTCGCCTCATTTATTCCATTGCTGTTTGCGGCTTTTATCGTTTCTGGTGACAGAGTTGTGATGATGGCCTATTTGCTATTTGTGTTTTATGCTATGAGCGGAAAAGGGGTTTCTAGACGTTTGATTTGGGTTACTACATTATACTTTACGTATAAAAGTTACTTTTTTATTCATAACATAGTTCTTTTTGGGAATGGATTCGCTTGATCATTCCTATGAATATTTTCGTTAACATTTCAAGAAAAGCAATTTTAATTTCATAATATGTGCGGCATTTCAGGTATAGCATCCAAACAACCAGTCAAAAATTTATTTTCCCTTGAAACTGGCCGGGATCTTATGCTTCACCGTGGCCCGGATGATAGTGGTGCGTGGTGGTCGCATGATGATTGTGTTGGTTTTGCTCATCAACGTCTGGCTATAATTGATCTTTCTTTAGCCGCTCATCAGCCCATGCTGGATAATAAAAATGAACTATGCATTGTTTTTAATGGCGAAATATATAATTTTATTGAGCTTCGAGAGGAACTGAGATCTAAGGGGCATTCTTTTCAGACAGATAGTGATACAGAAGTTATCCTTATTGCATACCGCGAATGGAATACTAATTGTCTTTCACATTTTTCCGGAATGTTTTCTTTTGCCATATATGATATTCGTTCGTCCCATATTTTTCTTGCTCGAGACAGGGCGGGAGAAAAACCGCTATTTTACAGCCTGGATAAGGGTGTTTTAAGGTTTTCTTCTGAACTCAAGAGTTTAATGATCGAGCCATCTTTTTTACGACGTCTCGATCTGGAATCGTTGGATTGTTATCTAGCTATGGGGTTTGTGCCGGGGGATCGTTGTATAGTGCAGGGTGTGAATAAATTACCACCAGCTCATGCGCTCCTGTTTGATTTTAAAAGTGGAAAAACAAGATTGTGGCAATATTGGAGATTGCCTGAACAGGGTAATTCAGGTTTCTCTGGTGGTATAGATGAAGTTGAATTGCTGGACGAACTGGAGCAGTTGCTCGAGAATTCCGTGTCTCGACAGTTGATAGCTGATGTTCCTGTAGGTATATTATTGAGTGGGGGAGTGGACTCAAGTTTGGTAACTGCTATGGCGGTGCGTGCATCATCAAAAGTAAAAACATTTACCATTCGTTTCCCTGGCTATGGTGATTACGACGAAACAGAACATGCTCGTTTGATAGCAAGAAATTTCGGAACTGAACATATAGAACTTGATGCTGCTGAATCAACTGTTGATTTGTTGATGTTATTAGCCCGTCAATTTGATGAGCCTATAGTTGACTCATCAATGATACCAACTTATCTTGTTAGTCAGTTGGTTCGTGATCATTGTACTGTTGCGCTTGGGGGGGATGGTGGTGATGAGTTGTTCGGTGGTTATAACCATTATAGCCGTCTTCTCTGGATGCAAGAAAAATTTGGTAAGATACCGTACGCATTGAGATCCTCTATATCAAAGTCAGTAGGGATTTTTCTTCCTCCTGGTTTCAAGGGACGTAACTGGTTGCAGAGTCTGGGGCAAAATTTAGAATCAGATTTGCCTTTAATTGCATCATATTATGATCAGCGTATGCGGCGTAAATTAATGGCTGGATGCGCTAATTGGAACCTGGTTGCTGAGGATGTCAGGAGACAGAGTATTCCCCTCTCGTCGGATATGTTACAAAGAGCGACCCGAATGGATTTCCAAAATTATCTGGCTGAGGATATTCTGGTTAAAGTAGATCGCGCAAGCATGCTAAATTCACTGGAACTCCGCGCGCCGTTCCTGGATGTCAGTTTGATTGAGTTTGCTTTCGGAAAAGTACCATCGTATCTTAAAGCTACATCCACTAGCCGTAAGGTATTGCTCAAAAGATTGGCCGTACGATTGTTACCTTCGGAATTTGAGCAACATCGAAAACAAGGGTTTTCTATTCCATTGAATTTGTGGTTGCAATCAGGACCATGGAAAGAATTTTTTTATGATGTGTTAATGGGAAGTGAAAATATTCTTTTTGATAAACGAGTAGTGAAAAAATTACTTGATGGTCAATTGAAAGGAAGAGCTAACAGTGAGCGCTTGTTTGCTCTGGTATTATTTGAACTATGGCGTCGAGAATATAATATTTCTATATAGAAGGTTTTTTGAATGCAGATAGAATTACTTGAAATCCTTTGCTGTCCACAGTCTGGTGAGAGGCTTAACTTGGAAGATCCTGAATATCGAGAAGGGGAGGTGTATTCTGGATGGCTTGTTTCGGAAAGTAGAAAATACCGTTATCCGATTAGAAAGTTTATTCCACGTTTTGTGCCTGAGTCAAACTATGCTGATAATTTTGGCATGCAATGGAACAGATTTCGCCAAACTCAGCTTGATAGCTACTCTGGGCATCCTATTTCCAGCAGCCGTTTCTGGAAAGCGACTGGTTGGCAGGCAGATGAGCTTGCGGGAAAATGGGTGCTGGATGCTGGTTGTGGTGCTGGTCGTTTTGCTGAAGTTGCATTAGAGGCGGGCGCTGTGGTTATTGCATTAGATTATTCTAGCGCTGTTGATGCTTGTTATGCCAACCTTAAGCATCACCGAAATTTGCATGTTGTACAGGGTGACATTTATGCTTTACCCTTTGTCCGCGGATTCTTTCCTTTTGTATATTCAATCGGTGTATTACAGCATACTCCGAATGTCGAAATGGCTTTTTCCTCTCTGCCGCCTATGGTTTTACCCGGGGGGTATCTTTGTGCCGATTTTTACTGGAAACGATTCCGAACAATGTTACATGCCAAATATTTGTTCAGGCCAATTAGCAAGCGTGTATCACAACAAAAACTTTTTAATTTTTTACAAAAGACTATTCCCGTATTATTACCGGTAAGCCAGAAACTAGGTAGCATCCCTGTGTTGGGAAAAGTATTGAAACGCTTGCTCCCTATCGCGGACTATACCGGTGTCTATCCGTTAAGTGTACAACAAATAAAAGAGTGGGCTCTTCTCGATACTTTCGATATGTTGGCTCCTGAATATGATAACCCGCAGACTACGGCTAGTGTTAAAACGTGGTTTAATAATGCCGGTTTTGTCGATGTGGAAGTTTTTCATGCAGCCCATCTAGTTGGGAGAGGACAAAAAACCTCATGATTCTTGGCATCGATGCGTCAAATATTCGCGCCGGTGGTGGAATAACACATTTAACAGAGTTATTGCGAGTTGCTGAACCGCAGGGATCTGGCTTTGAGCGCATCGTTGTTTGGTCTGGTCAATCTACTTTATCACTGATAGATGATCGGTCATGGCTAATAAAGTCTCATAGCCCTATTCTCGATAGAAATATTTTTTACAGGATGTTCTGGCAACGATTTATATTTTCGGGGCTGGCTCGTAAAGCAGGTTGTAATATTATTTTTGTCCCGGGGGGGACTTATACTGCCAGATTTACGCCCTTTGTAACAATGAGTAGAAATATGTTACCGTTTGAGTGGCATGAAATGCTTCGTTATGGCTGGTCCTTGATGACATTAAAGCTCTTGTTGCTTCGCTTTGCTCAATCATTCACATTTAAGAATACGGATGGATTAATCTTTCTGACTCAGTATGCCCGTAAAAAAGTGACAAAAATTATAGGCGGCAGGATAGCTGAAAATACTATTATTCCTCATGGAATAGATAGACGATTTCTCTGTGCACCTCGTAAGCAGGAAGAGATTGAACAATATTCTTCGGCGCGGCCATTTAGAATTGTTTATGTTTCGATTGTTGATGTATACAAACATCAATGGCATATAGTTGAAGCTGTTTCCAAACTGCGTATGTCTGGATTGCCTGTTAGTTTGGATCTAATCGGTCCAGCATATAGCCCGGCTTACCGTCGTCTAAACATTGTTTTAACTCAGATCGATCCGAATGGTGAATTTATTCACCTTCAGGGTAGTATACCGCATGCTGAACTTCAATTTGAATATAAAAAAGCCGATCTCTGTGTTTTTGCCTCAAGTTGTGAAAATATGCCCAATATTTTAATTGAAGGAATGGCCTCTGGATTGCCGATTGCTTGTTCGAATCGAGGTCCTATGCCAGAAGTTCTTGGCGATGCAGGAATTTACTTTGATCCTGAAAATAAAGATGAAATCGCATCCGCCATTCGTCAACTAATAGATAAAAAGAGCTTACGGGAAGAAAAATCTTGCTTGGCTTACGAACGTGTGCAGACGTATTCCTGGCAACGATGTGCTAGAGAGACGCTAAAGTTTTTGGCCGACGTTGCTAATAATCATGCAGAATAGATAATATGCTTAATATTTATTTTGTACATGGTCCAACATTTTAACATGGTGATGTGATTTACATGAATTCTATATTTAATAATCGAAAATTGTTAATTACCGGTGGAACGGGATCTTTCGGGAATGCTGTTCTTCGACGTATTTTAAAATCCGATGTTGCAGAAATTAGGATATTAAGTCGTGATGAGAAAAAACAGGATGACATGCGGAGAAAATATTCTGATTCTCGTCTGAAATTTTATCTTGGGGATGTTCGTGATTATAATTCAATCATAAATGCTATTCGTGGGGTTGACTATATATTCCATGCTGCCGCATTAAAGCAGGTTCCTTCCTGCGAATTTCATCCTATTGAAGCGGCCAAGACCAATATTCTTGGCACAGAAAATGTGTTGAATGCGGCAATCGATGTTGGTGTTGAACGTGTGATATGTTTAAGCACAGACAAGGCTGTTTATCCTGTTAATGCTATGGGGATGTCGAAGGCAATGATGGAGAAAGTACTGGTTGCAAAATCTCGACAAGGTGGCAAGAAGACAGTAATTTGTGGTACCCGCTATGGAAATGTGATGGCTTCGCGTGGTTCGGTAATTCCTCTTTTCGTTGAACAAATTCGTGCAGGAAAAGAATTAACTATCACTGATCCTGATATGACTCGGTTCATGATGACTTTGGATGATGCTGTTGATTTAGTGTTTTATGCATTTAAAAATGGTTTGCCTGGTGATATTTTTGTACAAAAAGCACCGGCAGCGAAAATTGGTGTTTTGGCGAAGGCTTTGACTGAACTTCTTAAAAAAGAGACTTATCCAACTCGGGTTATTGGAACACGACATGGTGAAAAACGTTATGAGTCATTATTAAGCCGCGAGGAAATGACTGAAGCTGAGGATTTGGGTGATTATTATAGAATCCCGCCGGATCTACGCGATCTAAACTATGATAAATTTATCGACCATGGTGAAGAAAAAATAACTGAAGCACAGGAATATAGTTCTGATAATACTGAACGACTTGATGCTGATGGGATGAAGGGACTGTTGAATAAATTAAATTTTATTCAAGCGGCTCTTAGGGGTGAAAACGTAGATCCGGAGGAGTAATGCGTATTCTTGTGACAGGGGCTAATGGTTTTATAGGTCATAATCTGATAACCCATCTTCGCGAATATGATGATGCTGAGGTTGTTACGTTTTCTCGCGAGAATAGTCTTGAAGAGTTATTGGAACTGGTTAAGCATGTTGATGTTGTTGTTCATCTGGCTGGAATAAATAGACCAGAGAATGATTCTGAATTTGTTGTAGGTAATCATAAGTTAACAGATTTTCTCTGTCAAGTATTGACTTCAACAGGTAGGAAAGTTCCAATTATATTCACTTCATCAATTCATGCTGAACTTGATAATCCCTACGGGAGTTCAAAATATGCAGCAGAAGAAGTTATTAAGCGTTATTCAAAAGAAACAGGAAGCAAAGTTTATATCTATCGTCTAACAAATGTGTTTGGCAAGTGGTGTCGTCCAAATTATAACTCGGTGATTGCTACCTTTTGTTATAACATAGCTAATGATTTGCCGATTCAAATTAATGATCCGAACACAGAGCTTGATTTGGTTTATATTGATGATGTGGTAAAGGAATTTATAAGTGTTTTATTTACGCCTCATAAATCTTCTGTGCCTGATGTTTTTCCTTTATATTCTATAAAATTGGGTGAACTCGCCGAACAGCTTAAATGTTTTCATGATAGCCGGAAAACTTTGATGGTTGGGGAAATTGGACGAGGTTTAACGAGGGCTCTGTATGCAACTTATCTTTCCTATCTTAGACCGGAGTTTTTTTCCTATAGATTATTAAAGCATGAAGATAAAAGGGGGGTTTTTGCAGAAGTATTAAAGACAGATAGTTCTGGTCAGCTGTCATTTTTCACTGCACACCCTGGGGTAACTCGTGGTGGACATTACCATCATACCAAGAATGAAAAATTTCTGGTAATAAGTGGACTGGCAGAGTTTGGTTTTCGCCACATTGTGACGGGCGAAAAATATACTGTTGAGGTAAGTGGTTGTTTACCAGAAGTCGTTGAAACGGTGCCAGGGTGGATGCACAGCATTACAAATATTGGAGATTCAGAGATGGTGGTGATGCTCTGGGCTAATGAAATATATGACGAAAATAATCCTGATACCTATATTGACGAGAATGGTTAATGAAAAAACTGAAAATAATGACAGTTGTAGGTACTCGACCAGAGATTATACGGCTTTCACGTGTGCTAGCCAAATTAGATAACTATTGTGAGCATTTTTTGGTTCATACGGGTCAAAATTATGATTACGAACTGAATGAAATTTTCTTTGATGAACTGGAAATAAGGAAGCCTGATTGTTTTCTCAACGCTGCGGGTAAGTCTGCTGCGCAGACGATAGGTAATGTGATCATAAAAGTTGACGAGGAAATGGCTAAGCTCAAACCGGAGGCAGTACTTATTTTAGGCGATACTAATAGCTGTCTGGCTGCAATACCGGCTAAAAGGCGAAAGATACCGATATTTCATATGGAAGCTGGAAACCGATGTTTTGATCAACGTGTTCCAGAAGAAACTAATCGGCGGATAGTCGATCATACTGCAGATATTAATCTTACTTATAGTTCTATTGCACGTGAATATTTGCTTCGTGAAGGGTTACCTGCCGATACTGTGATTAAGACGGGTAGCCCGATGTTTGAAGTTCTTAATTATTATCGTAAGGGAATTGAAAATTCGGATGTGTTGGACCGGCTAGAATTGAAGGAGGGGGCTTTTTTTGTAGTTAGTGCGCATCGTGAAGAGAATATTGATTCCGAGATAAATGTTAGGAAATTGGTGCATATACTTAATGGTATCGCCGAACAATACGATTTTCCGGTCATTGTTTCTACCCACCCTCGAACCCAAAATCGGATTGATTCACTTTCTGTGATCTTTCATCCACAAGTTCGTTTGCTGAAACCACTAGGGTTTAAGGATTATGTCAAACTCCAGATGAAATCGTACTGTACGCTTTCTGATAGTGGCACTATTAATGAAGAATCGTCTATTCTTAACTTTCCGGCACTGAATATACGTGAAGCTCATGAACGCCCCGAGGGTATGGAGGAGGCATCAGTAATGATGGTGGGCCTAGAGCTTGAACGCGTATTGCAAGCACTAGCGATACTCTCAGATCAAACGTGTGGAACTAACCGGTTATTAAGGCCGGTGGCTGATTACAGTATGCCGAACGTGTCAGATAAAGTGGTGCGAATTATCCATAGTTATACAGACTATGTTAATCGAACTATATGGAAAAAACACTAATGTATAACGGTATATGAGTTTTTGGGTAATTTAAAAATCTGTAATGAAAATTCTTATTGTTAGTCAATATTTTTGGCCTGAAAATTTTCGAGTCAATGATCTAGCTGTTGAATTGCAGAGTCGTGGACATGATGTGTCTGTGTTAACGGGAAAACCCAATTATCCTGATGGTGTTATTTTTCAGGCCTATAAAGATGAGCCAGAAAAATATTTAAATTATAATGGTGTAAAAGTATTTCGTGTTCCTTTGTTAGAACGGGGAACAGGCTCAAAAAAATTATTTCTTAATTATCTTAGTTTTGTTCTATCTGCTTCATTTATTGGTCCAATTAAACTTGCAGGAAGAAAGTTTGACAGGATATTTGTGTTTGAACCATCGCCTATTACTGTTGGGTTGCCGGCAATAGTTTTAAAATATATTAAAAAAGCTCCTATTGTGTTTTGGGTTCTCGATTTGTGGCCGGAAACTTTATCTGCAATTGATGTTATAAAATCAAAGGTGGCGCTAAAGTCTGTTGGTGTTTTGGTTTCATTTATATATAAACATAGTGATTTGTTGCTTGCTCAATCTCGTTCTTTTATTAGTAGTATTCAAAGATATTGCGATTCAACAGAAAAAATACAATATTTTCCAAGTTGGGCAGAAGATATTTTTTCTGAAAGTGATATTGTGCCGGCCAA
>VAPL011156000.1_pt1 | contig 10357 bp, 10 predicted proteins | sample 3395061 | NCBI WGS metagenome assembly VAPL01 (sample SAMN08290444, study PRJNA428436) | hydrothermal vent metagenome | isolation source: Deep-sea hydrothermal vent chimney 2 | place: Pacific Ocean: Juan De Fuca Ridge | depth 2182 m m
ATACTGTCATCGACGTTACAAAAGCATAGCCTAATGTAGGTTCTGGCCCAAAGCTATACCAAATAATAAAAGTAAAGAGTGATATTGCAACGACGACAGGCACAAAAATACTGGATATTTTATCCGCCAATTTTGCAATTTCTGGTTTACTGCCTTGAGCAGTCCGTACACTATTAATTATTTGAGCCAAGGCAGTGTCTTTTCCAATTCTTGTGGCAGTGAACAAAAAGCTACCTTTTTGATTGATCGTACCTGCAACCACTTCCGCACCTACCGTTTTTTCTATCGGGATTGGCTCCCCTGTTAACATAGATTCATCTACCGTAGAATGACCCTCAATCAAAACCCCATCAACAGCAATTTTTTCACCCGGCCTGACTCTTAATGTCTCACCTAAACCTACCTCTTCAATCGGAATATCCTGATCAACGCCTTCTCGTACTACGCGTGCTGTACGAGGCTGTAGACCTATCAACTCCCTTATTGCTGAAGATGTTCTTCCTCTTGCCCGGGTTTCCAATGCAGTACCCAAATTTATAAAGGCCAAAATAATTGCTGAGGCTTCAAAATATGCATGAGGGGCTAGTTGGGTTAAATAACTGGAATATACAATCACTATACATGAATAAAGCCAAGCTGATCCCGTACCTAACGCAATCAATGTATCCATATTCGACTGGCCTTGCATTAATGACTTAATAGCACCCGAATAAAAATGTCCCCCCGAATAATACAAAACAGCTAAAGTGATTATCGCGATGAATGACCAAAACCATTGTCCAAATCCAGAATCAATATCAGGTAACCAACCTAAATGACTTAATAACATGATAGGCACACCAAAAATAGCAGCAACTTTGGCTTTTTGCATTAATTGCAGATAACGTTGGAGTTCTCTCTGTTCTTGTTGTTTAGGGTCTTCTAACGCCTCCATTACAGCGGCATCATAACCCGCCTCCTGTACGGCTTTTTTTAATAATTCAGTATCGAAAGTCCCTTTGACTAAGGCAGAATGATCCGCAAAATTTACACTAGCATCAATCACACCCTCTACTGAGGCTAATGCGCCTTCAACAGCACTGACACAACCAGCACAACTCATTCCTAAAATAGATATCCTCACGTTCGTATTTTCTAGATTTAGTGGTGGGGGTTGATCTTCACTCATAATAAACTCCAGTACAATAGTTTGAGAATCCTATTCAACAACAAAACCTGCCTCTGAAATTACTTTTGTGATAGCTCCCACATCAGTGATGTTTGCATCAAATTCAACATCTACTTTATTTTCTTTACTCATCGCCTCAACAGAAATAACACCTTCTAAGGTGTTCAATTTTGTTGTAACATTCGACTCACAACCACCGCATTTCATACCTGTGACTGCTAATGAAACTGATTCTGACATATCTATCACCACTAATAATTAAATAATACTGCCTACTAATTTACCAGGAGGCATGATATAAGTCCTGATTTATTGCATAATAGCGAAATGTTAAGAATCCGTAAATAAAACTTTATAAAATGTAAGGTTTTTTCATTTTAACCTTTCTGAAATTCAGAAAATTTAGGCGACCCACATTACACTGTCTGAGCAGATTTATGCTTAGAATATTTGAAAGCAAGGGTCCAGTTATCATTAAAAATAGTTATGAAAAACTTCAAAATCTCAACTCCTTTATTGTTACTATTTTCTTTTTTTTCTAGTTTAATCTCAGCTGAAGAACTTAGGAATTTATTACCTGAACAACTCATCTCACTGCAAAAAAATAACAATGCTCTGGTTATAGATATCCGCACCGAAAGAGAATGGGCTGAAACTGGAATCATTCCCGCTAGCCATAAGCTACAATTTTTTGCCGCTGATGGAACATTTAATACGGATCAATGGTTATTAGAATTAAATCAATTAAAATCAACTGAGGACCAAGCTATTATTTTGGTTTGTCGATCAGGTAATAGAAGTGGAAAATTAGGGAATTTATTAACTAAAAAACTGGGTATAAAAAATGTCTATCATTTATCATCTGGCTTATCTCATTGGATTAAACAAGAACATAAAGTAATGAAAGAATGTACTCCTCAACTGGCCTGTCAATAAACCTCTTATCATGTCTTTAAATACAACAACAAACCAAGCCATCGCACTTGCTGGGATATCCCAAGCTTGTTTACTCGTTCAACAATTGGCAAACACTGGGACCGCAGATAATAAAGCTATTGAAACCTGTATTAATAGTGTTTTAAGGATAGATTCAGATAACGTGATTAGCATCTATGGAGACTTGGAACATATTAAACCAGGACTGGAACAATTGCAGAAACAACTCACTGCAAGAACAACAGCTGACCCAGAGCAAGGTCGCTATGCTGCATCACTAGTATTTTTGGAAATACAGCTATCAAAAAAACCAGAAATGCTTGATAAAATCCGCATTGGAGTTGAAAAAGCACAAGCCCAATCAGAAGTCTATGATGCCTTGCATGAAAATGTGTTAGCAAATCTAGGCGATCTCTACCACACCACAATTAGTACGCTGCAACCGCGTATTATGGTTAACGGTAAAGAGGAATATCTTGGCCAGCCTGATATTGTTAATAAAATTAGGGCTCTATTACTGGCAGGAATACGGTCTACATTATTATGGCGACAATGTGGCGGTGCACGTTGGAAATTTATATTTTTTCGGAAAAAACTTCAAGATGAAATTAAATTTCTTCTTGCCCAAATTGAATAAAACCTTTTTATTACTTTTTAAACATGACATTATTAATAGATGCCAAGAATATGAGCCGATTTTACGGCAAACATTGCGCCGTTAATGATGTTAGTTTCACCCTAAAAAAGGGTCAGGTTCTCGGTTTTCTTGGACCCAATGGTGCAGGAAAAACCACAACCATGCAAATGTTATGTGGTAATCTTGCACCTAGCATAGGTCAAATTATCATTAATGGTTTTGATTTATTAGATAAACCTAAACAAGCCAAACAATTCCTCGGCTATTTACCTGACACACCCCCTTTGTACAAGGAATTAACGGTGAATGAGTTCCTATATTATTGCGCTAAATTGCACAGAATACCTTTTAAACAAATCAATACCGCTATAGCTCTAGTAAAAAGCCGCTGCGGCCTTAATGATGTTGCAGAAAGATTGATTGTTAATATTTCTAAAGGTTACCAGCAACGTGTAGGTATAGCACAGGCCATATTGCATGAACCTGAAGTGATTATTCTTGACGAACCGACTGTGGGTTTAGACCCTATTCAAATTCATGAAATACGCTCATTAATAAAAGAATTGGGAAATGAGCATGGTGTCATCCTCTCAACTCATATTTTGTCAGAAGTACAAGAGTCTTGTAGCCATGTACAAATTATTAATAAAGGAAAATTGATTTTTACTGAAACTATTAGCGGCCTAAATCAACTAATGAATACCGCAACGATTAAGGTAGTGACGCGGTCAGCCATAGACTTAAACTATTTTTCAGATATTAATAGCATTCAGCGTGTTGAAAACCCAGAAGGATTTCACTATTTAATTCATCATAATACCAATAACAGCCCGATAGAATTAATTGCAGACATTATTGTTAATGCAGGCTGGGGTCTAAAAGAATTAACCCCCCTCAAAAAATCTATGGAAGAGATTTTTATAAATCTAACCCGCGAAAAAAAACAAGTCTCGATATGAAGGACGTCTAATGGTTTTGTCAATCGCCTACAGAGAATTTAAATCTCTCTTCCTTTCTCCGCTCGCCTGGTCTATTTTAGCCATCTTACAATTTATTCTGGCCTACTTATTTTTAACTCAAATCGAAACATTCACCTCCTTTCAAGCCCGTTTAGCAAACATAGAAAATGCACCCGGGTTAACAGATATTATCGTCGTACCTTTATTTAGCAACGCGGCCATAATTTTACTATTAGTCACACCGTTGCTCACCATGCGACTAGTCTGTGAAGAAAGACGTAATAAAACCTTATCTCTGTTACTTTCTGCTCCTTTATCTACTGCTGAAATCATTTTAGGTAAATATTTAGGTATTTTGGCGATGCTATTGCTTATAGTTGCACTGATCTGCCTGATGCCGATTTCTTTAATGCTAGGTGGCGAATTTGATCTTGGTAAATTCAGCTGTAATATCCTTGCCTTATCGTTACTAGTCTCTGCATTTTCCGCATTGGGTCTATACATGTCATGTATATCCAGTCACCCAACGGTTGCAGCGATCGCAAGCTTTGGCTTGTTACTCCTATTATGGATATTGGATTGGACCGCAGGAATGGGGCAACAACAAAGCGACATTCTGCACTATCTATCGTTACTTAAACATTTTCAAGCACTGCAAAGCGGTTTATTAAATACTGTTGATATTGGCTATTTCCTTTTATTTATTTGTACTTTTCTGATTCTAAGTGTTCGTAGACTAGAATATGACAGGTTGCAACAATGAAAATAACTCGCCATATTCATCAGCGTATCTGCTTAAAAAATTGGCTTATCACGCTGATAATTTTATCTACGATAATCTGTATAGCTTGGGTCAGCCGCGTTTATAACACACAGCTTGATGTCACGACTAACTCTAATAACACCCTGTCTGCAGCCTCACAAAAAATACTAGCAAGCTTGCCTAGAGAGATTAAGATAACGGCCTATATTAAAGATATAAGCTACAGAAAGCAGGTTTCTCAATTACTTAAACAATATATCCGATTTAAAAACAATATAGAGTTTAGATTCATAGACCCCAGCTTAGACCCTGTCAAAACAAGAGATCTTAATATAGGCCCGCAAGGAGCCGTAATTATTGAATACTTGGGGCGAACTAAAAAACTGCAGTTTGTAGATGAATCGACCTTATCAAATGCACTATTACAATTGGCTAGTACTAATGAACATTGGATTACTTTTTTACAGGGCCATGGAGAACGATCTCCTATAGGCCGGGCAAATTTTGATTTAGGTTTGTTTGGAAAACAATTGGAACAACAGAAATTTAAAATACAAACCTTCAATTTAGCCCAATTCCCAAGCTTTCCTGATAATTCATCTTTATTGGTATTATCCACTCCAAGAACTGCCTTATTACCCCAAGAGCTAGATATTATTTCAGATTATATTGATCAAGGAGGTAATTTACTATTACTAAGCGACCCGGATAATCAATATTTGATTAGCATTGAGCAACAGCTGGGAATAAATAAACTTGAGGGAACCATAGTCGATGCCAGCACAGGTCTATATGGTATTGATGATCCTTCTTTTGTATTAGTGAGTGAATACCCACCCCACCCTATCACTACTAACTTTAACAGTATTACTGTTTTTCCAGTGACTGCTGCCCTTGATCTGGACCAAGAGAGTCATTTTAAAACTGAAACTCTGCTATCCAGTGTGGAAAGCTCATGGACTGAAACTGGAGAAATTACAGGACATATACGCTTTGACCCAGATAGTGATGAACAACAAGGTCCCCATACTATTGCTTACGCATTAACCCGAGATTTTTCTGACAAAAAACAACAACGTATTGTAGTCCTTGGGGATGGTGATTTTTTATCTAATACATTTCTTGGTAATGTAGGTAATTCAGAATTCGGTTTTAGAGTGATCAATTGGTTAACCCATGATGACCAATTTATAGAAATACCCGTTAAAATCACAGCTGATAAATCATTACAATTAAGTTCAACAGCCATCACAATTATTGCTTTTGGTTTTCTTATTGTTTTACCTTTATTTTTAATTTTGACTGGTTTTTTTATTTGGCGCAATCGTAAACGACGCTGAATGAGTAATATAGTATGCCTGAATTACCCGAAGTAGAAACTACCTGTAGAGGTATTCGTCCTCATGTTACAGGGAAAACTATTGCCGATGTTATTATTCGTCAAAAGCAATTGCGCTGGCCTATTCCTGAGGATCTTCAACAATTATTACGTGGCAAAATAATCGTAGGTGTCCGTCGACGTGCAAAATATATATTATTGACTACTAATAAAACAGAAACCGTCATTTTACATTTAGGTATGTCTGGAAATTTACGTATTGTCAATAGTTTACTGTCTCCTGGAAAGCACGATCATGTGGACTTTGTTTTTTCTGATGGTACTGCACTGCGATACAATGACACTCGAAAATTTGGAGCCATTCTGGTCACGTCAGACTCAATTCATCAACATAAACTAATCAAACAACTGGGACCCGAACCCTTAACAGATCAATTTAGCGGGGATCATCTCTATAAACGATCAAAAAATAGAAAGGCAGCTGTCAAATCCTTCATTATGGACGGACATAATGTTGTGGGTGTTGGAAATATCTATGCCAGTGAGGCTCTTTTTAGGGCAGGAATACTCCCATCAAGACAAGCCGGAAGAATCTCATTAGAGCGTTATCAGAAACTTTCTGAATGTATCAAGATTATTTTGCAGCAAGCAATAAATCAGGGAGGTACAACATTGCGTGATTTTGTTAATGAACAAGGAAAGCCCGGATATTTTCAGCAATCATTAGCTGTTTATGGCCGAGCAAACGAAGAATGCATTCAATGTACCGCACCTATAAAACAATTAAAGATTGCTCAACGCACAAGTTATTTCTGTGTAGCCTGCCAAAAATAAGCTAACGCCATCAATCTCGTCATTCGCACTATTAATTTCATTTGCCGATGACGTTTTTAGTGCATGAATTAGAAGCTCAATTCTGTCTTTATTGATATTTAATTGAGATAACTGCTGCCGAATCTTTTCCTGGTACTGATCGACCTGTCATTTAATTTATCTTCATCATCTATATCAACTGAACTTACCATACTTAAAGACAAAAAAGTTTCAGTTAATCCTATTTTCATTTCACTAAATAATTGTGAAATATGTCCTTGAATTATATTATTTTGATTCTGTACGTGTACGGATATCAATCAAACTATAAACAACTTAGTAATAGATCGCATCTCTACAGATAAGTCCTTTAATTCTTTACAATGCGAAATTGATACATTACTAGCTTGCTGAGTTTTCAGGGCATATTCGCTAATTTTGACAATATTACAATTAATTTCTGCTGTGACTGCGGTTTGCTCTTCTGTTGCACTGGCAATTTGAGTGGTCATGTCATTGATTTCTTCCATCATTGAAGTAATAGTATTCAAGGCTTGCTGCCCAGTTTCAGCTATGTTTACGGACTCCCTTGCATACTGATTGCTCTTCTTCATGACACTAGAGCTGTCTTTTGCTCCCTGTTGAAGTTGCTCAATCATTTTTTGTATTTCTTCAGTTGATTCTTGAGTACGGCTTGCTAATGTCCTAACCTCATCGGCTACAACGGCAAAACCTCTACCTTGTTCACCTGCTCTGGCTGCTTCGATTGCAGCATTGAGTGCTAATAAATTTGTTTGTTCAGCAATGCCGCGTATTACGTCTAATACGGAACCTATCGAATCACTTTGTTGCTCTAAATTATTAACAACTAGAGCTGCATTTTCTATGTTAGCAGAAAGGTGATTAATTGATTCTATAGTTTTTGAAATAACATCGTTTCCATCTTGAGACTGTTGATTACCCCTACTCGCTTTCTGGGCAGTATCGGCAATATTTCGAGAAACTTCATTAACCGTCGCTGACATTTCTTCCATTGCTGTCGCTACTTGTTCTGTTTGTAGTTGTTGATAATCTATATCCTTTTGTGCTTGTGTCGAGCTTGATAGTAATGACTCTGACGCGGAAGATAATTGCTCACTAGCTGAGATAATTTGCAAAATTACCTCCTGTTTTTTTGCCAGCATCTTATTCATATCTACTGCTAACAGAGAAAATTCATCATTTCCCTGAATCCCTAACCGAGTAGTTAAATTAATTTGTTCATTTTTGGTGATTGCTTTGATAAAGTTAATAAAACTTTCGATGGGTTTAGAAACGATTTTAGAAAATAAAATTCCCACTATAGACGCGATGATACCTATGACAACTAATATACTTAAACCCATATAAATGATGTTATTGCGCAATTCAATTGCTGACGCAAATGCCTCTTGCTCATCTATTTCACTTAATATGGCCCACTTAACACCCTTGATTTCTAACGGTGAAAACGCTGAAAGTACAGAAATCTGTCTATAATCTGAAAAAATAGCCTCACCTGTTTTTCCTGCAATACCTGCTTTTGCGCCCTCTGATCTAACTGGTTGTAATCCAATACTGGTGTTTTTAGCAGCAATAATATTAGTTACATAACTAGAAATTCCAGCAAGTTTAAGCGCGTCAATATAACCTTGTTTATCTTCAATTAAAAACCTGCTCATACTGCGCATTTTGTAATCTTCACCAACAATATAAGATTCACCAGAATTGCCCATGCCCGAAGATTTCCATTGCTGATTACTGGTCATAATTTTGTTAATGCTATCAATTGGCATTTGAAAAATAAGTACCCCTATTTTCTCTGCCCCATCAAAAATAGGGGTTGCAATAAATGAGGCCGGGTCTTCATATGAAGGCAGATACGGTGCAAAGTCTTCCAAAACAGTCTCTGCTGATTGCAGTTGATTGGCTCTCTGAAAAGCTTTTCCTAACCCTATATTTGCATATGCCCCATCTTTAAGCGATGTTGCATAATCAAGCTCTTTAAATACAGAATAAATGACTCTTCCTGAATTCGGTGCAACCAAAAAAATATCATAGTACCCAAATTTATTTAGGAAATCACGAATGTGAGAGTGGTATAATTTATGGTAGTTACTATATTGGCTACCATCCTTAGCTACAAGGAGAGCATCCTTACTTCCTAAAGGGTGTGGGTTATTCTGAATATAATGATACTGCATCTCTATAGCTACATCATCTAATTTTCCTAATAAACTATTGATATGAGATAGACCATTTATATTTCTTTTATTGTATTCTTTCGTAAATTGCTGGGTGTAATATTGTTTTAACTGGTTTCGCTTGAATGCAATATTGTCTATCTCATTCTGATTTTGTAGTGCCTGTTTAAAACTTGTCATTGCATCAATAATCATACGATCATTGGCTAAGGTCAGTACTTGGTTATTGATTTGATCAAAATACCTTTGAATCTCAGTTTTCTTACTCTCACGGACAGAGATAAGATGCTGCATAGCTTCTTTTTTGATAGTATTATTTGATGCATTAATAGCTAATGTTCCTATTCCTAGACAAGCAGCCATTGTTGAAAGAACTGCTAATAAAACTGTGCCAACCGTTAGTTTATTTTTAATCGTCATTTTTTTACTTTACGTTTTTATTTTCCCTAGTAAAGTATAGTTAATTAAAAAAAATTAATTTGGTATAAGTTGAACGTACAGTCAGTTCTTCTGGGTCAAGAAGAAAGTGAATACTTTTATCATAATAAGGTATGAGATTATTATTTTGAGACATTGAAAAACACATGCCCTGCCCTACGTCTTAAAAAGTTTACTTTGTGAGAGATTATGTGACACCATTTTTAATTAGCTCACTTATCGATATATAAAATGGTTCATTTATCAATGTAACTCACAGATCAAGTTGTGAAGACATTTCTAAAATTTCAGCTTCCATTTTATGAACAAGATCCGTATCAGATAGAATAATCGTTTCATTTTTTAATATTATTTGTATCACACAACTGATATCCAACTCTTTAGTCGTATTAAAAAACAAACCACATAAAGCAGAAATATCGTGACAACACAGATTCGCTTCAAGAAAACGACTAATGACCTGAATTTTTGCAGCATTTTTCTGCATATCAAGAGCAATATCGTATGAAACCTATAATTGTTGAGCCACTTCTTCTTTCTCTTTCTTTAAAGACAATACTTTATCAACACGGGCTTTAAATTCAATAAGATCAAATGGTTTACTCAGATAATCATCTGCCCTGGGACCATAAGCATCAATGCGACCTTGCAAATCAATACTTTCTGTCAGAAAAAAAACGGCTGTATTGTTTGTATTAAGGTTATCTTTTATCTTTACACAGGTCTCATATCCATCCATGCCCGGTAAATGATTCTCTATAATAACAAGATCAGGAACAGACTTTTCTACCTGCACAATCGCCAGTTCACCAGACTCTACCAATTCCACGTTGTATTCAGTAAAAATTGAACTTAATAATTGTTGATTAAGTTCGTCACTATCAATAATAAGAATTTTTGCAAGTTGATCCATCAGTATTTCCATCAATCTAATTCAAATATTTATAAACACCGCCTGCTATTAACACTAAAACAACCACTGCCCAGCCAATAATATCCATATATTGACGTAATTTTAATTCCAGTTTTTTCCCGCCAGCGGCTATTAATAATGCCACTAAAAAAAAACGGCCACCACGACC
>VAPL010378434.1_pt1 | contig 10356 bp, 11 predicted proteins | sample 3395061 | NCBI WGS metagenome assembly VAPL01 (sample SAMN08290444, study PRJNA428436) | hydrothermal vent metagenome | isolation source: Deep-sea hydrothermal vent chimney 2 | place: Pacific Ocean: Juan De Fuca Ridge | depth 2182 m m
AGTAATTATTATATGATGGTAAGAAGTGAAGTAATGAGGGGGAAGTTTAGAAATAGTTTCTCAAATCCAGAACCTTTTGTTCCTAATAAAACTACAGAAGTGAATATTAAATTACAGGACGTATTTCACACTTTTAAAAAAGGTCATAAATTACAAGTGCAAGTTCAAAGTACCTGGTTTCCTTTGATCGATCTAAATCCGCAGACCTTTGTTCCGAATATTTTTAAAGCCAAAGAAGAAGATTTTAAAACCCAAACGCATACTGTATATACATCATCATCAATAGAGTTTTCTGTTCTAAATTAATTTTATTTTGAATCTAAAAATTTCTTCAAAGGGTCAAAAAATCAAATATGGGATATTTCTATTGGCACCTGTTCTTTTTTTGTATTTGATATTTTTTGTAAAGCTGGATCCAGATAATCCGGCAATTACATATACTTTGGCCATTGCCCTTTTAATGGCGCTTTGGTGGGTGACCGAAATTATTCCATTAGCCGTAACTTCTCTTTTACCCGTAGTTCTTTTCCCAATTTTGGGTGTGATGAACGGTAAAGTAGTTGCATCTAGCTATTTTAATGATATTATTTTTTTATTCCTTGGCGGATTCATTTTTGCTCTTGCTATGCAAAAATGGAATTTACACAGAAGAATTGCTTTGAAATTATTATTGGTTGTTGGAAACAGCCCGGCAAAGATAATGTTAGGTTTTATGTTGGGAACAGCATTTTTATCGATGTGGATCTCTAATACAGCCACTACTATGTTGATGGTGCCTATTTTAATATCTATTATACTAAAATTAGAAGAAGTTAATCCAAAAGAAAATATACAGCATTTTTCTACCGGATTATTACTTTCTGTAGCATATAGTGCTTCTATTGGTGGTATAGCTACTTTGGTTGGTACACCACCAAACCTATCGTTTGCAAGAATTTTTACCATTTATTTTCCAAATGCTCCTGATATTTCATTTGCATCCTGGTTTTTTTATGCTTTTCCAATTGTTTTTCTTTTATTTATTGTCACTTTTGGTTATCTCTATTTGGTTTTTATCAAAAGAGATGCAAAAGAATGGACAACCATAGACGCATCAACTATACACACAGAATACAAAAAATTAGGACCCTGGATAATCGAGCAAAAAGTACTGGCAGTTCTATTTGTTTTATTAGCAGTATTATGGTTTACTAGAGTCGATATAGCCTTAGGATCATTTACTTTTAGAGGCTGGTCTAATTTGTTTAATAATCCAAAATTTATAAATGATGGAACCGTTGCAATTACTATTGGAATAATTCTGTTTTTAATTCCATCAAAACAGGTAAAAGGAAAATTTATCATGGATTGGAAAACCGCTGAGAAAATTCCATGGGAAATAATTTTATTATTTGGTGGGGGTTTTGCTTTGGCAAGTGGTTTTAAAGAATCCGGGCTTTCGCAATGGTTTGGTGACCAATTGATCTGGTTAAAAGATGTTCATCCTTTTGTTATCATATTATCAATTACATTATTAATCACTTTTTTAACAGAATTAACTTCGAATGTAGCTACTGTGGAAACATTTTTACCGGTCTTGGCCGGATTGGCAATTAGCATCGAACTGAACCCCTTGCTTTTTATGCTTCCTGCAACTATTGCAGCGTCTCTGGCATTTATGTTACCATCCGCAACAGCGCCAAATGCAATTATATTTGGCACCAAACGATTAAAAGTTCTTGATATGTCGAGAACTGGTTTTATTTTAAATATAATTGGAATCATAGTAGTAACCTTAGCCACTTATTATATAGCCACATTTATTTTTAATATTGGCTTATCTGTAAATCCCGAGTGGGCTAAGTAATATTTAGCATTGCGTTAACATTGTATTAAAATGATTTTTAGTAGTTTACATAATATCTATTTCAAATCGTGAAAAATATTTTTTTCTTTTGGCTTATTTGCTATACTATTTCAGGTTTTTCCCAACAAGAGAATTTTGAAATAAGTAAAATAATTGATACCGTGTGGGTTGATAAATACACAAAGGAATCCTATTCGCTCTATCTTCCTAATAATTATGATCCTGAAGAACTTTATCCTGTTGTATTTATTTTTGAGCCGATGGGAAGAGGAAAAACTGGTATATACCCCTTTATAAAAGCATCGGAAGAATATGGTTATATTCTAATTTGTTCTAATAATTCTAAAAACGGTCCGTATAATAAAAATTATGAAATAGCAAACCGCTTATTTAATTCGGCATTTTCAACATTTAATATAAACGAAAAAAGAATCTATTCTTCAGGGTTTTCAGGAGGTTCTCGATTGGCTTCTTCAATTGCTATTTTAACCGGTCAAATTCAAGGAGTTATCGCCTGTGGTGCAGGATTTGAAACAAAAAGCGGGATTGTAACAAAGCAACAAAATTTTTCATACGCTGCCATTGTTGGGAATAGAGATATGAATTATAAAGAAATGGTCGATACCAGAGACTTCTTAAATAAATTTAAGGTTTCCAATGAGCTTTTTGTATTCGATATACAACACCAATGGCCAAATCAAGAACAATTATTAAAGGCATTCGACTGGTTGGAATTAGAAGCCTATAAAAAAAATATACTCACAAATAACAAGGAACAAATTAATATAATTTATCATAAATTATATAAAGAAGCAAAACATGATCAAGAAAAAAACGAGTTGGTATTGTCTGTTGATACTTATAAAAGAATTGTAAGAAATTTTAGTCGGTACTATAATTTAGATAGTATTAAAGTTGAAATTAATAATTTAAGTAACAGCCATGCGTATAAGACAGAAAAGAAAATACTAGAGACCAGTTTTGAAAAAGAAAAAACCTTGACCAAATTGTTTATCGATCAATTTACTGTGGATTTTGAAAGAAATAAAATGAACAAAAAATGGTGGAACTCAAAAATAAATAAAATTCATAAAGATCTAGAAACAGCTAGTCCGGCCGAAAAAAAGATGTTCAATAGATTGCTGTATAAAATATTTGCTCATGCTATAGAAACAGCAGGTATAGGTAATAGAATTCAAAACACCAAGCAATCTATTTTATGTTATGAAATTTGCATTTTGATTTATCCAAAATACCCACTACCCTATTTTAAACAAGTTGAAAATTATATAGTTTTAAAAGATGAAAAATCTGCTCTAGAATACTTAGAAAAATTAATAGTTTCTGGCTTTACCGATAGAAATAGAATTAATAGCATAAAAGGAATTGATATTTTAAAAAAGAATGATAGATTTAATGAGATAATTAAAGATCTAAAATAATAACTATTTCTATTTTTTTATGAACAAAAAAATCAACAACGATATTATTGGTACAGCTCTATTAGACTATCAATCGGGAAATTTTTCGAGAAATATTAAAACCTTTTCTTCTGTTGCCGGTAAGGATGAAATGGAGTTAGCCTGGATGTTTAGAAGTTTTGATGAAATGCCAATGATTGAACAAACTGCATTAGAACTATGTAGCGGTAGAGTTTTAGATATTGGATGCGGGGCAGGCAACCATGCTTTATATTTACAAAATAAAAAAATTGAAGTAAAAGCCATTGATATCTCAACGGGTGCAATTGAAACTTGTATAAAAAGAGGAGTTAAAAATGCCAAAGTTCAAGATTTAATGGATTTACAGAATGAACAATTTGATACTGTTTTGGCTTTAATGAATGGAACAGGTTTATGTGGTAAATTAGAGAATTTTGAAAATTTTTTAATTCACTTAAAATCTTTATTGACAAAAAATGGTCAAATTTTAATAGATTCCTCTGATATTGCTTATATGTATGAAGATGACTTTGGTGATATTGACTTACCCGATTCTAAAAATTATTATGGCGAAGTAGTATTTCAATTATCCTATAAAAAACAAGTTAGTAATAAGTTTGACTGGTTATTTGTTGATTTTGATAAACTAAAATATCACGCTAAAAAAGTTGGATTGCAGTGCCAAATGATTAAGGAAGGCTATCATCATGATTATCTGGCAGGGCTGACAATAATTAAATAAGAATAATTTATCTTCTCTTCAATGAGATAGAACTTTTTCGAAAAAATTGAAGTATTCAAGTTTGGTTATCTGTTACTCAGCATAGAGCAATCTCACAAAATCAAGATATTAAATTTATTTTTTAGATAGATTTACCAACCAAAATAATAAAATGCTGGCCAATACCAATAGTATTGCCATCATATTCCATGTAAATGAAAATCCAAAATTTTCGGTTAAATGCATACCTATATTCGGACCTAAAATATGAGCAAAGGAAAATGACATGCTGTACATTGCCATATATTCTCCCTTATTCCCTTTGTCCGACCTATCCATTGCATAGGAATTAGAAAAGGGAAATCCCAATATTTCACCGAAGGTCATAAAAATCATTCCTATAATTGCAAACCCGACCCAGTTGGAAATATTTAAAACTAAAAAACTAATTGCCAATAAAAAAACACCGGCTATCACTATTTTCAATCCTTCTAATTTACTTTTTCCAAGAGAATGAACAATTGGCATTTCGACGAGAAAAATTAAAAAACCATTCATTGCCAAAAGTAAACCAATATTTCTCTCCGATAACCCCAGAGTATTATTATAAAATAAAGGGAGAGTAGCAAAATATTGCATAAAAGTAAAACCAATTAAAAACATGGCAAACCAAAAGATCAAATAGTGTTTATCTCGATAAGGTGATTTTTTTAATTTAGAATCTAATTTTTGTTCTCTCACCGACTTTTTTTTCTGATACAAATACTTGAATATTAAAACAGCTGCTATCATACATGTAATTCCATCAACCCAGAACAAACCTTTGAAACTCATGAAGGCAATTATTAAACCGCCTATTGCAGGGCCCATTGAGAAGCCCAGATTAATGGCCAATCGAATAAGTGTAACAGAACGGGTTCGATTTTCTTCTTTGCTATAATCAGCCAGAGCAACCCAAATCGCCGGTCTAAAAGCATCTGCCACTACGGTCAATAGAAAAACTCCCAAGCACAATAAATAATATGATTCTATAAATTGCAATATCAGAAAAGCCATACCGGTTAAAATCAAACTTGTATACATTACTTTGTAATATCCAATTCGATCGGCAAGTCTACCTCCAAAATAAACACCAACAACAGAACCTAATCCATAAAAAGTCATAATCCATCCTACCTGACCTAAGCTAAAATCGAGGTAATTAGTAAGATACAAAGACAAAAATGGAACAACCATAGCACCGGCTCTATTAATCCAGGTTGTTAAGGCTAATAGCCAAACTTCCTTAGATAGACCTTTGTATGGTTCCGTTATTTTAGTTAGCATAAAGTAAAGATAAAATTTAATAAAATCTATTGCTCAAACTTTGATTAAATTAATTTATAATAGAATAGAAATAATTAATTTGTAAGTTAGAATAACTATATTTGACTAAATTCATAAAAATGAAAAAGACGCTATATATTATATGTTTGCTGTATGTTTCGATTTTGTTTTCTCAAGAAAAAAAATCAACAAGAAGTGCCTTAAAATTTCAATCTAAGTTAGATAAAGAATTTGCAAGTAAAGAAGAAAGCCCGTTAACTGAGGAAGATCTGAAATCTTTTAAGTCACTTGATTTTTTTCCTGCAGACACAAATTATATAGTTTTGGCGAAATTAGAATTTAAAAAAGACAGTAAGCCTTTTAAAATGAAAACTACTACCGATAGATTACCGGTTTATAGTTTATATGCTATTGCTACTTTTAAAATAAAAGGAATTGAGCATAAATTAGAAATTTATCAAAATGAAAAATTAGTTCTAACTCCGGATTTTGAAGATTATTTATTTTTGCCCTTTACTGATAAGACAAACGGTGTATCCAGCTATGGTGGAGGTAGATATATTGATTTAAAATTACCTGATGAGGATACTATACTAATTGATTTCAATAAAGCTTACAATCCTTATTGTGCTTATAATGGTAAATATTCTTGTCCGATTCCTCCAAAAGTGAATCATTTAAACATAGAAATAAAGGCAGGAGTAAAAGCTTATGAGAAACATTGATAAATAGAAAATTTTATTTAACCGGTTGATAGCGTAAAATTTGTGCTTTTTCAACGGTGATCATTCCACCAGAATTTGATTCTTCAAACATTTGCTCAACAATTTTGATAAAAAATTTAATTTTATCTTCTGTATCAACTATTTCAACTATAAGAGGTAGATCTTGAGAGATAGTAAATAATTTAGAAGTGCTAATTTTTGAATTAGCGCCAAAGCCCATAATTCCTTTTATTACTGTTGCTCCAGATAAACCTTCTTTCTTCGCTTCAAAAACAAGAGCTTCATAGAGTGGTATATTTTTCAATTTATCTGATTCACCAATAAAAATTCTCAGTAATTTTGCTTCAGAATGATTTTTCATAATTAAATTAATTTTAAAAATGACATACCCAAATATACAGCTATTAAACCCAAAATTACACTCAAACCAATATAACTAAATCCGTAAAATAACTGTCCTTCTTTTAACATAGCAAGTGTTTCAATTGAAAATGCAGAGAATGTAGTAAAACCACCACAAATGCCAGTTGCTAAAAATAGTCTCCATTCTGGCGAAAGGTTTATTCTTTCACTTAAACCAAAAATAATTCCTATTAAAAAACAACCTAGAATATTTACTGTTAGTGTACCGATTGGAAAAGTTGTTAAAAATTTAGATTGTACACCCAGGCTCAACAAATATCGAAGAGAACCTCCAATGAAGCTTCCAAACCCAATTAAAATCAACAATCTCATCTATTAAAATTTACTATACATAAAAAACCAAATCATAATTTTACCTTATCCACATCTATCCAATTCCATTTACCGGTTATAGTTCCTTTATTTAAAGTTACTATTCCCGGATTTGACCTTATGATTGTCTTTAAAGTAGTCTCATCACAAAATATCAAATCAAATTCGAAATTATGCTTGCTTTTTAGTTTCAAAAAATCCTCTTCTGTAGAAGCAGAAAAACAATATACTGTATATCCATTTTCCAATGCTTTTTTACCCAATTCTGAAATGTTCTTCAAACCTTTTTCATTTGCTTTTTGAAGATCGTATGCCACAAATAACATCAATCGTTCCTTATTCAAAAGCATTTCGGTAAGATCTTCTCCATCTCTTTCCATTGTAAAATCGTGAATCGGAGGAACATAACCTTCAACAATAGTTTTAGTTTTTCTATCAACAAAAGTTGCACCTTCAATATTCCATGGTTTTTCTTCGGTAGTATAAACCTGGTCTTTCCCATCAACATTATATATCCATGTATCTTCAAATACAGGCTTTTCTGCATCTTCAGGAAAAATCATTCCTTCTTGAATGTTTTTCCCAATTGCATAGGCTCTAAAATCAATTATTGGAAGGTGTCGCAATACAAAATAGGTTATAAAAGCAAATGCGAGCAGAGATAAAATACTAATTCTTTTTACAAATGTTTCAGAAATAATTGGTTGGATGTCATAAACACGTTTGATTAAAAATACGATTAATACGATTAAAATAATATTTTTATAAAATGTTTCCCAAGGAGTAAGTTTAATCGCATCACCAAAGCACCCACAATCGGTAACTTTATCAAAATAAGCAGAATACCATGTTAAAAACAAAAAAAGTAAGGTGATTACAAACAAGCTCCATACCGTAAATTTATGCTTATAGCCCAAGAGTAACATAACACCTAACATAATTTCTGCTAAAATCAAAATAATAGAAAATTGCAAAGCATAAGGAGCCAAAAATTCTAAATTCAACACATCAGCTCCAAAATATTCTTCAAATTTATAGGCAGAGCCAAGAGGGTCAACTAATTTAACAAAACCGGAAAAAATAAAAGTTACAGCGACTAAAATTCTTGCTATTTGGGTTATTATATTCATATAAAGTAATTGATCTAATTAAGTTCATTAATAAGAATTAAAGCAAAAACCGCATAATTTATCATATCCTGATAATTGGCATCAATTCCTTCTGAAACCAAAGTTTTACCTTGGTTATTTTCTATTTGTTTTACCCGAAGCAATTTTTGCAAAATCAGATCTGTTAGAGAACTTATACGCATTTCGCGCCAAGCTTCTCCATAATCATGATTTTTATTTTCCATTAATTCTTTGGTAATTGCTACATGCTTATCATATAGTTTACTCGCATCTTTTACATTCAAATCGGGTTGTTCAGCAATTCCTTTTTCCAATTGTATCAAAGCCATAATTGAATAATTGATAATCCCCATAAATTCAGGAATTTCATCTTCTTCAACCTTTCTAATATTATTCTCTTGTAATTGTCTAATTCTCTGAGCTTTAATAAATATTTGATCTGTTAATGATGGTAATCGCAAAATACGCCAAGCGCTGCCATAATCTGTCATTTTATCCACAAAAAGAGCACGGCAAACGGCCGTAACTTTATCGTACTGCTGTGAAGTTTTTTGCATTTACAGTTTTATAAATAAGAGTTCTTGTTTTTAATTTTCGAAACGAATTTATAAAAATCTTATGACTTAATATCATTGGTTTGTTTATTTTTACAAAAGATATTTTAAATAATTCTACATGAAACGTATAGCGGTATTTTGTGGTTCTAGCATTGGTTTTGATTTGGCTTATGCTCACGCAGCAAAAAATTTGGGTGAATTTTTCGTCAAAAATAAAATTGGCCTCGTTTACGGTGGAGGTAAAATAGGAATGATGGGAACCATTGCAGACATAATAATCGAAAATGGTGGTGAAGTTATTGGTGTAATACCTCATTTATTGAAACATGAAGAAGTAGCCCATACCAAAATTACCAGGATGATAACTACTAAAAAAATGTCGAAAAGAAAGGTTAAAATAAGTAAAATGGTCGACGGGTATATCGCTATGGCCGGAGGATTTGGAACTTTAGATGAACTTTTTGAAGCTTTGACTCTGGGACAATTGGGAATAGAAGATAAACCAATTGGTATATTAAATACTAAAGGGTTTTTTAATCACGTTTTAAACCAATTAGACCATATGGTCAAAGAGGGGTTTTTAAAACAAAGTAATCGTGATATGATAGTAGTTAGTGATTCTGTTGATGAATTGATTGAAAAAATGAAAATTTACAAAGCTCCGAAGCTGAGTAAAATTGTTAATTCCGTTGCAAGTAAATAATTAATTTAAAAAAAATTGAAAAGTATAAATTGTAAAGGAAAGTTGATTGATTTAACCCAGCCAAAAGTTATGGGTATTTTAAATCTAACGCCAGATTCTTTCTATGATGGTGGTAAATTTAAATCTGAAATTGATATTTTAAAGCAAATAGAGAAAATGCTCAAAGAAGGTGCTGACTTTATTGATATTGGTGCATATTCTTCCAGGCCTGATGCCAAACATATTTCAGAAGATCAAGAGTTAAATCGAATCATACCTGTTTTAGAGCTAATAATTTCTGAGTTTCCGGATATTTTAATTTCGATTGATACATTTAGAAGTAGTATTGCGAAAAATTGCATCGAAGCTGGCGCATCTATGATAAACGATATTTCTGCAGGAAATTTAGATGATAAAATGTTTTCAACCATCTCAAAATTGCAAGTTCCTTATATTATTATGCATATGAAGGGGAGTCCGCAAAATATGAGATCTCAAACTAATTATTCTGATTTAATTGGTGATATTATATTTTATTTTTCCAAAAAAATTAATGAATTGAGATCATTAGGAGTTAATGATGTCATCATAGATGTTGGTTTCGGCTTTAGTAAAACATTGGATCAAAATTATGAATTGCTACAAAATTTAAATTTATTTGAAACTTTAGACTTGCCTATATTAACGGGAATATCCAGAAAATCAATGCTTTACAATTATTTAGATACTACTGCTGAAGAAGCATTAAATGCAACTACGGTATCAAATACAATTGCCCTAAAACAAGGCACAAATATATTGAGGGTTCACGATGTAAAACAAGCAGTGGAAGCAATAAAAATATTAGAGAAACTAAAATACTATTCAATATGAAAAATAGTATGTTTATAGTTTGTATTTTCTTGGTTTTTTCTTGTTCAAATAGAGAAGTTCTTTTACCAAAAATTGAAATTGAGGGAATATCAGAAATTCAAAATCACTCAAGTATATGGGTTTTTTATGAAGTTAATGGTAAGGATACTATTGCCGTAATGAATAAAAATAATAAAATTTTAAATACACATTGGATCTTTAATATTGACAGACGGTTAACAATGGAAAAAATAATTCCTATTTTAGAGGAAATGCAAAAAAATAAGAATAAAGATTCTATGCATAAGAAAGAAGGTATGCTTAACTATTTCAGTTATGC
>VAPL010423730.1_pt1 | contig 10355 bp, 15 predicted proteins | sample 3395061 | NCBI WGS metagenome assembly VAPL01 (sample SAMN08290444, study PRJNA428436) | hydrothermal vent metagenome | isolation source: Deep-sea hydrothermal vent chimney 2 | place: Pacific Ocean: Juan De Fuca Ridge | depth 2182 m m
AAATACTAGATTCTGCCATAGCCAAATGGACCAAAGAAATGGCCGATAAATGGACAAAAGAACAAGCTGAAGCTGAAAAAGACAAAAAGGAGAAAATCTCTAGTACTGCAGGAACCGGTGTTGATAATATCGATGTCAATGATGAAATCGTAGTTACAGAAACTACAAAAGAAGAAGTCTTTACAGGCATTCCGGCAGAAGCAAGAGATTATGTGTCATTACTCGATGAATTTCCTTTCTTAGAAAAAGATGACTGTCCAGAAGAGTTAAAAATTTTAGTTTCAGACAAACGTAAACATTATCACAGGTATATAGATGCAAGAAAAAAATTATTAGTAGTAGCTACCGAAGCGGGCCCAGAAGCACCAATGACTAATGAACAAATTTTTGATTTGGCAGTGCAGGCAGTAGATAATTGGGAAGCAAATCAAGCCATCTATGCAGAATTAGACCATTACAATAAAGAAAATAAGATCCTGGGAGAACATCCAATTTTCATAGAAAGAAAACTAAAGGAGTCCGTTGATAAAATGACAATTCCTGAAGCTATAAAACGTAAATCTAATTTAGATAATTATATACTTAGAAATAGTAAATCATTAAATATAGAAAATGATAAAGTTTCATCTGAAGGGAGAGATGAGAATGTTATTTTAAAACTCTCTCAAAAAATTGAAGCATGGAAAATAGAACTAAGCTTAGTAAACAATAAGCTTGGTGTGAGTGAAAAATAAGTTTTTTGACATAACTAAAAAAGAAACATCCGTAGGGGATGCGAAAAATTCTTCAGAACAATACATTTCTAAATACCTATTAGCTCATTATGAGAAAATTAAAAGTTTAGACAAACAGCTGAAACGTTTACCTAGTTCTGAAGAATTTTTCTTTTTACAATCAGACACCTCATTCAATGCATTTACATTTATTCCGTTAATTGGATCCAAAGAAAAAATTACAGAATTATATGCATCAACCTATTCCATCAGTCGCAAAGTAATAGATGCTTTAATTCAGTTGTATGATAAAGGAATCATAGAACAGTTAACCTTAATGATATCAGATTCCATGATAAAACGGAATCCATCAACAATAGATTATTTAAAAGTCCTGGTAAATAGCCGGGCAAATTTTAAAGTAAATTTTGCTTGGACACATGCAAAAGTATGTATAGCAAAAACAGCAAGTTCCTTTTATATTATAGAAGGATCTGGCAATTGGGCTGAAAATGCACAATACGAACAATACATTTTAGCAAATAGTAAAGGCTTATATGAATTTCGAAAAACACTATTTACAGAAGCAAAACTAAGAAACTAACGTCATTGCGAGCAAAGCGAAGCAATCTTATTAATAATACCTAAATGCAAAAATTACCGGCTATCCAAACAATTATTTTTACTCCAGAACAATTGGAAACAATTGAAAACATGGCTGCCTGTAACTATACCATTTCTCAAATAGCTACATATTTAAGTATTGATAAAAAATTACTGCAGACAGAATATCAAGATGAAAGTAGTGTAGTCAGACACCATTACGACAAAGGCATTTTAGTAGCACAATTCGAGATAAACAACAAATTACTCGAGAACGCAAAATCAGGCAACATCACAGCTGCGCAAATCTTCGAAAAAAATAAAGATAAATTAATCTTTGAAAATCATAAAATGAGAATTTTAAATGAAGTATAGTTATGTCATTCCGAAGTCTATACTGAGTGCAGTCGAAGTGCAGGCAGGAATCCAGAAAAACAGTACAATCATCCTAAAAAGTGAAACAATTATCCCATAAAATGCAGTAATCATTTAAAAAAGTGAAAAATTCATATCTAAACAATCTAATCTCTGGCACAACCTTATCAGATATATACGACTTCGTTGATCATGGTAATCCTGAAGAAACACCGGAGAGAATAGTAGCATATTTAGATTTAATGGATAAAGTCCGTTCTATGGACAACCGGAGGGCACAGTATGGTACCAAAGAATCTGTTTTGAATCACTTAATAAAAGTTGAAAATCTGACTCGCCATATTGCCACTAAAGTTTATTATAATGCGCTAGAGTATTTCTATATCTCTGCAGAACTTTCCAAACAAGCTCAACGAAATTTATATGCTGCACAAATAGACCGTCATATTGCAATTGCCGAAATAGCATCTACCGGAGTTAAAGACGAAAAAATGATTGTCGAAATGATAAAACAAGCCTTCTTAGTTCGAGGCCTTGATAAAGAAGATATCGAAAAAATTCCTGAAAGCTGGTTCAAAGAGCAAATTGTTTTGTACGACACTTCCGCGCTAAAAGCAGGTATAGATCCAATTAACAGATTAGAATTAGCAAAAAATATAGATGACCTTCCTCAAGTATCAGAAAAAGTAAAAGCAGAGCTTCGCAGAGAAGCATTAATAGATCCTTTAATACTCTTCGCAAATGAGTCGGAAAACGTCCGTAAAAATCAATGATAATGTTGATGTAAGATACGCTACATGGTATAAAATGATGGTAGATCTCATTGCGCCTAAAAACTTTTTTGGTGTAGCAGGTCGTGGTACAGCAAAAACCGAAGATATACTGGCAGAAAGGTCCATGCGTATCTGTAAAGCAATGCCAGGTGCGTATTTTGCATTTGTAAGTGATACCTATGTCAATGCACTAAAAAATATAGTGCCTACCCTAATAGCCGGTTGGAAACGAAAAGGATGGAAAGAAGGAGTAGATTATGTAATGGACAAAGCGCCACCTGCTCATTTTAAAAAACCATACAAAGATCCCGAAACTTGGAAGCATACAATTACCACTCGTTACGGTAATCATTTCATATTAGTATCAATGGACGCGCCTACGTCCGCTGCAGGTAACTCTTTCCAACATATTTTTGGAGACGAATCTAAATATTTAGATTTCGAAAAGCTTAAAAAATTAATGCCCGCATTACGTGGCTATCCGCAATTCGGTCATTCAGTGTATTACCGCGGTATGAGTTTCACAACAGATATGCCAAATATTATAGAAGGTGATCATGATTGGATTCTCGATAGAGAAAAAGATATGGATGTTGCTCAAATCAAACGAGCATTACAAACGGCGATTGTTTTAAATGATGTACGTTGCGAGTTGGTAAATGCAGTAAGAGATAATAGTAATAAAGTTAAAAAATTACAAAAACAACTATTACGTTGGACAGAAAGATGGCATCGTACCAGAAAAGATTCAACGCTATATTACGAAGTATCTTCATATGCAAATGTAGATATCCTAACACCAGGTTATTTTATCGACTCATTAAAATCTCTAGGAGTAGAAGAATTTAAAACTTCAGTAATAACGCTCAAACCAAACTTAAAAGTTGGTGAAAAATTCTATCCAAATCTAGCAGATCATCACTTCTATTCAGATGGTGTAGATGAAAGGTATTATAAAAAATCCTACAATCTTGGTAGTTCAGAAATGCCAAAAGAAAGCAGTTTAGCCTTACGGTATATCAACCATAATGCAAAAATTGAGTGTGGTATAGATTTCGGAGACCAGCTCTCTATGGTAACGGGTCAGTCAAACAAAACAACAGTCCGTCTTCTAAAGAATTTCTGGACACTCGCTCCGGAGTCGAGTAAGGAACTCGCTAAACAATTTTTAGATTTTTATAAGCATCATAAAATCAAAACACTTGATATGTATTATGATCGCTCTGGTAATCAATACAGTAAAATAAAAAAAGATTGGGCTTCAGAATTAAAAGATCATATCGAAAAGTACGATGGTAAAAATACCGGTTGGACTGTCAATTTAATGAGTAGAAATCAAGCAACAATCTTCCAGGAAGAAGAATATAACATAATGCGCATAATTTTGGGTGAGTATAACAAAAATTTACCAGTAGTATTAATAGATAAATTCAACTGTAAGGAAACAAAATCATCAATGGAGCTGTCTAAAATTAAATTAAAGAAAAATGCTCGAGGCATAACTACAATTCATAAAGATAAGTCGTCAGAATCAATTGCAATGCATAAACGACCAATGTTCAGTACAAATATGGGCGATGCAGTAAAATATTTCTTCTGCAGAAAAGATTGGATGAAAGAAGCTGCAAAACGTAAAATGAGCAAAATGTCAGCACCTGAAGTAATCGGATAATTTGTACCTTTGAGTTATGAAAGAAATTGAAGAATTTTTGGAAAAAGTAGACCTGCCTTTGTCTAAACGTCCAGACGAATTTTATTTAAAATTGCATACTTCTTTTAGAGAGCCATTGTTATCTAAGATGAAGAAAGTTTCTACATTCAATGGCAGGTTTACACGATATAGAGGTTTTCTATTAGTTTTTGACGAAGACATCAAAATATCTTTTATGTTCATTGCTTTTATTTTTGATGAAATTGAAAATTTAAAACGCCTTCAAGCAGATAAAAGTAGATTTTTTTATCAAAAAGAATTTGATACATTAAATTATCTTCAGCATAATAGGTTTATAAAAGATTAAAACATTTTGAGTGTCTAAACTCAAAACCAAACAGCCCGTAAGGGCGAAATTTTTTATAATTCCGCTCCTTACTGGTTTAACGTCAATTAGACGGTTGGCGTTTTCAGGTTTTTATTAAAGAGGTTTGTCTCAAAAGCCATACTAGCAAAATTCGTCCTCTACACGTGTAATCTTCAACTATTCAGGTCGTTTTATCAATATAATAAGGGTTTTGTGGCTATAAAATTTATAATTGATACTATAACTTACTGTTGGGTTATTGTTCTTTAAAACGTCCATATTATGCACTTCCCCTCTAACCTCATGTAAGCACATATTTATAGCTGTCATTTTACAACAAATTGGGTCTAAATCCTGTGCTACATAGTAATTGCCTTCTGTAAAATGGTTAGCTGCTAATATCATGCGTCCACTTCCTGCGCATGGCTCATTTATATTTTTACCCCATTCGCCTTTTGTCAATGTCATTTGTGCAATCATATCGCATAAATGTTTAGGTGTAAAAAACTGTCCTAATCTACTTTTCTTATAGTTACCTGCTAATGCTTCGTAATAATCTCCTAATGGGTCTGCCCAATCGCCTACGGTCTTTGCATTATCATAAATAATAAGAAGTTGCCCAAACATTTTAGCAAAAATATTTAACTGTTTCTTAGTATATTTTTGTATTGTTTTATGATATAGTTCCTCTTCGGTTTGTCTCGCTAAACAGCAAATTAAAATTGTCAATAAATCATCAAACAACATATCCAATTCAAATTTATATTGAAACGAAAAAAAAAGAGAGTTAAAGGGTCTTAACTCTCTCGGTACGTCTTTAGTTTTAAGCATCGGTATTTTTTTTAATCGGCTCAACTTGGGCATTGCTAAATAAATATGCTAATGTGAAAAAATTAAACTCTTTTTCCTCTCCACTTTCTTCATTTTTATCTGTGCCTTTTCTTTTTTTACTCCATACAAAAAATGCTTTCTCGCCTTTTTTTACTTTAAACCCTTTCTTCTTCCACTCCCAAAAATTATGAAATTCGTTATGTTCTTCGTTTGCGTACCAGTCTAGTAAAACCTCATTTACTCGGCGGTCTTTTTGCTCAACCTCAATCTGTACTTTAGCCTGTTTACTCATTTCTTTTAATAAATTCTTTTTGTCCTGTCTGGTTTCACATGAAAAAATATCTTGATGTAAAAATTTTGTTTGTTCTGGTGTCATAATTGTAGTTTTAAAATATATAATCGTTAAAGTCGCTTTGGTTTGTATTCTCTTGGATAAACATTTCAGCAATAGCCTCTATTACGTTAAAAGATTCTTGTACTTGCTTTTTGAAATGGTTGTAGTCCGTGTAGTTAAAAATCTTAGAAAGTCCTTTCCTTTTTAAAATTTCTTTTACTTGTTCGCTTGGCAAAAAAGGGTTAATTTTGTTCCAGTTAATTGTACTCGGTGTCATAATCTTTACAGTTAATTAAACGCCCTTTCTTCGACCAAAGGGCGTTTGTCTTTGTTAAATAATAAACTCTTTTACTTCTTTCTCTGCACTTGTCAATAGGCTGTTCAATTCAAATTGTAACAATTCTAAAACTTTACTCATTACTATTGAGTTAGATACTTTCAATTCAAAGCCAACAGAATTTTTTAATAACAATTGTTCTTTGCTACCATCACTAGAAATTTGAAACTTTTTCAATTCTTCATTCTTAGTTTTAAGGTGTGCAAATTTTGTAGTTAAAATTCCAAAGTTTTCAGCGTTTTTAATTCTGTCCTCGGCACTCGGCATAAAGGATGTAATAATTGCTTTTACTTTTTCTTCAATTGGCTTCACTTCTATTGTAGGCTTTTTATCCACCGTGGTTGAGTTTGCTCTTTTTGTTGTTGGTACAACTTTGTCATTTTTTGCCTTTACAGGTCTTTCTTTTGTTTTACTCATAGTACATAATTTACTGATTATTAATACTTAAAGATACAAAAAAGTCCTCAAAAAAACGACATAAATAAAAGAAAATTGCACAAAGTACATTATACATAATCATTCTAAATAGGCAGACTTTATAGTCTTTATAGTCGAAAAAAGCCATGTAAAAAAATGAAAAAAAACCAAATACCTAAAAATGAATCATTTAACCTTTCACAGAAAGTTTAAAAAATGATTTTTTCATGTTTTTTACCGCCACACTCAACCGCTTCGTTGTATGTGCAAAACAGCCTATTTATTAGATATATGATTAACAATAGGTTTGAACAATATGTAACTAGTTGGATTTAAGATGGTTGTATCATGTCCTAAAAGAGTTTGTTAATCATTGTAACATTGTCTTTTGCACATACATAACAACCGATGAGATTAAACAAAGCAATCAAAGAAATGAGAGCCTTAACGAAAAGGAATGTACCTTTTAGTATTGGCTTCATAACATGCAATACAACCAGTAATGCCTCAGAAGGGTATAAGATAGTAGATAAGGTATTATTGCGTAAAGGCTATTCAAAAGCTCACAGTAAGAAGTGGAACTCACTAATAGCTTACACAGACGTGTCAACGGATAAGCAAAGGCAATTCCATCTACCCTTATTAATAATGTTTAACGGCAATATACTTCAACTATGAATATAGATTATGTTGGAAAACATGCAATAGTATCTGATAATGAAAATGCTTACACTTATGCTGTTTCAGAAAATCCAAGAGACTTTCAAACCTTCAGAACAGATCAGGAATCTCTAGATTGGTTAAATAGAGATTACCATGTCGGACAATGGCGCATACACCCATATGGAGACAATAACAATCTGCCAAAGGAAATACAACGAATAATACAGTCTAATTCGGATGCACCTGGCATCCTAAAAAAGAAAACACAATTACTTTGGGGTAAAGGTCCTAAACTCTACAGAGAGAAGTTTGACGACACTGGAGAGTTGGTTAAAGAATGGGTAGATGACCCTGAAGTAACCAAGTGGTTAGAAAGTTGGGACTATGAAGATTACCTAATTAGGTCTAACGTTGATTTCACCTACATTGAAGGTACGTTCTCAAAGTTTTTTTCAAATAAAGGCGCTAGAATAGGGAGAAACCCTAGAATATCAAAGATAGAGCACGTCAGTGTCAGTAAATCAAGACTGGCTTCATTATTCAAAAAAGAACTAGCAAAGCCAACCCATGCAGTAGTAACAGATTTTGAGTTTCAAAACATGAGTTCTCTAGTTGACATGAACGTATATCCACTATTCGATTACCAAGACCCATTTAAAAGCAGGGTATCAATGTACTATTCAAACATGTACAGCTTCTGTATGGATTATTATACCGTTCCAGATATCTACGGCTCTCTAGAATGGCTAAGACGCTCAAATGCAATACCAATCATCCTAAAAGCATTGTCTAAAAACTCTATCAATCTAAAATACCATGTCATTTCTCCCCAAGCATTTTGGGATTTGAAAGAAGAGAAACTAAAAGAGAAAGCAACAGTAGCTGGTGAACCATATAAAGATTCAGATTTGGCTGAATACGAAAGCAAATTGCTAAAAGGCATTGCAAAAGTGTTATCCGGAGAACAAAACACCGGTAAATTTTGGCACTCAAAAAAAATACTAGAAGTTGACGGTACCAATCTCTTAGAGCATGGTTGGGAAATAAAAATAATTGACAATAAAGTCAAGGAATTTATAAAAGGTCAAATAGAAATCTCAAACCATGCATCGCAAAAAATAAGTACAAGTGTAGGTTTACATTCTGCATTGGGTAACAATGGAGAAAAAGGAAAAGTAGATAGCGGTGGTGAGCAATACCAAGCCTTGCATGGTTATTTAGCCACCGGTATCGATATACCAGAAATGATAGTAATGAAACCAATCAATTACGCATTAAAGATAAATTTTCCTGATAAGAACCTCAAACTCGGTTTCTATCACGTAGAAGTAAAAAGATTACAAGAAGTAACACCATCAGAAAGACCTCTTAAACCATGATTTTACTATTTACAGATACCACAGGTAATGATGAGTTAAAAGAACTGTTAGGTTTCTTAGATGCTGATTTAAAGTACAAAAACTTAAAATCTGATATCATATCAGCAACTAATGTAATAGTTGAACTGATAGGGCAAACAATCTATGATCTAGCGGTCATTGCATATGCAAAACCAGCCCCATCTCAAGCAGAAAAAGATTTAATACATGCAGTTAGATATCCTATCGCAATAGAAGGTTACAGAACCTTTGCTCCAAATAAAGACTTAGCACACACAAATAAAGGTCGAGTAACCAGAATAGAAGATAAAGAGCAAGCTCCATTCGAATGGATGATAGAACGAGACAATGTAGCCATGGAGCGTAAATACTATAAGTCGTTAGATGACTTAATCACATATCTAGACAATAATCATCTAGATGCATGGAAAGTAACAGAATCGTATAAAGACACGCATAACCTATTTATCAGAACCACTAGAGATTATGATAAATATTTCCCTATCGATAAATCACACTATCTATTAATCAAATTAGCACCAGGCATTCGGTTATCCGAAGACAATGACATTAAGTCCAGAATAGGCAAAGATATGTATGATACTATGAAAACAGCACTCAAGGCTGGTAATTCAGTATCAGATGAAGATCTATTAGAAAAAATTAAAGAAGCACTGGTTTACAAATCTATGGCATGGGCAATGCGAAGGTTATCGGTACAGCTCTTTCCTGAAGGAGTCTTACAATCATTTGTATCAGACAGACTCACTATTAAAGGGAAAAGACCAAGCATGAAAAGCGAGACAGAGGGTGCAGCACAACATTTTGATAAAGATGCTGATAAGGTCTTTATACAAATAGAACAAATTATCACAGCAATCGATCTGCTTGCAAATCCAATAACAATAACTGAAGAAGAAACCTTTCCGTATTTCGACGAAAACGACCAATTTATCTCAACATAAGACATGCTAAAAAGATTCAAAAATTTTCTTTCCAATATCTGGAATTGGAGAAAACACCGGAAGATTAACAACATAACCAAGAGCCTCGAAAAAGCAGTTATAAATAAGTCAAAAAACCGTCGAAAGCTGGGCAAAGAAATTATGTCAGAAGTCCGTTCGTTTCTAGGAATAGACAAAGATGACCAATCCACATTCATACCCTACGACTATAAAACACGCATCAGAACCAAAAAACATATAGAAACTAAGTTCGGTAACCAAATGGTTGATTTAAACTTAAAAATAAGCGATAAGCTACAGCTGTCATGACAAGAGTTTACCACGGTTGCAAAAATAAATTAAACATTCAAAACAAAACAAGTTCACGCTATGGAATTGTTGTCTTGTTCTTTACAACCGAAATACGCCTGGCACGAATGTATGGTAACACGATTGATAATGTATATCAAACAGAGCTAAAACCAGATAAAACAGTCGATTTCAAGGGTAGAGTGTCGCATTCATCACAATTCAGAAATTTAATATTTCAATTAAGCAAAGAAGGTTATGATGTGGTGGCTATTGAAAATATATACGATCGGCCGAATGATAATTATCCGCTAGAAAAATCTACCATATATGTGGTTTATGATATTTCGAAATTACAAAATGTAGTTAAGGTAAGTGATAATACTTCAGATAGAAAAGATATTGAGGCAATAAGTCAAAATTTAGGAATGCCAAACCCGTAAAAAGCAGCTATGCATTTAATTGAAATACCAGGAGCCGATATAAAACGATATTTCCCCGAAGATTTATCGGAATGCAACCAAGTGCAGTATATCAATATGTGTGCGTTGCTGTTAAGATATCAAATGGATAAATTAACATTAGATGAGTTCCTCAAGCATGGACTAATTTACCTTCTGAATATAGAAGTGCCAAAAGAAACCTTATCTCAGGCAGTA
>VAPL010252547.1_pt1 | contig 10350 bp, 12 predicted proteins | sample 3395061 | NCBI WGS metagenome assembly VAPL01 (sample SAMN08290444, study PRJNA428436) | hydrothermal vent metagenome | isolation source: Deep-sea hydrothermal vent chimney 2 | place: Pacific Ocean: Juan De Fuca Ridge | depth 2182 m m
GATGCATCTTATGTGCCTACTTATGTTGACGGGCTTGATGATGACGTGCTGGCGGCTGCCGTCAATGCACAGGCGTTGTGGGTTGACGATTTTGCGAAATTCCGCCCCGCTGAGTTCCTCATCGAAGGAAGAGCTTACCAGGGCGTTGCCGGAAACCTTCAAGACCTGCGCGATGCCGCTACCGGGCCTAATGCCAACCGTGTTGGTATTGTCCTCTCTGCCGATCCGGATGTGTCGGTATTACAAGCCGAATATGCCGGCTATGCAAATGTAGGGCTGGTGGGTGGCCGTATGGCGGCTATCCCGGTGCAGCGAAGCATAGGCCGCGTGCGTGATGGAAAACTGCCGGTAACCAAAGCAGCCCTGTCAAATGGCGTGGATATTAGCCAGGTGAGCGAAACCGACCTTGTGGCTATTCACGACAAAGGTTATATCTTCATGTGGAAGCATATCGGCATAGCCGGATATTACTTCAATATGGATAATGCTGCATGCCCCATCTCTGATGATTATGCCTACCTGAGCCGTGGCCGTACTATCGACAAAGCAGCCCGCCTGCTTCGACAGGTATATCTGCAGGATTTATTGGATGAGATTGAAGTGGACGAAACAGGCAAACTGGAAGTTTCTGTTGTGAAAAGCTTCCAGGCGCTCGGAAAGAACACCATCGAAACAAATATGCTTGCAGATGGTGAAGCTTCAGGCGTTGATGTATATGTTGACCCAAATCAGCTCATCCTTGTAACGGATAAGCTTGAAATGCAGCTGCGTATCACACCAATGGGCGTAGCGAAAGAAATTATTGTAAACCTCGGGTTTCAAAACCCGGCAATAAGCTGAGATTATGATTAATGGAAACGAATATGCATTTGAAGACATGCAATGCGTGATAAACGGCATCTCCCTGCGGGGATTCACTGCCGTGAAATATGGCGCCACGAAAGAACATAAGAACGTTCATGCACGGGGCAACCGCCCGGTGAGCATGAGCCGTGGCAAGAAGGATGCAACACAGAGCAGCCTTACGCTTCTGCAAAGCGAGTTTGAACGCCTCCAGGCGGCTACCCCTCCGGGAATGGATCCTACCGACTGGATCCCCTTCGTCATGACAATCTCTTATGCGCCCGCTGGTGGTATTCCAACCACTGATGTGGTTCCCTGGTGCAGAGTCAATCAATATGAAAAAGGTATGAGTACTGAAGATGGCAACATGACCATAGAACTTCAGCTCACAACCGGTATTCCACAACTGAATGTTTAACTCTTAACAATTATATATGAAAAAGATATCTTTTGATCAGAACAATAAAACAGACCTTACAAAGGCTGAAATTGACGCTTTTAAAACACAATATGGCAGTGTGTTCCTCATCGAAGTTGAAGATAAGAAATGCTTCCTGCACACTCCTACGCGGATAATATTGGATGCTGCTTCTGCGGCCTCCGGTAAAGCAAGCTCAAAATTCAACGAGGTCATCCTGAAGGGCTGTTGGCTGGCGGGCGATAAGGAAATAGTGAATGACGATGCTTATTTTCTCTCCGCATCTACCAAACTCGATGATATTATCGAATTTAAAGAGGCCAGCTTAAAAAAGTTGTAGCGGCCTGGGCAGTAAACAGGGGGACACCCGAACGCAGGCTCATCAATGCCCAGCTCCGCTATTATTATAAAATGTCGCAACATGAAATCGACGAACTTTCAGACCCTGAATGGGCAATGTTTTGGCAGGATCTTCAATGGCTCCGCAAACGTGAGAAGGAAGAAAGCCTGCGGGGGCTTAAAAACTTAGGATTAATGTAAAAAAACAGCAACCGTGAAATTACGCGAACTACAATATAGAATATATGGTGATGACCGTTTGAGCGGTAAGCTGGACAAAGTGAGCCGGGCAGGACGCAAAGTGGACAGGTCGCTCGGAGGGGCATCTAACAAGATGGCCCGTTTCAAAACAAAGATGCAGGATGCCTCCTCTGAAATACCCGGGCTTTCACGCGGGCTTCGGCTTTTGAGCAACCCGATAACCTTAGCGGTGGGAGGATTAGCTCTCCTCGCTGTCGGTATAAACAAAGCAAAAAACGCTGCTGCTGATTTCAATACTGAGTTTCGCGATCTTAACAACCTAAACCTTAAAAAAAGTCATTTGCAGATAGCAATGCTGAGGGCAGATGTTCTGAATACAGCCGCTAAATTTGGTTTCGATCCGCTGAAAACTTCAAAAGGTTTTTATGATATACAGTCTATAACAGGGAAATATGGAAATGAAGTTCAAAAGATTGTTGCGAAAGTAGGAATGTTTTCACGCATTATGCGTTCCGATTTTACTGCTACAATAGCCGGAACAGCTCAGGCAATGGACATATACGGCCTAAAAGCAAACCAACTTGATGACTACCTGACAAGCCTCAACGCAACCGTACAGGTAGGAAAAACCAACTTCGATGAGCTTACGCGCGTACAGGTTCGCTATGCCAATGCGGCGGCAGCCATCGGGCAGAGTTATAATAATGCCAACCGTCTGTTTGCCGTTTTCTCGAAACTCTCTGACAGCATAGATATATCAGCCCGCTATACAAAGATTGCCTTTCAAGACCTTACGAAAAGCGCTACCATGAAAGGCTTCGAGAAAATAGGTGTAAAAATATTCGACATTCACGGGAAAATGAGGGGTGTCGATAAGATAGTTGAAGACCTCATCCCTAAATTGAAAGCCATGAGCGGCATTCAATTTGCCCGTTTCAAACAAAGCCTTGGCAGCTCTATTGGCGTTAACGCACTTTTGGATATGACGCGTAACAAAGCAGACAGGCTTATTGCGAGCTTTAAGGAATTTGATAATACTAAGTTCAATATGAGTGATGCGCTGAAGACGGCCATGGAAGATGTCAACTTCCTCAACGATACTATAAATGGAAAACTAAAGGTGAGTTTAATTCGCCTTGGGCAAACAATTTTACCTGCATGGGTCTCCATCAAAGATGAAATCATCACTATGCTTGATGCTATAAACGACAGAATGTACCGATTTCAACGATCGTTCTATCATATTACTTTCAATATGAAGAAATATAACGAGCTTGGCAACATCCGGATAGCACAAATGACGAGCAGGGGTATGGAGCAGGCGAAGGAAAAATATACCGGCACATTTAACCAGGTCGATTGGAAGACGATTAACAAGGATAAAAAAGACAGTCTCATCAAAAAGCTTCAGACGGATATGCGTGGCTATTTGCATCCGCTATTCCTGACCGGTTCGGATCAACAGCAGGCTGATCAGCGAAACGTCTATACCGGAATGGCAAAATATACCAATAAGATTTTATGGCGTTTGCAACATGCTGATAATGCATCGCTTGCACAGTTTTTCGATAGCCAACGAAAAGTTACGCCTGCATCGGTAAATCCAACCAGCCCCTATCAGGCCGGGCTTGCCGGAGTCAGCGGCGGCGGTTCTACAGTGAAAAGTGTTACCGTGCAGATTGGCAGCCTGGTGAAAGAACTGATTATCAAAACTACGAACCTCACAGGAAACAGTCAGGACATAGAACAGAAGATAACAGAGCTGCTGGTGCGCAGTGTGGCCGGGGCAGAACAAATCATCTCAAGCAATTAGGCCATGTATATACAGCTTCAAACATTATATAATAAAGTGTTCGGAATAAGCGGACGGCGCTATCCTGATTTCGATACCGATCAGAAAGTTCCATTACCTGAATTTGCCGATGCCACCGCATTAAATATCTATGGCAAAGGATTAAATAAGGATAACTATGAGTTGAAAAGCATCTTTGGTACTCCGTTGTTTATGCCCTGTAAGATTGATGATTTCTGGTTGCCAAACGAGCCGCTCATTACCATTACAGGCGGTAAGGAGATAGTGAAAACGGTGGTGGCCGGCCTGAAAGGAACCGTTAAGGAAGAGATATCCACAAAAGATTATATCATCACCATCCGTGGCATCATTGTTAATACGGATAATGATGACTATCCTGAGTACGAAGTTGAAAAGCTGAGAACAATATGCGAAAAACAGGGCAGCCATAAGGTAGTGAATAAGTTATTTCGCATATTCGGTATTGATGAGATAGCTATTGAAAATTACAACATTTTCGGCATAGCCGGACACCAGAGCCAGCAGGCATATCAAATCAATGCCCTGAGCGACCGGCCTGTCGAATTAGTGATTAAGGAGGGCTTGTAATGTTTGTACTTCAATGTGAAATAACAATAGGAGAGTATATCTTCAGGCATGTCGCCGAGGTAAAGATAACCTCAAGCCGTACTGCCCTTTCTGTAATCACTACCATCAAGCTGCCGCAGAAATATGATGGCAAATATCTTGCCGCTTACATTCAGCCAGGTGATAAGGTGGCGATAAAGCTGGGCTACAAACCGGAGTTGAAAACTGAATTTACCGGCTATGTGGTTGAGGTTAATCCTAACATCCCTGTAGAGATCAAGTGCGAAGATGAGATGTATAACCTCAAGCGTCGCCATCCAAAAGCAAAAACCTTTGTATCTGCAACTTTGAAAGATGTTCTTGCCTACATGGTTCCGGGCGCGCGATTGGAAGTACCGGTTATCAATCTCACAAATTTCAAGTTAGATGGCAAAGGATCTGTAGCCTATGCCTTAAAGAAAATCAAAGAGGCTTACGGCCTTGATATCTATTACCGTAATGGAAAGCTCTTTGCCGGGCTGGCCTACACGGATAGCGAGGCTATCAAAGCCGGTACGGTGATTTACAATTTGCAAAAGAACGTCATCAACCCACGCCTCAACTGGCGCAAGGTGAGCGATGTGAGGCTAAAGGTGAAGGCAATATCAATCCTTCCGGATAACAAAACATTAACATATACCGCCGGCGATGAAGATGGCGCTCTTATCACCCGGCATTTCTATAATCTTACCACAGAGGCAGAGCTGAAGGTGCAGGCAGAACAGACATTGAAACATAATAAATATAATGGTTTTGAAGGCAGCCTCCTGGCATTCGGAAGGCCCTTCAGCGTACATGGCCAGGTGGCTGAGATAATAGACCCAAGGTTCGACAGCCGCAAGGGCAGGCATTTCATCGACAAAACAATTGTAACGTTCGGAACACAGGGTTTCAGGCGTGAAGTATTCATAGGAAGGAAAGCATCATGACAGATGAGGAAAAGATAGAACGCGCTTTTATTTCGCTTATCGACAGCAGGGTGCCGGTACAGACATTGCCGGCTGTTGTTACGGCTGTGGATATAGATAAAGCCACCTGCGATGTTGAGTTCCTCGACAAAGACCTGGCACCGCACCGTGCAGTACATCTATATGCCGGCACTGCTACCGATAAGGGGCTGCTTGTAATACCAAAGCTGAAAAGCTTTGTATATGTATCCATTGTGAATAATGACAGTCAATGGGCTTTTGTAGCACTATTTACCGCCATTGATGAAATAAGATTGAGAGGCAACCAATACGGCGGACTTATCAAAATTGAGGAACTAATCAACCGTTTAAACACCGTTGAAAAAGATATAAACAGTCTTAAAACGGCATTTAAATCGTGGGTAACTGCTCCAAATGATGGCGGTGCTGCTTTAAAAACTATTGCCACAAAATGGTATAGTTCGCAGTTGAGCCTGACGGACAAAAAGGATATTGAAAATGATAAGATAAATCATGGCTAAACCGACAGACATATTATTAGATGACAGCATGGACGTGCAGGCATTTGCAGGCGATTTTGTTGTGGGCGATGCAACCTTGCAACATCAGCAGCTTCTACTTCTTAGCGAAAAGGGTGAGTGGAAACAATCGCCGGAGGTCGGTGTCGGGATCATGTCTTATCTGTTAGATGATGTTACGATACATGAGATGCATCAGGAGATACAGAAGCAGTTCAGCCTTGATGGTATGCGGGTTCGCAAGATTGAAGGCAATGCATGGGATAATACTTCAATAGAGGCAGACTATGAATAACCTAACCACATACGCCGACCAGTCAGTCTTTGACATAGCCCTGCAAGCTTACGGCAGCGTGGAGGGCGTGTTTGACATACTGAAGGCCAACGCCGGTCTGCAATTAGACAGCCACATTGCTCCGGGAACGATATTGCAACTGCCCGGTGATGTGGTCAAGCAGGAAATCGTTGATTATTATAAGAAAAATAACATCAAGCCGGCAACGGGTGCTTTGCCATCATTGCCGGAATTTATCAATAATGACATGCTAAAACAAATATTGAATTACGACCTCGCTGATGGCGATCATGTATTTGCAGGCTTGAAGCTAATAAATCTGAACCTGAATGCGACGGTACAACTGAATTATTCTAATATCAACAGCGCTGATGTACAGGTATCACTCGAGATGAGCCTTAACGGGCTTGACTTTGACCCTGTCCCCGGTTCAGCACAAACGCTTGATAACACGAAAGATTCACATTCCTGGATAATAATAGGATTAATAACGAATTACATCCGCCTGAAGGTGATAGTCAACACCGCTACTGCCGGGATGCTGGATGAATTACTTGTAAGATTATGAGTAGGACACTATCAGAAATATATGATGCACTTGCCTCCGAAAAGGCAAACATGGCAGAACTGAATGATTACTTCATTCATAACTACAATCCAAATAGCGCGTTGGATGATCATCAGACACTGCTGAAAGACCTCTCGAGTAGCAGCAAGGTTGCAGTATGGCGCCTATTGATGTGGGTGGTGGCTGTGGCTGTCTATGTACATGAAGGATTATGGGATGTTTTCCGAGGCGAGGTGGATGAGGTCATTGCCAATAAGCTGTCGCATACGGCACGCTGGTACCAGGAACAAAGTTTTTTGTTCCAGTATGGCGATCAATTAACGTGGATAGACAACCGGTATCAATATGACAAATATGATGCCAACAAACAAATAGTGAACAGGGCGGCAGCATTTGAGGTGAATGGCGTTTTGAAATTGAAAGTAGCCACTGAAACTTCCAGCAAACTGGCGCCTCTCGACAGCTCACAGTTGCTTGCGTTTCAAAATTTCTGGAAAAAATATAAGGATGCAGGCGTTTTCATGGACATAATCAGCATCAATGCCGACCTGCTTCACCTCGCTTATGAAGTATTCTACGATCCGGCCCTGCTGAATGCCGATGGTTCCCTCATTATTGACAACACTATCTTCCCGGTGAACGATGCCATCGCCAATTACATTTCCAACCTCGACTTTAACGGCAAGTTCAGTCTTGAAAAATGCGATGCGGCAATACTGAAGGCAGTTGGGGTTATTGATTTTACCCGCACTTTGGCACAGGTAAAGAAGGAAAATGACATATATAAGGATATCAATATCAGTATTGTGGCCTATTCAGGTTATTTTGAGATAGACCCTAATTTCCCGTTATCGAATACAATAACATACACGGCGAATGTTTGACTCTGACATATATAATATAGCTCAGCTGTTGTTGGCTTCCTTTCTCAGGAAGCAAAAAGTAACCGCATGGATAAAGGTGTTGACCAGCGGCGTCAAAAGCCTGATGGCTACCTTCACGGCATACAGGGCAGATACATTGTTTCTCATAGCCCACAACAGCCAGGTGATTTACCTGGAGCATTATCTCAACGCAAAGTTTAATCCGGCGGCCAACACAAACGATCCGGATTATACCGGCACCGGGATATATATAACGGATGCTGTTCCGGCAACAGAGACATTCCTATATAACGGCAATGAGCATGTTACCGACACTTATTTATACAATGCCGCAGAGGCCGGCCCTGACACTTATTTGTATAATGCTTCAGAATTTGCCAACCGCATCGGCTTTGCCATTCATGTGCCGGCTTCATTTAATGTCAGCATTTCGGAAATCATGGGCGTGGTGAACCGATTACGACTCGCAGGCAAACAATTCACGATTAAAACTTATGTAATATGAACAATTTAAAAACGGATATTAACGGAGGTTTTCCCTTCACATTAGACGATCTGCGCTTTGTCAATGCAGCACAAATGGAGGCTTTTGTCGGGGTTGTAAAAGCTTTGATAGGTAATCTTCCTTATGCAATCTTACAAGGCTGTGAATATAGTGTCAATGCAGATGGAACCTGGCATATTAACGAAGGTTATCTCTATTTCAACAATGAGATATTCTATGCTCCCGCTCAGGACGTGGCTGCACAAACATCTGGAAGCTATTTCTGGGATGTGGATCTCACGGTCGATCATTCGGGAGATAAGGCTTTTTCGGTAGATGGCGTGGTGCATTCAACCTATGAGATCAGGCGGGCAAAGCTCAATTATTATATTTCCGGAGCGGAAGGAACCAGGCCACCTATGCTGACAGATAATACTATAACTATCCTGAAAAACAGGCTTGGTATTGAAAAAAGCCCACAAATATCGAATTGGAATTCAGTGCCACTTTCTTCATCTAATGTTACTATTACTACAAGCGGCACACTTTCTTCAGTCAGTGGCGAATTGCGCTATATGCTTATTGAGAAAACTATTTATATTGACCTGTCTATGACGATTACTATCAGCAATGCTGATAGTTATACTAAGAATATTGGAATAACATTGCCTTCATGGATGTTACCAAAATCAGCTTCAATGTCATTAAGTTTAATAGCCGATTTGGACATATCTAATAATCTTCCAGTTCCTTTATATACCTTATTTGGAATCTTTGGGCAGCAATTTCTCGGAATTAATGCTATTGATAGTAGTCCATTCAGTTCACGAGAATATTCATTTCATGGACAAATATTTTACGAAATCGCTTAAAAAACAATACAATGGGACTTATCACACAATCACCAAATTACAGCATTGCCGGGGGCAATACAACCTTCGAGGCAGTGCAATTAGAAGAGGCCACGGCAGCCATCCAGATTCTCTTTTCAAATATCGACAGCACCGATGTACAGCTTTATCTCGAACAAAGCCTTGACGGTCAAAACTGGAACGCTGTACCTAACAATACCGTAGTGCTCGATAATGCCAAACCAAGCCATCTTTTCAATATCAATATCAAAAGAGGGCTGTTTATCCGCGTGGGGATGCTGCAAGGTACTGCCACAGCGGGCACAATTGATGCAATTAACTATTTAATTTAGAAATAAAATGGGCCAGGGCACAACAAAAATAATCAACTTAGCGGAGGTCGATACTACCTTGCAGGTAAACCTTGATGCGGAAGCACAGGCAAGGGCTACTGCGGATGCCCTGTTGCAAGATAATATTGATGTGGAAGCTCAAACGCGGTCAACTGATGATAGTCAGGAATCCTCTACAAGAAACTCTGCCGATTCATCCGAGGCCACAGCGAGGGCTAATGCAGATGCCGCTCTTCAAAACAATATCGATTCCGAAGCACAGACAGCCCGTGCAGCAGAGCAGGCTAATGCGAATAACTTAACGCAGGAAGTTTCAGACAGACAGGCAGCCGATTCAAATCTTTCAGCCAACAAAGAGGACAAAGCAAATAAGGATGTGGCAAATGGGTATGCCGGCCTGAACGCTTCTAAGCTGATAAGCATTTCAGAACTTCCGCTTGTTACTGCTTCCACCGCAGGAATAATGAAATTAGGGAGCGGCCTTGAAGACGGCGGTAATGGAGTGGCAAATGTTGTTGGAGGCGGCTATTCAGCCGTATTTAGTCAGATAACAGGCAGTATAGCTGACAATGCTATCCTGCAAGCAGCTTTCAATTCCAAGCTTAATGTAACATTGAAAGGGGCCGTTAACGGGCTTGCCGAATTGGGGACAGATGGCAAGATACTCTCCACTCAGCTTCCTTCTTATGTGGATGATGTGATTGAAGGCTATTTTAACGGTACAAATTTCTATACCGATTCAGGATATACGAATGTGATCACGCCTGCTTCAGGGAAAATCTATGTCGAATTAGTCTCTCTCAAAGAATATCGGTGGAGCGGAACGATCTATTCCGTTATTTCAGAAACACTGGCGCTGGGCGAAACTTCATCTACAGCTTACCGTGGCGACCTCGGAAAGGTGGCCTATGATCATAGCCAGATCACTGGTGGAAACCCGCACGGCATTACCCCGGCCATGTTGAACCTTGTAATTGGAACCGATGTGTTAGCTTACCGGACATTCGGAAGCGCGGCCAATGCAGCCACCACCGATTTCATGCCAGCTAATGCCACTACGGATGCTATTGCTGAGGGCAGTACGCATCTTTATTATACAGACGCGAAGGTGCAGTCATTGGTAGCAACACTCGGTTACCAATCTGCCATCATCACCGGCACCACCTCTCAGTATCTGCGAGGTGATTTAAGCCTTGCCACCTTCCCGACATCGCTTCCGGCCAACGATGTATATGCTTGGGCAAAGGC
>VAPL011040955.1_pt1 | contig 10349 bp, 9 predicted proteins | sample 3395061 | NCBI WGS metagenome assembly VAPL01 (sample SAMN08290444, study PRJNA428436) | hydrothermal vent metagenome | isolation source: Deep-sea hydrothermal vent chimney 2 | place: Pacific Ocean: Juan De Fuca Ridge | depth 2182 m m
CTCAACTCACACACGACACTGATAACGCCAGCCCTAAACTCAACGATTTACTCGAAACCATACGTTATGCATCTATGGTGGATAGCTAATACGATAAGGTGCAAACCAGCATCATCCATGCGTACAAGAAGTGCTAAGAGACCGCCGGCCATGATTTATCCTTTATTAAGAAAATGGTTGGGTATAACGAAGAAATAACCAGTACACAGGTATTCTTGTTACAGTCAAAAAAAACCGGAGCGGTTAAAAATAAATCACACCGCCCCCTTAACTAGCAGGAGCAAAATACCCTAGTATTGATAAGGTTATCTCAATAAAATTAGTATAAATAATACTAAATTATAACCTTTAATATACATATATCACTTGAAAACCTCCATATTTAGAGTATTCTGTGTATATAGTCCAATTATAGAGAGGCAGATTATGACTACTCTAATAGAAAACCAAGCTCAAAGAGATCCTAAACGCATCGCGAGTGCAGCCTTACAAGCATTTTTCAATCTAGCAGAACGCTGGAAACTTACAGCCTCTGAAGAGAGGACATTGTTAGGTTCTCCTCCAGAATCAACCTTTTTTAAATGGAAGTCTGAAAAAGCTGCCAGCAGATTAAGCCGAGATGCTCTGGAACGGATAAGCTACTTACTAGGCATCTACAAAGACTTAAATATATTACTTCCTTCTATGCACGCAACCGATGAATGGGTTCGAAAACCTAATGCTGCACCATTATTTTGTGGTCAAAGTGCACTAGATAGAATGCTTGCAGGTAGTCTTATCGATCTAGCAGATGTCAGGCGTTATCTAGATGCTCAAAGAGGACAATAATGGTAGAACAACCTCCATTAATTGAGCTCGATTGGGAACATCAGTATCGAATAATTCCATCGGAGTTCCCACCGATTAACTTTTTTGAAAATCTTGTTGATCCTGAATTAATGGATGAGCTCTATTATGTGGAATCGCTCACTAATGATCGTTTACGAGATGAAGTTGGAGATATAGCGTTAGTTTCTAAGGAAGATCGTATTTCTGGGTCTGGTACTTCACCCATAATGGCAGCATTCACCCATATTAGTCCAAACTGTCCGAGTCGATTTAGTGATGGCAGCTACGGCATTTACTATGCGGCAAAAACTTTAGATACCGCTATCGAAGAAACCAAATATCATCGCGCTATATTTCTTTCTTACACAAACGAAGAACCTGGTGAAATCGACATGCGAGTCTACATAGGTGAAATAAACAAACCTATGCATGCCATTCAAAACAATGAGTATAAAAGTCTGCACAATCCTGACGACTGGGCTCCAAGTCAGGTCTTTGGTAAATCATTAAGAGAGTTACAGTCATGGGGAATTGTATACAACTCAGTAAGAGATTCTGGAGGGGAATGTATTGCTGCGTTTAGACCTCCTAGTGTGACTACCCCACGGCAAGGCTCTCATCTCTCTTATGTTTGGGATGGAAATAAGATCTCAAATATCTATGAAAAAACACTCCTAAAATAATTAAAGGTTTTTTTACTCTGGTCCCAAATATTCTTCAAGCAGCATTCTACATCATCAAGTAGTGCTAAAAGACCGCAGGCCATGATTTATCCTTTATTAATAAGATAATGATTGTGTATAACGATTTAAATAATTATAGGGATAAAATGGAATATTTTTTATATCAAATTAAATAATTGTTCATGATTCAATCCTCCCTGTTCCCTTTTCCTCCCACTAATGATAAACACTTTCACCTTCACCGGCATATTTATCATAAACATGTAAGTACACATGCTCAATGGCTTTAGGCCATATTTCATCTGTATAGGTATCAGGCAGAGCATCCAATACTTCTTCAATCGTATTATGTACTTTTGCTTTAGTGCGTTGTTTTTTACGCCAGTCGATAACCAATACGTCTTTTAGCTTTTGTAATAATTCTTTTGCTGTTACTTTAACTTTATCGCGTTCTTTTTCAGACAACTGAACTTCTTTGCAGAGCAAATCAAAAATAGCGAGTTCTTCTTCATTTAACCCTTCACGTGCAGCGCGTTTATCTTCTTCATTTAATTCATTAACAAATTCTTTTAGTTCTTCAAAGAAGAGTTCTGCCGTGTACGCACCTTTATTGTATTCATCAACGAGTTTTTTGAATTTTTCCTGTAAATCCTGCCTTGTAAAATTAAGCTCCATCATCTTACCAAGTCTTCGCTCAATAATATTCTTTAATCGTTCAACATCAGAACGTTTTGGCTTTTTAGTTCTATCAAGCATTTCTGCAAGCGCATCAAAATCGATGCCAGCAATATTAATCGGTTCAGGTAAGTTACTCCCTATATGAACAGTATCAATCGCTTGCTCAATCAATTCATTAACCTGTGTCCGTACAACATCTAATACATCTTGATCATCAACATCCAAACCTGACTTAAGACGCATCTGGCGATAGATAACACTCAGTGCTACGCGTTCCTTTATAAATTTATAGGCTTCTTTATCAGGTAATATCGCTTTGAATATCCTGTTTATTTGACGTACATAATTAGCAAAGTCATCCTGCAAATCAGGATGAAGTAGTATTTCACTTGCTGTATCGAGTAACTCCAGCTTTTTCATATCTTCTGTTGATGCATCGATAATTTCTTGCAAACTAATTTTCTGTTCTGTGAGAAAATCGGTTGCATCGATAATCGCTTTAACTAACTCATCAAATAATACTTTTTTATGATTCGCTGGTGAACCCGTATCAGTGCCACCAGGTTCTTCTTCAACAGCCCCGCCATACATGCCTAGTGCATTCTGTAATGCACCAAAGATATTTATATAATCCACAATCTGACCCGCAGGCTTACCGGGGAAAACTCGATTAGCGCGAGCAATTGTTTGCATCAAAGTGTGATTTTTTAGTGGTTTATCTAAATAAAGAGTTGATACAGCAGGTGCATCAAACCCGGTTAACCACATCGCGCAAACAAACACGATGCGTAACGGATCATCAGCATCTTTAAATTTTTCATCTAACTTTTCTTTTTTGATACGTTCACGATGTGGTTTGAAATCCAGCCCCATATTCTGCAAGCGTTCATAATCTCCTTGCCCACCAGACACCACCACGGCCATATCCGTGGTTTCCATTTCCTTAATTTTTTCATCCAGCCAGTTTTTACGGCTTCCAGTGGCATATTTCAATCGAGATTTTAAGTTCTCTAATTTGATTCCCCATTCATGCTGTACCTTGTTATACATCTTTATTGCTGTGGCTTTATCAATCGACACCACCATAGCCTTACCGACCACACCAGTGGAAAATGACTCACGTCCCATGTAGTGATCTACAATGTCCTTCGCAATTGTATCAAGACGATCATTGTCGGTAATAATCTGATAGGGTCGTGCGAATTCGCATTCTAATCGTGCTTCTTGTTCTTCACTCAGGTCAGCCTGATCAAGTATTTCTACAATTGCATCACCTAAATCATCACGATTAAGATTTACCTCCGGCACACGGTTTTCATAAAACAATGGCAATGTCGCGCCATCATCCACTGCATCACCAAAGTTATAGATACTGACATAATCACCGAAAACTTCTCTAGTCTTCTCTTCACCGGATAATAAAGGTGTTCCTGTAAAGGCGATGAAGCCTGCATTAGGTAATGCCTTACGCATATTCATAGCAAGTGTATCGTATTGACTACGATGCGCTTCATCTGTAATAACAATAATGTCATCACGTTCAGAAAGAACGGGGTATTCCTCGCCTGGCTCTGCACGAAACTTTTGAATAAGGGTAAAAACAAAACGGTGATCTTCAGAAAGGAGCTGTTGCAACTCTGCACCCGAGTTAGCTTGCGCATCTTCTTTAAGTGTCCCCGTTGCATTAAACGTTTTATAAATCTGATCATCAAGATCAGTACGATCAGTAACTACAACAAAGGTCCAGTTACCGGGCAGTTTACGAAATGCCTTCTGGCTGAAAAAAACCATAGAAAAACTCTTGCCACTACCTTGAGTATGCCAGAACACACCCAACTGACCCTCACGTTCCTTAATATGTTCCAAACCACGCAAGGCTTCATTTACGCCTAAATACTGATGGTACTTAGCAATGATTTTAACGGTAGCCTTACGCTTCTCAAAAAAGATATAGTTTTCAATCAAGTCTAATAATCGTGACTTTTCACAAGTACCACGTAACACAACTTCCAGACTAACTTTACGTTGTTCCTTCTCACTATTAATTTTTTTCCAGTCAGCAAAATGTTCCCACAGGCTGGAAATAGAACCAACTTTCGATTGAATACCATTGGAAAGAATAATAATTTGGTTGTGCCAAAACAAATGTGGAATAGTGTCGCGATAATCTTTGAGGTTATCTTTGTAGGCATTAATCAATCTACGATGGCTGGATTTTAATTCAATAAAGACCAACGGCAATCCATTCACAAAACCCAACAGATCCGGGCGGCGAGTTTCAATTTCACCCGTAATACTCATTTGTGAACACAATAGAAAATCATTATTTTCTGGAGCCTGCCAGTCAATAATCTTTACCGTAACATCATCTTCATTTTCATCAGGTGAGGTGTATTTATAACCTTCCTTGAGTAACTGATAAATCTGTTCATTAGCAGCAATTGCACTCATAACAGAGAGATCACGAGTCAAAGCATCTATCGCCTCATTAATAGCAAGTTCTGGTGAATCAGGATTAAGTTTTATTAAAGCAGGTCGTAAACGATTAATAAGAACAATGTCGCCGCGATTTTCTCGACCTAAGGAACTATCTCCACCAAAATCTTCATCCCAGCAATTAAGCGTATCCCATTCAAGCTCTTCAAAGAGCTTAATTGCAGGTTGTTCAACAAGAGCATCTTCTGTGTAAGTCATGCTTTATTTTTCTCGTTCTATTTTATGCTTACTTTATACGCGCTATTAGGAAACCATCTTAAAATTATAAATAGTTAAATATAAGATCAAACACCTTTATCTAATATAAATTTTGCTTCTAACAAACGTAATAACTTAAAGGTATTGATATATTCAATATCAAACTGCCGACAAACGTTGGGGATTTTAATTTTTTTAGAGTTATCAGGGACAAGCGACTCAAGGGTAACAACCGTAGCATTATTCACTTTTGCTTTAGCAATCAACCAGGGATCAGCACCCGCTAAGAAGTTGTCTGTATCTTTAGAGGTAAAATCTTCATCAGCAAGATGCTGTACAATTTCAGAAAAAACATCTTGTGTTTCATCATCAGAAACATCAATAAAATGTTCTTTTCGTGGTTTAACCCAGTCTGTTAACTCATCACCATAACCATTCAACTCATCATAAACCATACTAACACTAGCAAGTGTTCCTAATTGAAATTGAGTGTCTAGCCATTCCCAATAACCAGGAACAACATCCATGTGATAATACTCATTCTTAGCTTGAATATAAGTATTTGCATCCATTAAATAATTCAAATATTTAACTCCTTAGCAAAAACCTCAATATTATTTGGTTTCATATTTAGGAGTCTTCCTGCATCTCTTAATAACAATTTTCCACTCAAGGCTTCACTGACAACAGCACCAGAAAAATTGCGGCTTAATTGAGCATTTTTAGAAACATAATAAGTCGGGCCACCACCACTTCCACTTTCTTTACTTTGTAAAAATGCCTGTCGCTGTTCCCGAATATAATTTTGATAATCAACTTGAGAGATTTTATTCAATGTTAAAGCTCTTCGAGCAAGAACCCACGTACTTACGTGAAAGGTTGCTTTTAACTGAGGTAAATTTTCCTTCCAATTATCTAAAGCTTCATCCCAATGAACTAAAAATTCTTCCTCTGGAACTAAAAGCTCACCAGCCACCGCATTGCATAATATTTCTTCTTTTCTGTGATTATTTGGATCTGTATCAGAAATACCTGTTTTACCAATCCAAATATGGCAAAGCTCATGAATCAAAGTAAAAAGCCTTGGAGACGGTGCATCAGCATGGTTAATAAAAATAACAGGAGCAATATTATCGGCAATAGCAAACCCTCTAAATTCTTCAACACTTAAAGGCCGGCTCCAATGATTAATATAACTCTCGCGCATTACCATAATGCCGTTTTTTTCAATACTAGCAACTAAACCACGGTAATAATCTTCCCAGCTTCCTCTAGTAGGATGCGCTTCTATACCAAGTTGTTGTCGAATATCATTTACAATTTCATCAACACGACTCTGACTAGTAAACCGAGCAACAATATTATTCTCACCTATAAGTTGTTCTTGCAGATATTCCTTATACCATTCCTGCCGTTGCATAATAATTTTGACCATATCCATAAGCTCAACACTGGGCTCATGTGGATGTCGCCCATCAACCGTACGGAGATCTGGCAGAGGTAATTCTTCTTTCGGAGGATGAGGTAAAAATAAATAACCAAAGGGAATATAGGTTTTATTAGCAAAATTTTGAGCCTGCTTAAAGGTTAGCTCCACGTCCCCATATTCCCATTGACCAAGCTTTTCCTCAGTAATCTTAAGCTTTTCAGCGAGCTCAGGCACACTCATCCGACAACGATTTCTCGCCCAAACTAGCATCTCAAGATTAATGTGTGCAGCTGCCATAAGTTCTTGTAAACCAAGTAGATTATTATATTAATAATACGTCAAAATAGGCGTTTACGCACTATTGACGGAAAACTAAGGTGAGCTATACAGATACTATTACAATGAAAAATTCATTCAAATAGGCTAAAATTACTACATAAATCTCATACGGAACTAGCCATGAAAGCCAAACCTCATGTACCAACGTCTAAAGTCCGCATCATGCGTGCAGTTGCAAGTTCCACTGCTATCGAAACAGGGCAAACAATCAAAAAAATTGAAGCCACTCTAAAATCTAAAAGTGGTAAATTTAATAATTTAAAACTTGCCCGTTAGTTCGCTTCTAACGCGCACTTCACCCATTTCTTCATAGGCTCATAATCCATATCCATACCCTGCTGAATGGCAGCAAAATATTCATTTTTATTTTCATCCCAACTTGAATAATCCAAAGGCTGCAAACCAGCTTGAACAGCCATTACATCTGCTAATAGACGAGATAAACGTCCATTACCTTCACGAAATGGATGTATCAAAATAAACTCAATATGAATAATAGCAATCGCTTCGATAAGTTCGTCATCACTTAAATCAGTACAAGGCGTATAACGATTAAGGTAATCCGATTCAAACTTATTCAATAACTGAGGGATTTGAGCCGCCGCAGCAAAATGAAAGTCACCTTTGCTCATATTAACTGAGCGTTCATCCCCAGCCCATTCATAAACATTACCCAGCCAACGGCGGTGCCATGTTTGAATATCTTCTGGTTTAATAATGCCCTTTGGAAGATGATTAATGAGTACGTCTTCATAAATCTTCTCTAAAAGAACAAGTTCAGCCTCATCCATGTCTTCTACATCAGTAATACCTAACTTATTGGCAAGCACCAGCTCATTTGAACCGGGCTGATAAAGACCTTGTGAACCTGTTACATCATATTTTGCCATATCAAATAACCGTTACTATATGAATTTTTATTGTTATATTTTTAAAGATATTTAAAATATATATTACACAAAAGACTAGAATCATGAGAATTTCTAATTTTTTAAACCATCAGGTCTTAAAGTGTGACATGTAAGATGCACTCTCATGTTTCCGACACACTTCATTAACCATCCATATTAGTAGAATCTGTGGACTGACCTCGGTTCTCTCATGCTAAATGAGATTGAATCTCTTCTAACTTAATTTCTGCTTCTTTCCCTTTTTCTGATGCATCAACAATTAGGTCTGTAACTACTGGAGCAACCTTCTCCCAAATATCTCCTTGTAAGGCTTTTACTGTCTGTAAGTAACTAAGCACCTTTACACGAACTGAGGGTATAAGAAAAACAAAGATCAAAGCAAAAAACAATACAATTCTAATTTTTTCTGGCAAATTAAATATTACTTGTGCAATGGCTTTTATCCCTTTACCCATAGCTAATAATATACCAATAGATATATGTGAACATACAACACCACCAATACGTAAGCTAAAAACAATAGCAGCAGATCGTGAATAATCACGAAGCGATAGTCTTATGTCAAGATGAATGCGTTTACCACCAAGCTGTTCAATATGAGGATCATCCGATATAACTCCTGCAACATTTAACATTTCGGATAATACAACAAAAGGGGCATCTTTAGGATCAACTGAATCTTCATATGCAGCGAGTTTATCTTCATCTATTTCTACAAACTCTAGATAGTTCTGATACGCTAGCCATTCAATTTGCATTTTCTCTAATGAGATTTTCTTTTTCTTAGCTATACTAGGTAAATGTTGTTCAATTTCATTTTTTAACTGATTTGGCGCATAGGCAATTAAGGTACCAGCCTGAATCACTTCTATTATTGCGGTTTGATTTCCCTCTTTTTTTCTTTTCGACATCCACAGCAAATCACTGATCACCGCATTAGAATCTATAACTAAGCGTAACTGAAAAATTGAGCCTATATACTTATCGAGATCTGAATAATTATCAATAATCTGGCGTAGATTTCCTAATATATCCGAACGAATGTTTTCCGTAAATTTACTGATATTCACCTCATTATGTCAAAAATAGTAAAACGCATTCACACACAAAATTATTTTATATATTTAAAAATATTGTTAACATGAGTATCTTATAAATTGTAGATCAGCTAACCCTCTCATAAGGAAAAAAGTTTTTAAAGTTTCGATTTAAATAACTTCCTACTGATGGCGCATTTAATAATCCATCAAACTCATGTTGCGGTACACCTTTATATATATATATTCGGTTCCGTTTAAAAATTGTACATGAACAACTTCATTATCAGAATCAAAACCTATAGCTGCAATATTTGATGAGCTCACATTTATCATATCTACATCCATACTACTTCTCCTTTAAACTTTGGTTTCTCCAAGTCGATAATAACTCTTCATATTCTTTAAGTTGAGAACCTTTATCAACAGACCATTTTTCTACTACAATTGGATCAGAACCTTTAGGTGCATTTGAAAGTTTAAAAAACTGAATACGTGATGGAATTTTTACACTTTCACCTGAAATTATAGCTTCTCCTGTTCGTAAACTCGGCAATAAATCTATCATTGTTTGAAGTTCATCTTGAATTGCAGATCTAATATGCCCTCTATCCTTTGAATTATTCATTCTTAAAGCGATCACTGTGCCACATTGGCTTAAAACAGTTTCATCTAATTCTGATGGCCTTTGTGTCACTAAAAGTAAACCGACTCCATATTTCCGGCCTTCTTTAGCAATCGATTGAACAGACTTTGACGCAATAGAATTCTCACCAGCTTTTAAATAATTGTGTGCCTCCTCAAGGACAATAAGTAATGGTTGCTCTTTACCACCTACACTAATATTTTGCCCCCAAAACAATGCATCATAAATTATTTTTAATAATGTCCCGGATATAGAAGTCATTATTTCACTAGGTATTCCAGAAAGATCTAGAATAGTTACCGGTTTATCGCTACCCAACCAACCAAATAACAAACTACTCAAATCATTTTCAACCTTCCCATCTAAATCTGGTGCATATTTTTCTGGGTTAAATAAAAACTCATATCTTGAATCACTTAACTTAGCTCTTACACTATTCAAGAAACCTAATATACCCTTTGCTTGGTTATTTAAAAAAGGAGCTCCTCCTCCCGCGCTAGCTGGCTTATATTCATTCGATATAAGATTTTCTGCACTGCCATTTACTTGCTTATTTGTAATTGTCTGCGGCTTCGCTCGCTCTTCAAATGTTTGCCTTTCAAAATCATCTAAATCAAACCAAAGCTTCTTTATACTGAATGGAATTGGTGCATCCGCCGTAACCAAATAATTTTCAATATCGATGTTATTAATTTCAACTGACTTAAGTTTTGCTTCAATAATTTTTTCTCTAAAATAATCTTTATTTTGATCTGATAAATTACCAGAAAAAATACTCATCAATTCGTCAAATGGCAATGCCCAAAATGGAATTAATAATTCCTTCTGTTCTTTTATTAAATCAGCTTTAATTTTATAAACATTACTATGAGTTTTTAATACGCTGTTATATTCCCCATGTGGATCAATAACAAATATTCTTGATCTTTTAAAATTTTTATCTGCAATAGCTTTTAACACAATACCAACAGCATTTGATTTCCCACTACCCGTTGAACCAAGAATCGCACAATGACGTGAAACAAGTTTATTCAAATCAACCTTAGCACTTAGGCTTTCTGAAAGACTTATATTTCCAATTGTTATTGAATTATTTTCATCATA
>VAPL011062845.1_pt1 | contig 10347 bp, 9 predicted proteins | sample 3395061 | NCBI WGS metagenome assembly VAPL01 (sample SAMN08290444, study PRJNA428436) | hydrothermal vent metagenome | isolation source: Deep-sea hydrothermal vent chimney 2 | place: Pacific Ocean: Juan De Fuca Ridge | depth 2182 m m
ACCTCCACTCCGTTACGGCGCTCCGTCCTCGCCCTGTCGCTCTTCCGTCTTTTTCTTTTTTTGCGGGGGGATTTTTTAAAAATTTAATTGTGCGTCAGGGCGAGGGCGGTGTTTCCTCTCAACGGCTCAACGCGTTGAGCCGTTGGGGTTTCCTCTCTATATTGTATCATAGAACATTATTGTTCTGAAATACACTGCAAGGTATACTGTGGATATGAAGAAAGAAGCTAAAAAACTTGGAGAAAACATGAAAAGGATACGTGCCGAGAAAGGAATGTCGCAAGGCGACATTTGTCGTGCCACAGGCGCGGATCGCGCATATATCAGTAATGTTGAGAGCGGCAATAAAAACCCAACACTTGAGACCTTAACAAAAATTGCAAACGCACTCGGTGTGCCGATTGATAAACTTTTGAAATAAATATGGAAACAGTAACCATTTTAGCCACAATAATACTTCCTTTACTCATTGGATATATTCTTGGTAAGAATAGAGATAGCAGCAAAACTCTTTTTGACAAAAAATTAGAAATTTATTCTGATATTGTTTATCACCTAAGTTCCGCAAAATACTTACAACTTAACTTAGATATTTCAGTAGAAAAACTAAAAGCTCTTACAAAAGAGATTGACAGCTTACAAGAAAATAAATCGATTAAACCAAAGTCACATTCTATCGGCGATAAACTAGAAGAAGTAGATAAAAAAATAAGTTTGCTAAACTATCGAGACGAGATGATTAAATTATTTGCTCCCGCAAGATTAATCGGGAGTAGTGCAGTAGTGAATGAACTACGAGAGTATTTTTCTCTGATTTCCGAATATTATTTTATAGAAGAAAAGAAGGATATCGATAATCTTAGTAATAAAATATCCAAGAGCGTGATGGAGTTAGAACAATTAATGAGAAAAGACTTGGGATATTTCCGAATTCTTTCAAGGTTGGAAATTTGGTGGCATCTACATAATAAGAATTAAAACATGTCCGAAAAAGATTTACAAAAAGAAAGCATAAAATAATTATGGATTACGAGCAATTACAAAATAATCTTGAAAATTTGGGTACACATTTTACAAAAGATACCTTTATTTTTGATTTTCTTTCTGCTTATGAATTACCGAAAAGTACAATTACTTTACTGAAGAAAGACCCTTATAAATTATCACAAAATGAAAATCAAATAATACTGCGGAGCAAAATATTTTTTGATATAGCAAAACCAGAGCCAGAAGAATATGTGCATGCGATAATTGATGATTTGCAAAAAGATAAAAGTACACAAAAACATAAACCAAGATTTATTATTGTTACAGATTTTGTAACATTTCTTGCTGTTGATACAAAAACTGGCGAAACGCTAGATATTGATATAAAAAATATTTGGAAACACTATACTTTCTTTTTGCCACTTGTTGGGATGGAAAAAACCCAACATCAAAATGAGACCGTTGCCAATGTACGTGCTGCTGGAAAGTTGGCAAAACTATATGACCAGATAGTTATAGATAATTCTGAATACGCAAAAAAATATAGCCATGATTTGAATGTGTTTTTATCGCGATTACTTTTTTGTTACTTTGCAGAAGATACAAAGATTTTTACAGATAGCGAAGATGGTATTTTTATAAATTCGATTGATTCTCATACCAACAAAGATGGAAAAGATTTGAAAGAGTATATACGAATATTATTCTCTGTTTTAAATACAGAAGAAAAAGAGCGAGAGAATCTCGCGAGTCATTTTATTGGTTTTCCGTATGTAAACGGAGGTCTTTTTAATGTTGATACAGAATTGCCAAACTTTACACAAAAATCTAGAGATTTGATTATTGAATGTGGAAAATTGGATTGGAGTGAGATTAACCCAGATATTTTTGGCTCCATGATACAGGCTGTTGTTATCCCAGACCAAAGAGAAAATCTTGGAATGCATTACACTTCAGAACCAAATATATTGAAAGTTATTGAGCCGTTATTTTTGGATAAGTTACATGCGGAGTTTTCTAATGCTGGCAATAATGTTAAAAAATTGGAAGCATTGCGAAAAAGAATTATCAATATCAAGATTTTTGATCCAGCATGTGGTTCTGGAAACTTCTTAATCATTTCATATAATAGACTCTGTCAATTAGAAAGTTTGATTATAGATAAAATATTAAGTCTTGGAAAAAGCACAGTTCCAAGCTCTGGAATCAAACTTAATTCTTTTTATGGCATAGAAATAGACGACTTTGCACATGGGATAGCGAAGCTATCTCTATGGATTGCTCAATATCAAGTCAATGAGTTATTTACAGGCCTTTTCCCAAATGCAGATAAATCACTTTTGCCTTTGAGAGAAAGTGGAAATATTAAGCTCGGTAATGCAACAAGAATTGATTGGAATGATGTTTGTCCTCGTGTTGATGAAAATGGTCAACAAAATGAAATTTATGTTATTGGCAATCCTCCATATTTGGGATTTTTACAACAAAAAAAACCACAAAAAAAAGATATGGATTTTGTTTTTTCTAAAAATGTTGTCGGTTATAAAAAACTTGATTATATTTCATGCTGGTTTTATAAAGTTGCTAATTATATAAATAATTCACAAAATATAGAATCTGGTTTTGTGTCTACGAATTCAGTAACTCAAGGAGAGCAAGTATCAATACTCTGGCCTAAAATATTTAATTCTGGTATTGAAATACATTTTGCACATCAATCATTTTTATGGACCAATCTTGCAAAAGGCAATGCAGGCGTTAGTTGCGTTGTGATCGGTTTAAGGGCTAATAAAATGAACGAGCCAAAATTTTTATATTCAAAAGACAGAAAGGAGCAAGTTGCAAACATAAATGGATATCTAGCAAATACAAGTAATATTTTTATTCGAAAGAGAACGAGTTCACTTTCGAATTTACCCGCAATAAGTCTTGGCAGTAGTGCATATGATGGTGGTAACCTAATGCTCACAGAAGATGAAAGGAACTTATTGATTGATGAATATCCAGATTCTGCGAGATTTATCAAACGCTTTATGGGTGCTGCAGAATTTATACGAGATATAAAAAGATATTGTATTTGGATAGAAGATAAAGATGTAAATGATTCAATTAAAATACCAGAAATTAAAAAGCGATTAGAGTATGTAAAGACCTTCAGAAATGCCAGCAAACGAGGTAAAACGTTAGAAACGGCAAGTACACCTCATAAATTTACTGAAATTAGACAGCAAAATAAAGTTGGTATTATTGCCCCAATAATTTCATCAGAATCACGAAAATATATACCTTTTGGTTTTATTGATAAAAATATTATTGTTCCAAATTCAGCAAGAATAATACACGACCCTGAACCTTATATGTTTGGGATTATAAATTCAAACATGCACATGGTTTGGGTTAGGGCTGTCGCTGGTAGATTAAAGACAGATTTAAGGTACTCTGGAACGATTTGCTACAACACATTTCCATTCCCAGATACTACACACAAACAAAGAGAGCTTATTACAGAACATGTCTATAACATTTTAGACGAACGACAACGACACCCAGACAAAACAATGGCAGAGTTGTATAATCCAGACAGAATGCCAGACGGTCTCAAACAAGCTCATGAATTTTTAGATAAAGTCATTGATAAAATATACAGAACAAAGCCGTTTAAAAATGATGAGGAACGGCTTGCACATCTTTTCAAACTATACGAAAAAATGATTACTAATGAAAATAACAAATAAAATTATGAAAACGATACAAGTAGCAAAAGCCATCTATTCACAAAGTGGCAACAGTACAAAAACAAATAAGCTCGGCATGCGAGAAATGCAGGCCAAAGCATTTGAGGCGCGAGACGCTCAATATTTACTTTTGAAAGCTCCGCCAGCATCAGGAAAATCAAGAGCTTTGATGTTTCTTGCTTTGGATAAATTAGAGAATCAGGGTATTAAAAAAGTAATTGTCGCTGTACCAGAGAGAAGTATCGGAGCTTCGTTTGCAGATACAGATTTAAAGACACATGGTTTTTTTAGAGATTGGAATTTAAATGATGATTATAATTTGTGTACACCAGGAACAGACGGAAGTTCAAGTAAAGTGCAGGCTTTTAAAAATTTCTTACAAAATGGCGAGCAGATTTTGATTTGTACACATGCGACTTTGCGTTTTGCTTATGAAAAAATAGAAAATTCAGAGTTTAACGATACTTTAGTAGCAATAGATGAATTTCATCATATCTCCGCAGATAAAGAAAATAGCAAACTTGGGGCTGTGTTGCATGGAATAATGAATGATTCAAATGCGCATATTATTGCAATGACTGGTTCGTATTTCCGTGGTGATGGTGTTGCGGTATTGTTGCCAGAAGACGAAGAGTTGTTTACAAAAGTAACATACAATTATTACCAACAGCTTAATGGATACTCATACTTAAAATCTCTAGGGATTGGATACCACTTTTACAAAGGCAAATATACATCTGCGATTGGAGAAGTGCTTAATACAGACTTAAAAACAATTTTACATATTCCAAATGTGAACGCTGGCGAATCTCTGAAAGATAAATACATGGAGGTTGATATGATTTTGGATATTATTGGCGAAGTTGACCACCAAGACCCAGAAACAGGTGTAATTTATGTAAAAAGAGACGGCGACGGTAAAATGATAAAAGTTGCAAACTTGGTAGACGATTCTCAAGAACGTGAGAAAATCGCAGGCTATCTGCGAACAATGAAGGACTTGAATGATATGGATATCATCATTGCGTTAGGTATGGCGAAAGAGGGTTTTGACTGGCCGTATTGCGAACACGCTTTAACAGTTGGTTATAGAAGTTCACTTACTGAAGTTGTACAAATAATTGGACGATGTACGCGCGATAGCTCAAACAAAACACACGCACAATTTACCAACCTTATCGCAGAGCCTGACGCAAAAGATAGTGAGGTTAAAATATCTGTAAATAATATGTTAAAAGCCATCACTTGCTCTTTGCTTATGGAACAGGTTATGGCACCGCATTATAACTTCAAGCCTAAAAATAAAAATGATGACGGTAGTTATACTCCTGGCGAATTAAAAATAAAAGGATTTAAAGAACCGAGTTCAGACAAAGTAAGACAAATAATAGAATCAGATATCAATGATTTGAAGGCTTCTATATTGCAAAATGATCAACTTGTAAAGGCTTTGCCTGGAAATGTAGATCCAGAAGTTATAAATAAAGTGATGATACCGAAAATTATACAAGAAAAGTATCCAGATTTAACAGATGTGCAAAGAGAAGAAATCAGACAGCATGTGGTTGCAGACTCTGCCATTAAAAATGGCGAGATAAAAGAAGTTGGTGATAAAAAGTTTATTCGTATGGCTGGGCAATTTGTGGAAATTGATGATTTAAGTATGGACTTGATTGACACAGTTAATCCATTTCAAGAAGCTTTTGAGATATTATCAAAATCAGTAACATCAAGTGTTCTGAAAACTATACAAGATACAATTGAATCAACGCGTATAGAAATGACACAAGAAGAAGTGCGCATATTGTGGCCAAAGGCTAAAGAATTTAAAGAAAGAACTGGAAAGTCTCCAAACATATCATCTACTGACCCATTAGAGAAAAGACTGGCGGAAGCAATAATATATTTAAAAAGAATCAAGACTAAACAAATGCAAAAATAACATGACTAAAGATAATTTATCAGACATAATAAGTGATGACGATTTGGGGCTTCTTGATGTGAAAAAGAAACAGGCTGTTGCAACATCAGAAGATAGATTGAACCAATCGTTTGCTGAAATAAACGAGTTTGTGGAGAGTAACGGCAAAGAACCCGCGTTGCGTACAGGAGTGCGTGAGCATGAGTTAGCTTCTCGCTTAAAGCATATGCGTGAGGATGAAACTTTGTGCAAAAAATTATCTCAATACGATAAACACAATCTCTTAGTTACAGCAAAATCAAAAGAGCTTGAAACTATAAGTGATATATTTGAAGATGATGACCTTGGTTTATTGACAATTGATGATGAGTCAATTTTTCAAATGAAAAATGTACCTGCAAAAATAGACAGAGCTTCTACAGATTTTATTGCAAGAAGAAAACCATGTAAAGATTTTTCTGACTTTGAGCATCTATTCTTGAAACTCCAAAAAGATTTAGAATCAGGAGAAAATAAGCTAAAGAAGTTTAAACATGGGGATATTAAACAAGGCGGATTTTTTGTTGCTGATGGAATAGTACTTTATATTGAGAGTGTTAAAATGGACTTGGAAAAAGATAGCCACGGCAAAGAAGATGGACGTCTGAGGTGTATATTTGAAAATGGAACTGAGTCTCATATGAAATTTCGAACACTACAGAAATCTTTGGAAATAAACGGTAGGACGGTTATCGATAAAGATAGTCAAATTGCGCTTGCTGATCAAATTTCAAACGGCGACCAAGAAGTCGGATATATCTATGTATTAAGGTCGCTAAGTCAACAGGTAAAAATTAGTAGCATAGAAAATCTTTTTAAAATTGGCTACTCATCAACAAGTGTAGAAAAAAGGATTCAAGGCGCAAAACAAGACCCAACATATTTAATGGACGATGTGGCGATAGTTTCAACTTTCAGATGTTTTAATATGAACCCCCAAAGACTTGAGAGACTTTTGCATAGATTTTTTGGAGAATCGCGACTTGATATTGAAATTGCCGATAAATCGGGAAATAAATATACACCAAACGAGTGGTTTATCGTGCCTATCGGAATTATTGAGGAGGCCATTGAGTTAATTATAAATGGAGAAATTGTGAACTATAGATACGATAAAGAAAAGGAGACCATTATAAATTCTTAAAATTATGAAAAACATACCTAAATTTTCGCTATACGGGCAAGATAACCATAAGATTGAGGAGAGAATACAACCAACTTTAGTACTTCGAGGATGGAGTGAGTTGTCTGACTTAGAAAAACAGACTGCATTGCAAGAACTTACAAATAATCAATGGCTCAATTCATATTCTCAGGAAATTTTACAAACAATAGAATATTTGAATAGTACTTTTTTACGACAGTGTCCAGGTAAGCATTTACACAGAATAAAACCCAAGCAAGATAATGGTCCTAGTATGTACCTATATGGAAACGAGCATGAAAGAATGGAGGGAGCTTTAGCAGATTTTCAACATATTTTTACACAAGAAGAGTCTGATGCTATGGTATTTCGCATGCTAAGTAAATTTGCTGAAAGTTATATTGATGGATTTAATTATCGTCAAGCAAAAGAATCAAAAAACAAGAAAGAAAGAGCTGAGTATCTGAAATCTGCTTTCGGTAAGTTTGATTGTCTTGCAAATTGTTTGAACCATATTTTCGAGCAGTTCTCAGTTAATCAAATTGTTACTCGCAATGGATTTACTCCTCGTCAAGACAAAAAGATTATGGAACGTATATACACCCCAACACTTCAGATTTTATCTGATCCTAAATGGGAATCAGTAAGTAAAGATTTATCTAAAATGTTTGAGGATTACCAAAACAGAAATTATCCAGAAACCATCACTAAGGCTCATATGGTAGTACAACGATTTCTGCAAATTCTAGTTGGCGAAGAAGGTAAAAGTGGTAGAGGCGAGTTAAGTAAATTATTTAAAAAAGCGAAGAGTGAAGGTTTAATATCACAAAATCGATTTACAGAACCAATAATCGCAGTAATTCAAGGATTTATTCCTTCCGAAAGAGCGACTAATAGCACTGCGAAACCGTCTCTAAAAATAGCTACTCCGTCAGACGCACTGCTAATGATGAATGTTGTAATGGTTCTATTACAACACTGTTTGCAAAAAACTGACTGAGTAAGAAAAAAGTAATATCTGGCTGTACTCACTAGAATATTATGACAAGTACAGATAATATTATACTGGTGTGATAATATAAAATTATGAACTACTTAACTTTAATTATTGTTGCTGTTGTTGGTATTGGGCTCGGGTATTATTTTGCACAAGGTAGTGGTGGATTACTTGCGAAGCAAGCAAAGAAAAAAGTAGAGAATAAGAAGAAAATTTTGGAATTTTTGCGAGAAAATGAAAAAGTGGTAAATAATGACATTGAAAAACTGCTCGATGTGTCAGATGCAACGGCGACTAGGTATATGAATGAGTTAGAAAAGGAGCAAAAAGTTAGGCAAATCGGCAAAACAGGTAATGCTGTGTACTACATCTTAAAATAAGGCTAAAAGTCCCCAACGGCTCAACGCGTTGAGCCGTTGAAAGCATACAAAATTATGAAAAGAGTTATATTTTATTCTTGGCAATCAGATCTACCAAACCCAACAAACAGAGGGTTTATTCAACAAGCATTGGAAAATGCTGTAAAAACAATTGCAAACGACGACACTGTTACAGTAGAGCCTGTGGTAGATCGTGATACTCAAGGTGTAGCTGGTGCTCCCGATATAGCTTCAACGATTTTTGCAAAAATTACTGCATCAGATATTTTTGTGGCAGATATTTCCATAATCTCTAGCCCTGAAGCATACAGACCTACCCCCAATCCCAATGTACTTATTGAACTTGGATATGCTCTGCGAGGGCTTGGTCATGAAAGAGTTGTTCTCGTTTTCAATCAATCGTTTGGAAAAATAGAAGATCTGCCATTTGATTTAAGAATGAGAAGACTTGTTACATACAGCATGTCCTATGAAGAAAAAGAGCGTGCACCCGAAAGAATGAAACTAGAAAAGCAACTAGAGGGAGCTATTCGCAGTGCATTGGATGTCGCTCCTGCACAAGAGGAGGAACAAGAGGTTATTCCAGCAATTACTGCGATAGAAAATAATCTACCAAATAAAGTAATTGTTCTTCGTCGCAACTTAAATGATTTATTAAAGAAAATAAATTCCTTACAACCCAAAAAGCACAGCGATGGTGGTACGGTTGAAGAATTGAAGTCATCAATTAATTCAACACAAGAATTAGTTGCTGAATTTTCAAAAATAATTGAAACTATATCAATAATGAAAGACCAAGATTCTGCATTAGAGGTCTACAAATGGTTTGGGAATATATTTGAACAATACACCAATAAACCTGGCACAAACGGGACAACAAGTAATGCTGATCATGACTACTTCAAATTTATTGGGCATGAATTATACGTAACTTTTATAACGTTTTTTCTTAGAGAGAAGCAATGGGGTCTTATGAAAAAAGTATTACAAGAACCAATTCCAATAAAATACAGGAGGCATGATAACGGACCAAGTAATATGGACTGGAGTGATGTATCAGAACATCTACCCTCACTCTTAGATGAGAGTACAAGAAGTAAAAGACTTTCTGTTCATGCAGATATTTTAAATGAACGCCATGAAGAAGGCGGAGGATTGTCTTCCATAATACCCATGGAAGAATTTGCCGCTACAGATTTTTTCTTATTCCTTCTCGGAGAATTACCTGATGAAGATTACAAAGACGGCAATTTTACTTGGAGACCTTGGAGTGTTTTATATATGAAGAATGTTCCTGCTTTTATAAAAAATGCTGAATATACAGAATATGCTAAAGAGTTGGCACAAATATATAATATTCCCAACATTGCCGAATTCAGAAAACGCTTGAAAGAACGCTACTCTGTAATTGATAAACTTTTTTCTGGAGGTGGGTGGCACACATACATTAGTGATGGAGATATTGATAAAATTGCAACTAAATAGCTTAAGATATAAATTATTTAAATGATATAACATGCCACCAGAAGAAAATAAAACGCAAGATGCTCCACAGCAAGACAGCGCACAGACGAAACCGACTGTTGTTGAAATTATGGCACCTGTCCAACAATCCGTAGAATCTGAGTCAGTAATTGAGAAAAAAGAAGAAATACCTGTTGCTAAGCCACTAGTTGAAACATCACAACCCGAACCAACACCTACAACTCCTCCACAAGCCGAGCCAGTTCAAGAACCACCACAACCACAAATCCAAGAGCGAATTGTCTATAAAACTGATCCAAATATCATTCAAAAACTGCTCGTAAAAGCACGCGCGAAGATTCAAGAAAGAAAACAGAAGAAATTAGACAAAATTATGACTCTTTTTGAGGCGAAGCCTCAAATCACTAATAAAGACATCCAAAAATTACTCAGAATATCAAGAGTTTCCGCTTTTCGCTACTTCAATATACTAGAGAAACAAAACCGCATAAAACAGGTCGGAAACACTGGAAAATCGGTTTTTTACACTAAAATATAGTGGAACCACACTTTCTACGCTAAACGCTCCAAATACACCATTTGGAGCGTTTAGCGCCTTGTAAAGGGAGCTAAATTACCCTCTTCATCCCCAAAATTTAGAATTGTGTGCGCACGGGAGA
>VAPL010187616.1_pt1 | contig 10344 bp, 12 predicted proteins | sample 3395061 | NCBI WGS metagenome assembly VAPL01 (sample SAMN08290444, study PRJNA428436) | hydrothermal vent metagenome | isolation source: Deep-sea hydrothermal vent chimney 2 | place: Pacific Ocean: Juan De Fuca Ridge | depth 2182 m m
AGTTTGCCGTCGGCTGCGGCCACATCGCAGGCCAGCGCATAGGCGGTTTCAAACATTTTTTCCGGCAGGCTGTCACGCACGAGGCCAAACAGCGCATCAAGCCCGTCTTCGACTGCAAACAAATCAAAAACCATCTGGGAAACCTGTTTCATCCGGTCGGTGTCATAATTTGCAAAGACCGGCAGGTGATTTACCATGGCCTCGATCGTGACCAGCTCGGAAGTGCGGATATTTTGATCTGATGCGGATACAGCCATCATCAGGGCGATCAGGCTATCCTGCGCGGATAGAGAAGAAGATATTTCGTTCACGGGGTTTGTTCCTTTAGGCGTGTTTAAGGTGCAGAATATTGACGCGGGTGCCGCTCGGCAATAGGGGTTGGGCCCTGTTTGGGTATTTGGCCCAAAAGTTTTGAAAGTTTAAGACATGACTGAGCTGCGCGAGATAGCGATGAATTCGAAAGCCTGGCCCTTTGTTGAGGCCCGCACGCTGTTGAAACGCTATAAGAACGGCCCGCCGGAAAAGGGTTATGTTCTGTTTGAAACAGGTTATGGGCCGTCCGGATTGCCACATATCGGGACCTTTGGTGAAGTTGCACGTACCACCATGATACGGCGCGCTTTCCAGGTTCTGTCGGACATTCCGACGCGATTGATATGTTTTTCCGATGATATGGACGGAATGCGCAAGGTTCCGGGCAATGTGCCGAACCCGGAAAAGTTGGCCGAGCATTTGCAAAAGCCGCTTTCGGCGGTACCGGATCCGTTTGGCACCCATGACAGTTTCGGTGACCATAACAACGCCATGTTGCGCCGGTTTCTGGATACGTTTGGCTTTGAGTATGAGTTTTATTCAGCGGCTGAGTTCTATAAATCCGGGCAGTTTGATGAGGTTCTGCTGCGCGCCGTTGAGAAATACGATGAGATCATGGATGTGATGCTGGCGTCTTTACGCGAAGAACGCCGGGCGACGTATTCTTGTTTTTTGCCGATTTCCGAAAAAACCGGGCGGGTTCTGTATGTGCCGATGAAGTCGGTGGATGCTGAGGCTGGCACCATCACGTTTGATGAAGATGGTGAAGAAGTCACCATGCCCGTCACTGGTGGTCGCGTGAAATTGCAGTGGAAGCCGGATTTTGGCGCAAGGTGGGCGGCACTGGATGTGGATTTTGAGATGTATGGTAAGGACCATTCAACCAACACCCATATCTATGACCGTATCTGCCGGATATTGGGGGCGCGCGCGCCGGAGCACTATGTCTATGAAATGTTTCTGGATGAGAACGGTGAAAAAATTTCAAAGTCTTCCGGTAACGGGATTTCGATTGATGAGTGGCTGAAATATGCCAGTGCCGAGAGCCTGTCATATTTCATGTATCAAAAGCCGAAAACGGCAAAACGGCTGCATTTTGATGTGATCCCAAAGGCGGTGGATGAGTATCATCAGCAATTGCGGACTTACGCTGAGCAGGATACGGCAGCGCGGCTGAACAACCCGGTGTTTCACATCCATGGGCACAATGTGCCGGCCAGCAATATGGTGGTGCCGTTTGCGATGTTGCTTAACCTGGCGGCGGTATCGGCGGCCGAAGATAAATCACGGATGTGGGGGTTTATACAGCGATATGCGCCTGATGCTTCGCCCGAGACCCATCCCGATCTGGATGCAGCGGCCGGATTTGCGGTGGCGTATTACAATGATTTTGTGAAGCCGGGGCGGGTGTTTCGATTGCCGGATGAAAAAGAACGTGCGGCGATGGAGGATTTGCTGGGGCAGCTTAAGGACTGGCAAGGTGCTGCGGGCGCAGAAGAATTGCAGCGTGCGGTGTTTGCGGTTGGCAAGTCACACGGGTTTGAACCGCTTAGGGATTGGTTTAAGGCGCTTTATGAGGTATTCTTGGGCGCAAGCCAGGGGCCGCGCTTTGGTGGATTTATTGCGCTTTACGGGGTCGAAGAAACGATTTCGCTGATCAAAAAAGGGTTGGCGGGGGAACTGGCGAAATAGGTGCGCAATGAATAGCGCACCCTACGGGGGATGTCATGCGCGACCGGGTTGTTGAGATTTACAGGGCTCTGGTTGCTGAGCATGAAGAATTGGCCGTAAAGGGCGCGAAATTGGCCTATACGGCGATGAACGGCAATATGTTTTCGTTTGTGGATGGCGACGGATTGCTGTGTATCCGGTTGTCCAACGAAGACAAGGCGGCGTTTGAGGCTGCGCATGGGACAGGGGATGTTATTAAACATGGCTCGGTTATGCGGGGCTATGTGCCTGTGCCGGAAGTGATGCTAGGGGATATGGCGGCGCTGCGCGAGGTGTTTGCGCAATGTGTCGTTAATGCCCGGTCTTTGAAGCCGAAACCGACGAAGAAGAAATAGAGCGCCCCGAGGGGCGCATTTTTTGTTAGCCCTTCGGGCGGAAGCCTCCGGCGGAGGTATTTTTGAAAAGAAGAAGATAGGGGGAATATGCGCAGGGTAGTTTTGGGACTGGTTTTGGCGGTGTATGGGGCCGTATCGGCCGGTGCGCAGGATGGGCGTGGTGGCGCAATTGAAGGGGTTATTCGCGGGCAGATTGAGGCATTTAGGTCGGACGATTTTGCGGCAGCTTTTGAATATGCCAGCCCGGTGATCCGGCAGATATTTGGGGATAGTGATCGGTTCGGGGTGATGGTTCGTGAAGGCTTTCCGATGGTCTGGCGCCCCGGCATCGTAACATTTCTGGAGCTGCGCGAAGAGGGCGGCGGACAGGTTCAGCGGGTGATGATCCGGGACCAAGCGGGGGCGCTGCATATATTGCAGTATCAGATGATCCAGGCTGGTGATGGATGGCAGATTAACGGAGTTCATCTGGAAGAAGGGCCTGAGATCGGGGCTTGAGTTTTCGTTAATTTAGTGTTGAAGGCGCGGGCGATTGGTTAAGGCCCGCTAAGAACTTGCTTGATACCCATTGCCCGATCTGGGCGAACGGCCAATTTCCAACAGGAATTTTCATTTGAGCGCGCGAAGGTGGTTAGGCCACCCTGCGTGTTTTGTCGTTTGCGCGCATGGGTTTTTTGAAAGGACTTCTTGATGAATAAGGCGATAACAGATGGGCTGGTGCTGATGCCGCCTGCATTTTCAGGCGGGTTGACGGTTTGGTCGAGCGAGGACGGAACGCCGGGGTCGGCCACTTATGATGGTGATGCAAACGCAGCGCTGGTGGCGGCGGATCAGGATTTTGGCGGTTGTCTGGAATTGTTGAAAACCAGTGCCACGCAAAAGCTGCGCTATATGGGGCAGACGACGATTTTACCCGGGTGCTATTTGCGGATTACTGCGCGGGTGAAGGCGATCAGCGGCAATCTGCCTTCGGTGGCGATTGCGGGTTGGGCCGGGGATGCGAGCAACAGCAATGTTGGCGGTTTGGTCGAAATGGGGCCAAGTGTTTCGCTGACGGCTTATGGTGAGGTTGTTGAAGTTAGCGCGATTGTGGGTGCCGGCCTGCGTGGTGGCGTGGATATGGTTTGGGGAACCGGCGCCATCTACGGGCATTTTGGTCTGAACCTGACCGGCAGCACTGGCGGATTGGTGCGGATAGATGACATCGTGATTGAAGACATTACCAGCGCTTTCCATCGTAAAATGATGGGCTGGGTTGATGTGTTGGATTACGGTGCCATTGGGGATGGTGTGACCGATGACAGTTTGGCGTTCGAGGCGGCTGACATTGCCGCGGCTGGGCGTGAGGTGCATGTGCCGGGCGGGGTTTATTTCCTGGGCGATCATGTATCGATGCTGAACCCGGTGCGCTTTGAGGGTACGGTTGTTATGCCTGACGACAAACGGCTGGTGCTGCGCGGGAACTATAGTCTGACGCCTTATATTGAGGCATTTGGCGATGAGGTTCTGGGGTTCAAGAAGGCGTTCCAGGCGTTGTTGAATTTCTCGGATCATGAATCGCTGGATATGGATGGGCGCCGTATTGAGCTGGATGCGCCGATTGATTTGCAGGCGGCGGAAGGCATCAAGACCACGTTTGAGGTGCGTCGGGTCATTCGTAACGGGCAGTTCAATGCGACGGCTTCGGCCAATTGGGATCCGGTGGTTGCGACATCACAGGCGACATATGCCACCAGCAACAATAAAACCCTGACCAGTGTTGTGAATGCCGCGAATATTGCTGTTGGATCGTTGGTAGAAGGAACCGGGGTTGGGCGCGAAGTGTATGTGACGAGTGTCAATATCGGGGCCGGGACACTTGTCCTGAGCCAGCCGCTATATGCAGCAGCCGGGACGCAGACCTATACGTTCACTCGTTTTCAGTACATTCTCGATTTTTCAGGATATTCCAAGCTCTCTAAATTTACGATAACGGACGTGGAATTTCAGTGTGCTGGCAATGCAAGCGGCGTGATGCTGGCGCCGAACGGGCAGACGTTTAATCTGAAGGACTGCTCTGTGACCAAGCCACGGGACCGCGGCATAAGTTCCAGTGGAACCGGGTGTCAGGGGTTGCATATTGATCGCTGTAATTTCGTGTCAAACGAACAATCCACGGCGTCCACGGCGCGCAGCACAATCGCGTTCAATGTAAATGCGAACGACGCCAAGATCCGCGACAGCCGGTTTGAAAGGTTTCGCCATACCGGGGTGTTGTTCGGCAGCGGGCATCTGATCGTTGGAAATCACTGGTTCCAGGGGGATAACCAGATTGACAGCCCCCGGCTTGGCGGGATGGTGTTTACCCATGAGAACGTCAAATCGGTGATCACTGGCAACTATGTCGACAACTGTTTTATCGAATGGACCAACGAGCATGACGAAGCGCCGGATTTTGGGGTCGAGTTTTCGTTTGGTGGGCTGACGGTGACGGGTAATATATTTACCGCCAGCGACGTGGCAAGCTGGTTCAACTGGATCGTTTTGAAACCTTACGGCTCCGGGCATTACATTCAGGGCCTGAGTGTGACCGGCAATACGTTTAAGTCGATCAACGGCAATGTTGGGCGGATTGAAACCGTTGATACGTCATTTGCCGATCTTAATTTTGGCCGCAGCCGGAATGTGCTGTTTGAGGGCAATACGTTTAACGGCATTGATCAGGTAACGATCAATCCGGTGACGCTGGAGTTTATTCAGGCCTCGGACACCGTTAGCTGGACGCTGGACAGTAGTGGGTATCTGCCGTTTGGCGGCTGGTCACGTAATGTCACGTCGGTGGTAACGGAAGATGCGATTACCAATGCGGCAAGCGCGAATGTGTTTGGAATGCCCTATGCAACTACCAATTATGGTTCAAACAATAATCTGATCCAGCTTACCTGGCCTGAGGCCTGCAAGGGCAAGGTGATTGTCACATCGCGGATGGATAACCCGTTTTAACGGGCTTTCATTTGCCGAAAGAACAGGCCGGGGCAAGTTGCCCCGGTTTTTTAATAGGACAGCTTGGATTGCGCTGATAGGTTGGCCTTGCAGGAGGAACCCAATGCTGACCATTTCAAAAGATACCAGCCATCAGACCGTTATCACGACATTTGAAGTAACGCCGGGGACGTGCCAGGATTTACTGGATGAACTGGTGCAGGCATGTGGTGATTTTATCAGCAAGCAGCCGGGGTTTGTTGGAGCAGCGATCCATGTGAACGATGCCCAGACCCGGGTTGCGAATTATTCCCAGTGGCGGGCGCGCGAAGATTTTCAGGCAATGCTGCGTTCCGATGAAATGCGAGTGCGCAACCGGCGGATCAATGATCTTTGTAAGGGCTTTGCGCCAGTGATGTATGATGTTGTAAACGCCTATGGCTAATGGCATGAAGTTTGCGACAGCGTATTTGTTCAGGAGAAACCGATGCGGTTGATTTTACTTAGCTCACTATTGCTGACACTGGCCGCTTGTGGCGTACCATTGGTCCCGCTTATTTAGGGCGCATTTCTTTCCATCCTTGACCCATCTCAAGGCAGCTCTGGTCCGTTTCCGGTATAATTTGCCCATAGAAATGGAGGAACTGTCATGTACAATACAATACTTGTCCCAGTAGCACTGGACCATCGCCCGAACACTGCGGTGGCGCTGGAAGTTGCCCGTTTGCTTAAGGATGAGGGTGGCAAAATTATTGCGGTGCACGCAATTGAGCCGATGCCGGGCTATGTCTCAAATTATATTCCAGACAAACAAATCAAGGCTGGATATGAGGCAGCCAAGGCGGCACTGGTGGCCGAATTGGGTGGCGTGAAGGATGTCAAAACCGAGCTGATCAGCGGATCCGCCGGGCGCGCGGTTACTGAGTATGCCGACGAACATGAAGTTGATTGCATTGTCATCGCGTCGCATCAGCCGGGATTGCAGGATTATTTTCTGGGCTCAACGGCGGCGCGTGTTGTGCGGCACGCGAAATGCGCAGTGCATGTAGTAAGGTAATGGGCGTGCTGGACACAACTTTTTTGGATGGGTGAAATGCGTCGGTTACTGTGTGAAAAATCGATTGGGTACGTTTTGGCAGCGGGGCTGGTGTTGGCGACTTTACCGACGCAATAATAGCTTGCGAAAAGGACAGCGCGCGCGAGAGGTGGTGCGTCCTGTTCTATGTTGATAGGTTGGGTGGCGGGTGAAAACCCACCCTATGGTTTAGTTCATTTTGAAATAAGAAATTTATGTCTGACAATACTCTTATTGCGGTTGCCGGTCTTTTGTTGGCGGTTGTTTTTGTTGCTCTGCGATGGCTTGGGGCGAAACGCGGCCCAAAGCCACGGCAGCATATTCCAAGTCTCGACCCGCAAAAAAATATCGTAGTTGACGGTTCAAACGTCATGCACTGGGGCGGAGAACCGTCGGTTCTGATCTTGAGCCGGGCGCTAATTGCGCTCGAAGAAAAGGGGTTGACCCCGATGGTATTTTTTGACGCAAATATGGGATACAAACTCTGGGGTCGCCACGCAAATGCCAGTAATGCCGCCCGAAAAATTGGCGTAAAGGCGGATCGTGTAGTTGTTGCGCCAAGCGGCACGACGGCTGATGAGCTATTGCTGGAATTTGCGGTGCGTCATGGCTTGCGGGTGGTGACAAACGACCGTTTTTTGGACTGGCGCGTACAGTTTCCGAAAGCCGGTGAAAAGGGGTTTTTGGTTAAAGGGCAGTGGAAAGAAGGAAGCGTGATGCTGCGTGGGTTATAAGTGGCGCTTGGTCGCGTTGAACTTGACTGCGATAGTGGTAAGTATGCTGCAAAACCACATAAGGGATATTTACCATGCGTTTGTTTGCTGCACTGATTTTTACCTGTCTGTTCGGGACTGTTGCCAGCGCGCAGGAGGCGGTCAATATCCAGCGTGATGTGATGGTTGTTTCAGTGCCAACTACCAATGGTCCGGTTGAAATTTCGCGTATTCAGGACAACGAAAATCTGATTGACCAAGACTGGGCGCGCACCTCGCGGCCTTGCCCTGCGTTTTGCATCCAGCCAATGAGCCCCGCCAATGGGGTGACCACAATCGGTGAGCTGGAAATACTCGATATGCTGCAAGATCCGGACGCAATCGTCGTCGATAGCCGGACCTCAAACTGGTTCTACGGCGGCACAATTCCCGGCGCGGTGACCATTCCGTTCAATGAGGCCGCCGGACGGTTGAATGAACTGGGATGCGACATTGATTTTGACAGCTGGGATTGTGAAAATGCCAAACCGGTGGCGCTGTTTTGCAACGGCATGTGGTGTGGCCAGTCACCAACGGCGATACGGGCGATGATTGAGGCAGGTTATCCGGCCGAGAAGATATTCTATTATCGCGGTGGTATGCAGGTCTGGCGGATGCTTGGGCTAACGGTTGTTGCCGGTAAATAGGGGGAAATGCGATGCGTTGGATTGTGATTTGTGGGTGTGTTCTGACACTGGCGGGCTGCGGTGTGCCGTTTGTGCCATTGATCTGAAATTGATCGATAACCATGCTGATGTTTTTCAAAGCCGACCTTAACACCGAATTCCCCATTCGTGAGCGTTGCAGCGTTGTCGAGCTGTTGGGCTCGAAGGACGTGCCGGACATGTCCATCGCCCGGTGCCGGGTGGAGCCGGGGGTGCAGACGGAACTGCATTCGTTGGAAAATATCCGAGAGGTTTACGTGGTGTTGTCCGGTAGTGGCATCATGGATGACGGGCGTGGGGCAGGACGCAGGATCGGGCCACTGGATTGTGTACATATCCCGGCAGGGCATCCGCAACGGGTGCATAATGACGGGACCGAGGACTTGGTGTTCATCGCCATTTGCACCGATCGCTTTGTGCCGGAAGGTTATATTCCGAATGAAGGCGAGGGGGCGGTTGCACCGGTCTATCCTGATCCGGTTGAGGAATAGCGTAATAATTTCAAAGGAATAGATATGAGCCTCGACATCAACCTTGCCGGTAAAAACATTCTGGTCACCGGGGCGTCCGGGTGCATTGGCATCGGCATCACCCGGCAGTTGCTGGCGGCAGGGGCCAAGATTGCCGCGCAATATGGCCGTGGTTTGGGAGAGCTTGAGGCGCTGATGGAAACGCCCGAGGCCAAGGGCCAAGTTTTCCCGGTTCAAGGTGATCTTTCAACCGCCGCCGGGGCGGAACGGTTGTTTCAGGATGCCAGTGCGGCGGTTGGGGATCTGCATGGCATCGTCAACAATGCTGGCATTCAGCCGGTGGTGGGGTTCACCGATACCTCGGCCGATGAATTTGACGACATGATGGGCATCAATGTGCGCGCACCCTTTGTGCTGATCCAGAACCTCGCACGCGCCGGTGGTGGGGCGGTGGTGAATATCGGCTCAATCGAGGGCCTGCAACCCGCCCAAATGCACGCCCATTATGCGGTGTCGAAGGCGGCGATTATCATGCTCAGCCGGGCGGCGGCGCTGGAATGTGGGAAATCGGTGCGGGTGAATACCGTGGCCCCGGGGCTGATTGATCGGATCGGACTGGAAGAAGCGTGGCCCGAAGGCGTGGCCCGCTGGAAAGCCGCGGCCCCGCTGGAACGGCTGGGCCGGGCGGAAGATATAGGCAACGCGGTGGCGTTCCTGTTGTCGGATCGGGCCGAGTGGATTTCGGGGGCGACGCTAACGGTGGATGGCGGGGTGAATGCGGCGAATACCTGGTGAATTTGGTGGAATTTAAAGTATCGTGTTGAGAGCATGAGACGAAATCATGAAATGATTTCGGGGCGCTTTCTTTTTAAGAAAGCGGTTCTGCCGTCTCAACCGTGGTTAGCCACCGGACGGGTGCGCGATTGCAGAAAATGATGATCTGCCCGGAATTTACAGCGACCTGATAGCCCCGGCGGCGAATTTCAACCATGAACCGGTCCATCCCGGCGAAGCGTTCAATGTCACGCGCCTTACGCCGGATCACACCACCCTGCTGCACGGCTTTGCTGGTGAACAGATTGGCCAGCCAGATGTCGGGGGAAAGTGGAGAGTTGAGATTGCGCATGATTGGATCATTGGCGCAGGCATGGTTAAGGGCGGGTTAAACGCATCATCGGGATGTGCAAGCCCGGGATAAGGCAGGGGATGCCGTTGGGCTGCGTTCAGGGGATTTAATTGGTGGGGTGGAACGGTGGATTGAAAACCTACCCTACTGATTGTGCGATGGGCAAAGGCTGCTCGGTGATAGGTGCAAGCACCCATCCTACGGCTTGCTAAATGCTTCTGTACAGAGTGTACGCTACGGATCCAAAAACTACCAACATCACTACCGCACCAATTGGCGATCTTTTTTGGCTACCTTTTTGTACAATGTTATTTCGAAACTCTTCCCATTCTTGGCGTTCTGTTGCTGTACCGTCGATAATATAGAGATTATAAAGGAAGTTCCGAGCTGCCTCTATGAGCGTAAGAAAAAGGAAAAAAACTAGCATCAGAATGATCGGTCCAATAATTATTAGACCAGCAATTATTATGATATTCTCGAGGTTCATTGCCATAGCATAATGGATGCCGAGGGTCATAGATAGGCTCCAGAATGGATTGGTCAGAAGTGGGATGAGTCTGGTTCCACAATTTGCACCCACCTTTGGCGCAGCTTTGTAGGGCAACGGCAAATTCGTTTTCGGCGCTACCGCCCCCCCCGATACCGCCCGCGCGACCCCGGCCTACCCGCCTTACTCCGCCCGGCCCCCTTCACCGCCGCTTCACTCGCCGCCTGCACCGCATACTGCCGCGCCAACGGGTCATCGGCCACCGTCAGTTCCACCGCTTCCAGACGTTTCACCTCATCGCGCAACCGCGCCGCTTCTTCGAACTCCAGGTTCTCGGCGGCCTTCAGCATGTCCTTGCGCAGCCCGTCCAGATGGGTTTGTAGATTTGCGCCGAACAGCGGTTTGTCGATCTTGGCGGTGACGCGGGACA
>VAPL010727627.1_pt1 | contig 10341 bp, 7 predicted proteins | sample 3395061 | NCBI WGS metagenome assembly VAPL01 (sample SAMN08290444, study PRJNA428436) | hydrothermal vent metagenome | isolation source: Deep-sea hydrothermal vent chimney 2 | place: Pacific Ocean: Juan De Fuca Ridge | depth 2182 m m
ACCGAACCAGGACCGCCCGAGCTTTCCTCATCCTGGCGTCAATTCGCCTGATGTCGAGAAAACTTTGTTTAAACACATAAACTTCTCGGACGGACTCTAAGTGGGACCAAGCACCTAGCAAATGTATAAACATTCACCTCATGAGCCTTGACCCCAAAGTGAATTACGAACTCATCTCCAAAATTTCGTGAATCTAGGACTATCATTACCCCCCCTACACCAACAACCGTCGGTTGCCTTGCCACCCTACATCGCCTACACGCGCGACATCTACGAATATTTTGATTTAGGGAGATTTGGTGCGGGCGGCCGGACTTGAACCGGCAAGGCCGTGAGGCCGAGAGATTTTCTTACCTACTATGACTTTCGCCACCCATACTCCCTTAGCAGGGGAGTATAGTTTGGGGTCTGGACTTTCTCTTCACCATGGCTTTCGCTTTAGGTGCTCGCCGTCAAGTCTCTACACGTTCCCTTTCGGGCTTCGCTCGGGATTGCCATTTGACAGGTTTCCCCGAATTTGACGAGTTCTACTCCCATCGTTTCCAATGAGGCACTCAATTTTTCAGCGTAAGTCTCTTGTGTTTACCAATTTCACCACGCCCGCTTACGAAACTGCATATAGCATATTGGCGGGAACTTTATAGTATTTTCGGGTCGCCTATTCTTCATCGACCGGTTCGACGCCCAGCGAGCGGACCAGGGCGTTGATTTTTTCCGCCGCCCGGTCGATGGCGGCGGGGTCGGTCGAGCGCATGACCAGGCTGGTGCCGAGCTTGCCGTCCCGAAAAAACGGATAGCTGCCGATTTCCACATCGGCGTGCTGTAGCTGAATCCGGCCCAGTCCCTCGGCGATCATTCCTTCGCCGAGCCGGGCCAAAATCGAGCGCGATATCATCGGCTTGCCGCCGGCCAGGGTGTGCTTCATGCCGTCAAACATGGCCCGCATGACAAGCGGCACACCGGCCATGACATAGACGTTTTCGATCCGGTAGCCCGGCGCGACGCTGACCGGGTTGCCGATCAGGGTCGCGCCTTCGGGCGCCTCGGCCATTTTCAGGCGTTGATCGTTGAGTTCCTGTTTATTGTTTTTGTAGTATTTTTCAAGCGCCGCCAGGGCCTTGGGGTAGCGCACCAGGGGCAGGTTGAAAGCCTTGGCGATGGCGGCGGAGGTAATATCGTCATGGGTCGGGCCGATGCCGCCGGTGGTGAACACGTAATCGAAGGCCGGGCGGCAGGCGTTGACCGCGGCGACGATAACATCGCTGTCGTCGGGGATCACCCGGGCTTCGGCCAAGCGGACGCCGACACCGTTCAGGCCATCGCCCAGATAGGCCAGGTTGGCATCCTGTGTGCGGCCCGAGAGCACTTCGTTGCCGATGATGATCAGGCAGGCGGTTTTCATAGCCAATCCCTTAGAATGGCGACCAGCGGCCGGTCCGCCGGCGGCATCGCCAGGTCGGTCATGGCCAGCGGCCGCAACCATTTCAACTGCTGCCCTTCACGGGCCTGAACCAGACCCTTCCAGACCCGGCACACATACAGCGGCATGAGCAAATGAAAAGCGTCATCGCCGGCCTCGCCGGCATGGTAAACGTGCGATGCGAAAGTCAGCGGCGCCAGGCAGCTTTCGGTGATGTCGATGGCCAGTTCCTCGGCCAGTTCGCGGACCAGCGCGCTTTCCGGCGTTTCGCCCGGTTCCACCTTGCCGCCGGGGAATTCCCACATGCCGGCCAGCGCCTTGCCCTCGGGCCGCCGGGCCAGCAGCACCCGGTTGTCGCCGTCAAGCAGGGCGACGGCGGCGACCAGCAAGGTCGGCGCTTCCCCCTGGGGCCTTTTGACCGGGGCGCCAAAGCATCCGTCTTGGTATAACATAGAGCCAATCTAGAATCTTTCCGGGGCCGTGCATACGGCACCGGCAACAATTTTTGGTAATACGGGCGCCGCGCCGCGCCGCGACCGCCAATCAGGAACGGTAATCGGCGTTGATGTCGATGTAGCCGTGGGTCAGGTCGCAGGTCCATACCGTGGCCCGGCCATCGCCGAGCCCCAGATCGACTCCGATGTCAATTTCCAGCCCCTTCATGTGATCGGCCACCGGCGCCTCGTCGTAACCATCCACGACCATGCCTTCGGCGGCCACCAGGATGCCGCCGATGCGGATCGCCAGCCGGTCGCGGTCGGCCCGTTCGCCCGACTTGCCGACGGCCATGACGATGCGGCCCCAGTTGGCGTCCGCACCGGCGACGGCGGTCTTGACCAGGGGTGAATTGGCGATGGCCAGGCCGACAACCCTGGCCGCCCGGTGGCTATCGGCGCCGCTGACGGTAATCGTGATAAACTTGCCGGCCCCTTCCCCGTCGCGCACCACCTGGCAGGCCAGGTCGACCAGCAAGGCATTGAGCGCGGCCCGGAAATCCTGTAGCCGGGGATCGTCAAGCGCGGTTATTTCGGCGTTTCCGGCCCGCCCGGTGGCGAACAGCATCAGGGTATCGCTGGTCGAGGTGTCGCTATCGACGGTAATGCAGTTAAACGAAGCGGCGCATCCTTGGTTCAGCAATTCCTGCAAAACCGGGGCCGCGATGGCGGCGTCGGTAAAGACGAAACTAAGCATGGTGGCCATATCCGGGGCGATCATGCCCGAACCCTTGGCGATGCCGCCCAGGGTCACCGCGACGCCGCCGATCCGGGTATCGGCGGCGGCCCCCTTGGGGAAAGTGTCGGTGGTCATAATCGCCCGCGCCGCCGCTTCCCAGCCCCGGTCGGACAAACCGGCGTACATGCCCGGCAGCGCATCGGTGATCTTGTGGTCGGCCATGGGCTCGCCGATAACCCCGGTCGAGGCGACGAAAACATTGCCCGAAGGGCACGCCAATAACCCGGCGGCAGCCTGGACCGTGCGTCCGACCGCGGCGACACCCCGTTTTCCGGTGAAGGCGTTGGAATTGCCGGAATTGACCAGCAACCCCCTGGCCAGGCCGCCAGCCAACGCCTCGCGACACCAATCGACCGCCGCCGAGGCGGTCAGGGAGCGGGTAAAGACGCCGGCCACGGTGGTCGCGGAATGCAATTCCACCAGCAGAAGGTCGGTCCGCCCACGATAGTGCACGGCGGCATCGGCGACCGCCAGCCGGACCCCGGCGATGGCCGGTATTTCAGGAAATTTTCCCGGCGCCAGGGGGGATAATGGTGACAGGGCGGTCATCTCATTGCTATTTGGCCGCCGGGTCTTTCATGGCGGAGCCATCGACGTTGAAACGTTCGATGGTCGCCGACTGGCGGATATTTTTCAGGAATTCCGAGCCAATCTGGCGCGACATTTCCTGGCGCAGTTGCGGTTCGGCCTCTGCGAATGAAGGCGGTTTGACCTTACGCCGGTCCACCAGTTTGATTACATGCCAGCCAAACTGGGTTTGCACCGGTTCGGCGGTGTAGGCGCCTTTATCAAGCGCGAAGGCGGCATTGGCGAATTCTTCCACCATCTGACCCTTGCCGAAATAACCCAGGTCGCCGCCGCTTGGGCCGGATGGTCCCTTGGAGCGGGTTTTCGCCAATTTCGCGAAATCGGCGCCGCCATTCAATTCTTCGATAACCTGACGCGCCTGAGCCTCGGTTTCCAGAAGTATGTGGCTGGCCTTGATTTCTTCTTCTTCCTTGGCGTCCTTGATCAGCTTCTGATACCTGGTTTGCAATTCCTGATCGGTGATCCGCTTGTCGATATAGTCCTCCAGAAAGGCCCGTTCCAGGACCTGCTCCCTGATGCGGGCCATGGTTTTCTTGACCTTGTCGGAATCCTGAAGATCGATCTTTTGGGCCTCGGCGACTACAAGTTTGCTGTCTATCAGGCTGTTCACCAGAAAACCGAACACCGATTCCAGCGGCACCGCCTGAAACCTTTCAGGCAAGCGCAAACGCGATTCTTCCACGTCCGAGCGGTAGATTTCCTGGCCATTGACCCTGGCGACAACCGGGTCGCCATCTTCGGCGGCCATGGCAGGTGAAATAGCGGTCGCCAAAAACAGGCCGATGATAGCGGCATGAAAAGTTCGAAGCATGGAAGAAAATCCTCTCAACAAATAATAACTGGCCCGACACGGGATATCTTATATCAATGAACATGAAAACCATCTTTGTCATTTTTATGGCACGGAGGGCATCGCACGATCAACCGCCGGTGACCGGGCGGCGACCGGCCTGGACTGACCGGCCTGTTATTCAGTTTATTGTGGTGGCGGTGGCGGGTTTCGCATTGAATTCTTCGGCCGACACGAATCGCGGCTGGCCGGGCGGGTCCATTTCTTCGCCGGAGATATAGGAATCGATATATTCGCCATTGCATTTCCGGCCAATAACCTCGGTCAGCCGACCAAGCAGATAAAGCTCTTCCTCGCCGGCCAGTTCCGGACATTTTTTCAAAATTACCGACATGTTCTCCAGCGTCATGCACAAATCGGCCGCATGGCTGTAGGTTGTGCCGCCAAGCCTGGAAACGATGTCTTCGGATATATTGTGCAGGCGCTCGAACTGTTCCTTCATATCCAGCGCATCCATAGACAATTCGCCGGACTGCATTTTGCCAATCTTCTGCATCAGCCAGTTTACCGAATAGGCGTGCCGTTCCACTTTTTGCTCGTTAATTACCGTCCTGGCGCCGTCTATTGCCCGCCGGGCCGACATGTTGCCAAGCCGGCCCGATATGCGTATTTGCAGCGGGTTCGGCACTTCAATCAGCGGAACTTCGACCGTGCCGGTCGCATCGGCCCCCTTGGGACGGCGATCCGGCCCGATATAATCGGTGGTAACCACGAAACGCTTGCGGCCCTTGCCAAGCGCCACGATCCGGTTCCGCAGGTCGTCTTCCCCGATCGGCCTGATCTGGATATCATCAACCCCGGAATCGATGACGCTCTGCACTTTTCCGGTGTCGGATTCGGAAACCAGAACCATCGCGATGATAAATGGATTGTCGCCGATTACGCCGTGCCGAACATCGTGGACCGCCCGGCTCAGGTCGCCTTCAGGCAACGTAATATCGCCGATCAGCAAATCGACCCCGCCCCGCTCGAACGCCTTGTAAACATCCGCCAGGTTCCCCGTTACAATAACATCGGTGCAGCCGAGAGCCTCCAATACGGCCAGAAATTCCTTGCGCAGCGTGATCTTCGGTTCTGCGAGAACGACCCTGAGGCCCTTGAGGATATCAACCTTCATGACTTTTTTCCCGATGGTTTTTCATTTCTGTTTCGTAACAATCTTATCTCACAAGAATCCGGCCACGGAATGTGACGCCGGTCACAGGAGGCAAAAAAAAGACACCCGGGCGAACGAAGGTGTTTCCCCGCATTGACAGCGGGCGGGTTGCTCTCTATCTCTTGCTTCGGTCGGGGAAGGTTCTTCGGCCCAGTCAGTCAAAACCGTGACCACCCTTAGTTTGCATAGAGGTCTCTCATGATCGGCATCGGCGCCATGGCCCGGCGATTGTTCGGCTCTTCCAACGAGCGATTCCTGAAAACGCTACAGGCAGATGTCGATGCCATCAACGCGCTCGAACCTGAACTGGAAGCCCTGGACGATGACCAGTTGGCGGCGCGCACACCATGGTTGCGGGAACGGCTGGCGGCCGGGGAAACCGTTGACCAGCTGCTGATAGACGCTTTCGCCACGGTGCGCGAGGCGGCCAAAAGAACCCTGGGACAGCGCCACTTCGACGTTCAGTTAATGGGCGGCATCGTATTGCACAATGGGGCCATCGCCGAGATGCGGACCGGCGAGGGCAAGACCCTGTGTTCGACCCTGGCGGTTTATCTCAATGCGCTTGGCGGTGGCGGCGTTCATGTGGTCACCGTCAATGACTATCTGGCCCAGCGCGATGCCGAATGGATGGGCGAGATATACCGCAAACTGGGCATGACGTCGGGTTTTATCGTGCACGGGCTGGACGATGACGAACGCCGGGCCGCCTACAACGCCGACGTCACCTACGCGACCAATAATGAACTCGGATTCGACTATCTGCGCGACAACATGAAATTCCAGCTCGACGAGATGGTTCAGCGGTCGTTCAACTATGCCATCGTCGATGAAGTCGATTCAATTCTGATTGACGAAGCCCGGACGCCGCTGATTATTTCCGGACCCACCGAAGATGCCGCCGAATTGTATATCGCCGTCAACAAACTGATTCCCGATCTGGCCGCCGAAGACTTTGAAAAAGATGAAAAATCCAAGGCCGTGACACTGACCGAAGTCGGCACCGAAAAGATCGAGCAAATGTTGCGCGACGCCGGATTGCTTACCGAAGGCACGCTTTACGATATTGGCAATATCTCGCTGATTCACCACGCCAATCAGGCCCTGCGCGCCCACGTCCTGTTCGAACGGGACACCGATTACATCGTCAACGACAACAAGGTCATCATCATCGACGAATTCACCGGTCGGATGATGGAAGGGCGGCGTTTTTCCGATGGCCTGCATCAGGCGCTGGAAGCCAAGGAAGGGGTTGAAATACAAAACGAAAACCAGACCCTGGCATCGATCACCTTCCAGAACTATTTCCGCATCTATCCGAAACTGGCCGGGATGACCGGAACGGCGATGACCGAAGCCGGAGAATTTTCCGAGATATACAGCCTGAACGTGGTCGAAGTTCCGACCAACGTGGTACAGATTCGCGACGATATGGACGATGAGGTGTACCGCACGACAACCGAGAAAGACACCGCCATCATCAAACTTATTGGCGAATGTCAGGCCCGCAACCAACCGGTTCTGGTCGGTACGGTCAGTATCGAAAAATCGGAACATCTGGCGGCCCTTTTGAAGGCGAAAAAGATTCCCCATAACGTCCTCAATGCCCGTTACCACGAACAGGAAGCCCTGATCGTGTCCCAGGCCGGGGTGCCGGGAACGGTGACAATCGCCACCAATATGGCCGGTCGCGGCACCGATATCCAACTTGGCGGCAATGTCGATATGCGCCTTAAGCTGGAACTGGACGGTGTCGAAGACGACGCCAAACGCCAGGAAATCACGGCCAGACTGGAAGCCGAAACCAAATCCGGTCGAGAAGTCGTGCTTAAGGCCGGAGGCCTGTACATCGTAGGCACCGAACGCCACGAAAGCCGCCGCATCGACAACCAGTTGCGCGGTCGCGCCGGGCGTCAGGGCGACCCCGGCGGTTCGAAGTTTTTTCTGTCGCTGGAAGACGACCTGATGCGTATCTTCGGGTCCGAACGAATCGACAGCATGTTGCAGAAACTGGGCCTGGAAGAAGGCGAGGCGATCGTCCATCCGTGGGTCAACAAGGCGCTTGAAAAGGCGCAGCAAAAGGTCGAGGCGCGAAACTTCGAAATCCGCAAGAATTTGCTAAAGTTCGACGATGTCATGAACGACCAGCGCAAGGTTATATATGAACAGCGCAAGGAACTGATGGCCGGCGAAAATGTCGCCGAGGAAATAAGCGAAATGCGCCGGCAGGTGCTCGACGATATCGTCGCCCGCTGCATCCCCGAAAAAGCCTACGCCGAACAATGGGACACCGATGCCCTGCATGAAGAAGTACTGCGGATTCTGGGCAAGGACGTTCCGGTCGCCGAATGGGCCAGCGAAGAAGGCATCGCCGGCGACGAAATACGCCAGCGCCTGTACGATCTCGGCGACCGCGCGGCGGCCGAAAAGGTCGCCAATTATGGCCCGGAAGTGATGCGTTCGGTGGAAAAAAACCTGCTGTTGCAGATCCTGGACCAGGTCTGGAAAGAACACCTGCTGACTCTTGACCACCTGCGTCAGGGCATTGGCCTGCGGGCCTATGGCCAGCGCGACCCGCTAAACGAATATAAGCGCGAAGCCTTCAATCTGTTCGAGGAAATGCTCGATTTACTGCGCGAACGGGTAACCCAGGTGCTGTCTCATATCGAACTGCAAATGTCCCCGGAAGACGAGGAACTGCTGTTCCGGCGGCAACAGCAGGAAATGGTCGAGACCCGTAACGATCCGGCGTTTGCCGGTTCGGCCATTGCCGCCGGACCGGCCGTTTCGGAAGAAACGGTGACACCGATAAGAAACCGTACGGCGGCCAGTGAAATCGACCCCGACGATCCGACCACTTGGGGACGGGTGTCGCGCAACGCGCCCTGCCCATGCGGCACCGGCAAAAAATACAAACACTGCCACGGCAGGCTGGGTTAGTTTTTGTGATGATGTAAGGGAAAATGGGAAGTGCCGGGATTCTTCGCTGGTCATGGCAGAAAATTTCTTTTTTTCGTTCCGCTGCTGATCGGCGTCGCAATTGTCGGCGTGGCGATCAAGGGCCGGCAAGTGCCGCAACGGACCGAAGCCGTGGAAACGGCGAAAAGCGTCCGGGTCATCGACATACCGGAAGTGGTATTGACGCCGCGCGCCGTCGGCTACGGCAATGTTAAGCCGGGAAAGGTCTGGCGGGCGGTCGCCCAGGTCAGCGGAAAAATCGTCGAAATCAACCCGCAACTGAAAAAAGGGGCGGTCATCGCCAGGGGTGATGTCCTGTTGCGGATCGATCCGGCCAGCTACCGACTGGCCATCGCCCAGGCCGACGCCAACATCCGGGTGGCCCAGGCCCAGATCAAGGAACTGACGACGCGGCGGCAAAACACCGGGGCGTCCCTTAAAATCGAACAACGCGGCATGGCCCTTGCGGAAAAGGATATGCGGCGAAAACAACAGCTGTTCAACCGGAACACCATATCCCAGGCCGCCGTGGATGAACAGCAACGGACCGTGCTGAACGCCCGGCAGTCACTGCAAACCCTGCGCAACAGCCTTAATCTGATGCCGGCGGAACTGGACGTTCTGGTCGCCCAGTTGGGGCAATACAAGGCGCAACTGGGCTCGGCCCGGCTAAACCTGCAATACACCACCATCACCGCCCCGTTCGATGGCCGGGTTTCCGAAGTCAACGTGGAACGAACCCAATTCGCCGCCCAGGGCAAGGTCCTGGCCGCCCTCGACGGCATAGACGTTTCGGAAATCACCGCCCAGGTGCCGCTGGGCCGGTTAATAAATCTGGTGCCCCCGGGCACCAAATTTCCCGGCGGCGCCGACGTTGTTATGAGCAAGTTGCCTGAATTGTTGGGATTTAGCGCCACCGTCCGCCTGCGCGGCGGTTCCATCGATGCCAGATGGCCGGCCCGTTTTACCCGCATTGACGACGCCATCGACCCGGACACCCGGACCGTCGGGGTTGTCGTCGCCGTCGATGATCCATACCGCAGTTCCATTGCCGGCATTCGACCGCCACTGTCCAAGAACATGTTCGTCGAGGTCGAACTAAGGGGCCGCGCCCGTCCGGGACAGATCGTCGCGCCGCGCTCCAGCTTGCACGGCGACACGGTTTATGTGGTCGATGCCGAAAACAGACTGCGCATCAGAAAGATCGAGCCCGCCTTTTCCCAGACCGATTTCATAGTTATTAAAAAGGGCCTGGCGGCGGGCGACACTATCGTCGTTTCCGACCCCATACCGGCTATTGACGGAATGCTGCTAAACCCCGTACCGGATATTGCGGCAAGGGCGGCCCTGATTGCCCAGGCGGAAGGCGCGGGGGCGGTTAGATGATCGGTTTTTTCGCCCGCCATCCGACGGCGGCGAACCTGCTGATGCTGGCCCTTTTAGCGATCGGCCTGGCTTCCATCCCGTCCGTCAAACGCGAAACTTTCCCCAATATTCCGCCGGAAAAGGTACAGGTCATCACCGCCTACCCCGGGGCCAGCGCGGCGGAAATTGAAAGCGCCGTTTGCGAACGCATCGAAGACGCCGTCGATAGCGTCAGCGACCTCAAGGAAGTCACCTGCGAGGCCCAGGAAGGGATTGCCGTGGCCAGCATGGAAATGCACGACGGCGGCGACATCGACCGTTTTCTGAATGATATCAAGGCCGAGGTCGAAGCCATCAACAACTTCCCCGAAACCGTGGAAAACCCGGTAATCACGCAGTTGGGGCGTACCGATTTTGTCGTCGCCGTGGCGGTCACCGGGCCGATGTCGGCACCGCACCTGAAGGCCTATGCCGAGGACCTGAAGAACAAGATGTTGCGGACCGGGAAAATTTCCCAGGTCAACATCAAAGGCTTCTCGGATCACCAGATCAGCATCGAAATTCCGGCCCTGACCCTGCGCCAATATGGCCTGAGCGTTACCCAGATCGCCGACGTCATCAAGGCCCAGAGCATCGACCTGCCGGTCGGAAACATCGAGACATCGACCCGCGATGTGTTGATCCGCTTTCAGGATGAACGGCGGTCGGTCGATACTTTCGAGAGCCTAATCGTGGTATCCGGCGCCAGCGGGTCGGAAATTCGCCTGGGCG
>VAPL010182106.1_pt1 | contig 10338 bp, 10 predicted proteins | sample 3395061 | NCBI WGS metagenome assembly VAPL01 (sample SAMN08290444, study PRJNA428436) | hydrothermal vent metagenome | isolation source: Deep-sea hydrothermal vent chimney 2 | place: Pacific Ocean: Juan De Fuca Ridge | depth 2182 m m
CATGCTCCGCCGTCGCAGCCGCGGGGTCAGCCGCTATAGCCGCCACATGTTCGGCATGGCAACCGATGTGCGTTTTCCCGATGTTTCTCTGGTAAAATTACGCAATTCCGCCATGCTGAGACAGCGCGGTGGCGTGGGTTATTATCGTGGCAGCTTTGTTCACGTTGATGTCGGCTCCGTGCGCCATTGGCCCCGCATGTCAAAACGCCAGCTGGCAAAACTTTTTCCCAACGGCAGGTCTCCACATGTAAGAGGAGGAGCGCGCAAATCAGCTCCGCGTGCGATGCCACGCCCAATTGTCGTTGCCTCGGCACCAGCGGGCGTTGTTCGGGGCAGAGCGCCAACGCGCATTGTTGCACCGTCTCAGGTACAGTTTGCCTCCCGGAAACCATCCAGGAAGCCAAAACCGCAAAAAACACAAACTGCCGCCATACAACTGGCCCGCTTTGTGCCAATACCGCGCACCAGACCGGTGGCCGTCGCTGCTGTACAACCAATATTGCGGGCAGCCGTACCGCTGCCTCGCGCAAGACCAAATGTCCAATTCCGTTTAGCCGCTTTGAGTACGCCAGCACCTGAAGTGCCAAGACCACCCAGGGCACCGGAAATTATTGTGGCATCTGCCGCAATTAATTCCTCTACTCTTGCCGATATTACCAAAAGAGAAGTGGTTATCGCCCGCCCCGTCAGGAACGCCGTTGAAGTAATCACAGCGCGACCTTTGCGGCCTGCCAAACAAAAACGCGGACTGTTCGGATTTGCCAGCCTGGCTCCCAAGGGCAATTTCAACGATGACCCGATTTCCAGGCGTGTTGCATCCGCCATCAAAACCAACAGGCGGCCTCTGGCCTCACTTGATCTGATGAAAGTGAACCGCTCCTTAAAGGGTGATCGACTGTTTTTTCAAACAGCGTCAAAAAATACCGGCACACGCATACAGCTGGCAAGCAGACTTGGAACGCCTGAAGTTACGGGCTCCGTGCAAAGCGGACGATCCGGGGAGAAAAGCCCCTCAGAAACCCCAGGGCAAAGCCCCCGTCCTTTCGGGCTTTTGTCAGCCCTCTTCCCCATGTTCTCTGGTGACCGCCAACCGCTTAAGCGCCGATAGCAGCTTTATTCCGGTGTCTTCAACATGCCCAGGGCATGCATATATAAATCTGTAATTTCTTCTTCTTCCAGACGTTCAGACTGTTCCTGTTTTCTCAGGCGCACAATTTTGCGTAAAATTTTGACATCAAAACCATTGCCCTTGGCTTCAGCATAAACTTCCTTGATGTCTGTTGCCAAAACAGTTTTTTCTTCTTCAAGACGCTCAATACGAGCCACAATCGAACGCAACTGATCTTGTGCTATACCGCCAGTGTCGGCCATGTATGCAATTCCTTTCTGGGTTCTTTAAAACTTCAATTCCGGGTGTCGGGTTTCGGGGAAAATTTAGTGCCCCTTCATAATCTCATCATGATTTTTCAGTTTTTCCGGGCTTGCCGGCGTTTGGTTCTTTGCCTTCCAATCGGCATAAGCCATACCATAAACAGTTTCGCGCGCCTCATCTTTGGACATCTCAATGCCTTTTTCCTCAGCAGCATCACGATACCAGTTGGAAAGACAGTTGCGGCAAAAGCCACCAAGTTCCATCAGGTCGATATTTTGAACATCACTACGCTCACGCAAGTGGTTAACCAGCCGCCGAAACGCTGCCGCTTCAAGCTCAATTGTTGTTTTCTCATCCATTTCAGCCAATTCCTCTAAAATCACGTCATTAATTTTTTCTAACCTAATCCGAATAAGATCCATAGTGTATAATTTTATGCAGGTCTTTTGCCGTCATGGCTTTTTTAATGGCGAGCGCCAGCCGTTTGCGCCATTCCTCAATCCCGGCGCCATCACTTATCAGGTCCTGGCGCACTTCCACCAGCCCGTGTGCCAGGCCACGGCTGGTGCCATGACGATAGAGACAATCCCCCTTCAGTGATCCACTATAGGGTTGATTGTCACCTACTATAATATCCTGCGGCTCTTTAAGTGCTGCAATCAATGGTTGGGCAAAGCGCGGATCTTTATCCCACAGAATACCGGCATGCCACGGTCTTGATATCCCCTTCCAGGCGGGCGTAAAACTGTGAATGGAAATCAAAACAGGCACGGTGTCGCGGGACAACGCCTGATCAATAACCCGCGATATTGCCCGGTGATAGGGATGATAGAATTTCTGCAACCGGTCTTTTCCAGCCGCCTCATCAAGGTGCGAATTTGCCGGGATGACCGCACCATCGGAAAGACGCATAATCAGGGTTGGGTCATCCTCACCGCGATTGGGGTCTATCAACAATCGCGAAAATTTTGACAAAACCGCCGGTGCGCCAAAATGCGCAGCCAGGCTCCGGGTCAACTCGGCCACACCAATATCATAGGCAATATGGCGGTCAAACGCGCGCGCCTTCAAGCCCAGGCCAGCCAGTTCGCGGGGGACATAATTACTGGCATGATCACACAGGAATATCAGTTGCGCATCTGATTTGCCCGCAACCAGTTCATACGACATATTGTCCGGCATTTCTGTATCAGCACCACCGCTGATTTGAGGGGAGGAACCATCATTTTCATAAAACATAGCGGGGAATATAAATGCGCCCGGACCTGCGCACCATAAGGAAAAATAGCTTTCACCGGCTTTTCCCGCCTTTTGTGCCTGTTGGTCACGGTGACGTTAAATGTTTTCCGCCAACCTGCTTTGGTCAATCAAGCTTTTGGTGGCACATCAAATCAATTTGGGTTATATCTTCTCCCCACCAAATTGATTGTGAATTGGTTGTGTTTTGACAATATTCCAATTTGACGGTAAAAAATTTGCCTGAGCCGGATTGTTGTCAACAATGAAAATATGTTAAGTAGATTCAATATGAAATTTCCATTTTTGCTTGCTGCAACATTTTTTATAAGCGCAGTCACTTTTTTCCAACCCACCCCCGCCCAGGCAAATTTAAAGCTGTGTAACAAGACAGTCAGCCGTATTGGCGTGGCACTGGGATATAAGGACACCAAGGGCTGGGCCAGTGAGGGCTGGTGGAACCTTGAGGCCAACACTTGCGAAATCCTTTTGGAAGGCCCGCTGATAGCGCGTTATTATTACATATATGCCGTAGATTACGATCTCGGCGGCTCCTGGGGCGGCAAGGCTTATATGTGTACACGCGACAAAGTTTTCACCATTCGCGCCAACAAGGGGTGCACAGAGCGGGGATACCAGAAAACCGGATATTTTGAAGTTGATACCGGCGAAGAAAAAGACTGGACCATCTCCCTGTCGGGCCCGCAAACCAGTGAGGCCAAGGCTCAGTGAAAAGAAACAGGCGCGTTAAAATAGTTGCGACACTGGGCCCTTCTTCATCCACCCTCGAAAAAATAGGCGAGTTATTCGAATGCGGCGTTGATGTTTTCCGCATCAATATGAGCCACACCTCGCACGCAAAGCTGCTCGAGTTACACACATCAATTAAAAATGTTGAAGCCAACTACGGCCGCCCAATTGGTATTCTGGTCGATCTTCAGGGGCCTAAGTTGCGAGTGGGAGAATTTAAAAACGGCAGCGCTGAACTCACCGTTGGCGAGATTTTCAATCTTGATCTCGAAGATGCGCCCGGCGACGACACCCGGGTAAAATTACCGCACCCCGAAATCTTCAAAGGCATCAAACCTGGCGACCGGTTGTTGATAAACGATGGAAAAATCCGGCTGACCCTTATCAAGGCAACACCTGGTAATCTGCAAACACGCATTGAAGTTGGCGGCACAATTTCCAATCGTAAAGGGGTAAGTCTGCCCGACACACTAATCCCTGTTTCGGCCATGACCAAAAAAGATCGCAAGGATCTTGAGTGCGCACTCAAGATTGGCGTCGACTGGATTGCCCTGTCTTTTGTCCAGCGGCCTGAAGATGTATCCGAAGCAAAAGCACTGGTGCGTGGCCAGGCGGCCATCATGGTCAAGTTGGAAAAACCTTCAGCCCTGAACCAGTTAGACGAAATTATCGAGCTTACCGATGGCATTATGGTAGCGCGTGGTGACCTGGGCGTTGAAATGCCGATTGAAAAGGTTCCCGGGGCTCAAAAACGCATCATCACGGCCGCGCGCAACGCCGGTATTCCCGTTGTGGTGGCAACCCAGATGCTCGAATCCATGATTGACAGCCCGGTGCCCACCAGAGCTGAAGTTTCAGACGTGGCAACGGCGGTCTATGAAGGTGCTGATGCCGTGATGTTATCAGCCGAATCAGCTGCCGGAGATTATCCGGTTGAAGCTGTGACAATGATGGACCAGATTGCCCAGCAAATCGAGTGTGATGAAAACTATCTCACCATTTTGCACGCCCACGACCCGGCACCTGAACCCACAGCTGCCGATGCCATCACAGCTGCGGCACGAACGATTGCCGAAACCCTCAATCTCGCGGCCATCGTTTGTTATACATCGTCAGGCACCACCGGGCTTAGAGCGGCACGAGAGCGCCCGCATTCGCCGATCATCGCCTTGACACCCATCGCTGCAACAGGTCGCCGCCTGTCCCTGGTCTGGGGCCTACATTGTGTCTTGAGTGAAGATTGCCTGAACCTTGAAGACATGGTCGACAAAGCCTGTAACATTGCTTACCAGGAAGGTTATGCCGCCGCAGGCAGCCGCATCCTTATTTCAGCCGGCGTCCCGGTCGGCACCCCCGGTGCCACAAACATGCTGCGCGTGGCATTCGTCGGCCAAGACGGAAAAGATAGTCATTAAGAGGCGTTCAAGCAGATTTTTATGACGTTCAAGCGCCACTAAGCCTGCGGGCCCTTTGGGCCCTAGTCCAACGCTTCGCTCGTCCGGGTGCCACAATGACAGATTATTGTTTGTTATCCTCTAACCACACATCTGACTAACCGTAAGCCACCGGAGGAGCGCAGCGAACGACTAACGAGCGACCGCGAGTGCAGGCCGCGCGCCGCTTGAGCGCCACTAATAAAGAGCATCCCAACTCAAATACCCTTGCCTTCAACTTCTTCCTGCAGAGCTTTGACTGCCCGATTTGCGTTCGGCAAATAAGGATGCACGCTCAATGCCTGTCGAAAGGCATTTAACGCGCCTTTCTTGTCGCCGAGTTGTTGAAGTACCAGACCCATCCCACTCAAAGCTCCGAAATGACGCGGCTCAAGCTCCAGAACCCGATTGATATCTTCAAGTGAAGCCTCAAAATTGCCGATGAGGTACAGAACGGTCGCGCGTTTGTTCCAGGCTTCTGAAAAATCCGGCGCAAGTTCAACAATATGATCAAGCAGTTTCAATGTCCGCGAATATTCACCGCGTGACATCGATCTTTTCACCTGTTGCATCAATAAATCGATGGTGGGACTGCCAGACTTCAGCCACACCTTCCAGATAGCGCCTTCGAGTATGCGCGCAGTCTCAGCATCTGGCGATACCTGCAAACGCCCAAACAGCGATGACAGCAATAATTTGTTACGTGCGGTCTGGTTTTCAAGTTGCAGCTTTAAATCAGGATCAGAGCCCGGTATTACCGGTCCCGGTGGCTGCGTTTGCCCAGCCGCTGGCCCTGTCGTCATAAAGCCTGTTATGACGCCAAAAAACAATAGAGCTGCCGCAGACCGCCAGTATATGGACAATAAGACTTTCATCAGGCCTTAAAGACTAGGTGTGGCGGCAACGTTCGTCAAAGGGTTTCTGGTCACAAAATTATGAGCTTGAAACGTCAATAACTCCTGTGTCGCGCAGACATGGAGGGCAATTTTTAAAGAATGCAAACAATAATTACGGCGGGAACTTTAGCCCTGGCGGGCTTTAAACCGTGGGTTTGTCTTGTTAATTACGTACAGACGACCTTTGCGACGCACGATTCTGTTATCGCGGTGGCGCTTGCGTAATGATTTCAGTGAATTACGAACTTTCATTTGGTCTTCTCAACAACACATGGTTAACAGAATACAGGCACATTTCTCAAGTGCGCCGCGAACATAGGTCGCCATCTGCCAAGTGTCAACCGGCTAGAGGCGAATTGTCAATTTAATACTATTTTATCTCCCTTGTGTTAGCATTTTGGAGCCTGTTAATTGAGCATTGACAGCCAGTTTAGTATCTATTGCGTCGCCTGAAGAGTACCGTCACATGAAGAAAAATTATGATCTGACCGAACTTTCGTTCCTCGTTGTCGATGACAACACCCATATGTTGTCTATTATAAAAACACTGCTGAAAGGCTTTGGCATTCGTCGCATTCATGAAGCCACAGACGCAGCTGATGCATTCGAAGAAATCAGGGCCACCCACGTTGATGTCGTTATACTGGACTATGCTCTTGATACGCTGGACGGTATAGAGTTCGCCCAGCTTGTACGCACCGCCAAGGATTCACCCAACCCCTATCTGCCAATTATCATGCTGACAGCCCATTCCGAAAGACACCGTGTGGAAGAAGCTCGTGATGCCGGCATTACCGAATTTCTGTGCAAACCAATCTGTGCCACGGATTTGTACAAACGCATCATCGAAGTTGTCGAACACCCGCGATCCTTTGTCAAAATGGGATCGTATTTCGGGCCCGATCGCCGCAGGCGCCCTGATGATAATTACCGCGGCCCTGAAAAACGTGTCGCCGATATAGACCCCTTTGATGCCCTTGATGGCATGGATATAGATGGCGATGATGCATCGCAGGGTACTGCCGGCAGCAAGAGCGCTGATGGTGGCAGCAAGTCTGACGCAAGTACCGAGGACGTGTTTGAAATCGAAGAAAGCGGTGAAGAAGATACCAATTCTCAGGACGATGTAGATGCTATGTTTGCTTAAGCGGCACGCCTTGAAATGATCACATCGGGCATTTGAACGAGGGCCAATGATTATTTGTTCCTGCAATGTTGTTTCCGATAGCGACATCAGACACACGGTTGATGAACTGAAGCAAAAAAGCCCCCGATTGACGATAACCGTAGATCTGATTTTCAAATCCCTCGGGCGGCAATTTAAATGCGGCACCTGCATCGCCGGCATTACAAAAATAATACGGGAACAAGATGCCCGAATGCCGTAAATTCCCTACTTTAGAATAGTTATAAGGTATTGACAAAATCGGCTGATCGCCCATATGTTGGTTTAAGATTTTTTCCAACACTGGAGATTTGGCCATGAAGGGTAACGAACAGGTTTTAGAGTATCTGAACAAGGCGCTCAAACATGAGTTAACCGCAGTCAGTCAATATTGGTTGCACTATCGCATGCTCGATGATTGGGGGTTTGCCAAGCTCGCCAGAAAATCAAAAGAAGAAGCGCTGGAGGAAATGCAGCACGCCGACAGTCTGATTGAGCGGATTTTATTTCTCGAAGGATTTCCCAATCTGCAAAACCTTAATGCATTGATGATCGGGCAAAATCTCGAAGAAGTCCTCAGCAGCGATTTAAAAGCCGAATACAGTGCGCGCGCGCTTTACCAGGAAGCCCGCGGTGTCTGCAATGCGCAGAATGATTATGCTTCAATGAACCTGTTTGAAAGCCTCATCCGCGACGAAGAAGGCCACATCGACTGGCTCGAAACTCAAATCGACCTGCTCAAAAAAATCGGGATTGAAAATTACGGCCAGTTGCAGGCTGATGCCGCTGCGGAATAAAATTATCCACCTTTGCCCGCAGTCTTTAATTCGCGCGCGAGCCTTTCTTCCAGTTGCTCAAGATCATGAGGCACCGGCAGACCGAGCGCGCGCAATTCATTGAGTTTTTCTAAAATCACTTCGTGCAGCTCCCACTGATCGCGCGGCTGGGTTTCCATTTCAGACAGCAGCATATTAATTTCGGATATAAGCTGATCAAAGGCCATCGTCATACCTCCATTGTTATGAGTTCACCCTACATCACAATAAACAGATTTCTTTGATCTGTATCATCAACCTGCAATTAATCAGAATAAAAAGCCAAAATATATACGACCAAAAGTGCCGACCGGTTCCGGCAGCATAATTTGTTGGGAAACTAAAATTATATACCGGGTACCTGTCTCCAGGCACCCGGTGTTAGAGCGTGTCACCGATAAGTGGGTACCGGTTATCGGATAAATGACACGCTTAAACAAAGAGTTAGAGTGCGGTTTTGATTCAATCAAAACTGCACTCTAGATGCTGTGATTAACCAGCGACATATTCCTTTGACTTGAAGGAAAGATGTTTAACCGCTGCTGGTGCGTCAGCAATCTTGCGGATGTTTGCCCAGCAATGTTTGTAATCGGGTAAAATAAGCTCATTCACCCCACTGTTGACCACATTGCCCTGTTGCCCCATGGGTGAGCCAAACAACATAAAGGTTTCCTTGCGCCTGGCAGTGGGGGTCGGATAGGCCATAGCCTGGGTTGCGCCCACATCATTATGGACTTCAACAAGATCGCCCTGGCTGATGCCCAGCTCCATCATGTCCTCCGGGTTCATCTCAATGAACGGGAATGGGTAACGATCCCGGACAAAGTCATTTTCCTGATCAGAAAACTGATTTTGCCAATTGAGGTTAGAACGGCCGTTGTTGATATAAAACGCATGTTTTGCTTTTTGTTCAGCCTTGCCCTTGGCCTGCCAGCCCCGCCATGCACCGGCACAGAATCGGGCGCGCTTGTCAGCGGAACCGAATTTGCCATCGGTATAAAGCCGGGTGGTGCCGACCAGTTTGCCGTCCTTGTATCCAACAACGGGTTCTTGAACACCATTTGTGCCCATGGCGCGAAGACGGTCATAGGTGACATCTGGATTACCCTTGTTGTAACCATCCATAAAGGCGTCTTCTTCGGTTTTCCAGTCATAGCCCTTGAATTGGTCAGCATATTCACTCTTGCCCGAGCTACGCAAAACACGTTCAAGGTTTTGAGCAAGACCTGCTGCAATCAGGCAGTCAGGCATGGCTGATCCCGGACCATCCATATATTTTTCGGTCAGGCGCAAACGACGCTCACCACTCATCGATGTGAGGTTCATTTCTCCCGCTTCAACGGCAGGCAGAATAACATGGGCTGCCTTGCCGATTTGCGAGTGAATGATGTCAACATTAACCGAGAACAGACCACCGGCATTGATAGCCTTGACAATGGCATCAACCAGTTGCTCGCGCGTGCCGCCAGCCGCTGCATCCATGGCTTCCTTGACCATGTTTGTGCGCTTGTTGTAGACGCGTTTGAACTCTGTTGCATTGAGGGTGGTTTTATAGTGGTCGTTGGCCCAGATATGATGAACCTTGCCTTTGCCCTTGATGAGAAGATCATCAATATAAGGTGCCGGGCGACCGACATGAGCATCAGAGGGACGATAGTACCCTTCCTGATGACCTCCAAGGCGACAAACACCACCACCGGGACGGCCAACATTACCTGTCGCCAGCGCAATATTCACCAGCGCACCGATAGTGCGATAGTTGTCATTGCCCCAGATGATGCCTTTTTCGTAAGCTGAGACCGTGCGCCTGCGTGCACCACCCTGTTTGGGTTTGGCAAGCCATTCAGCCGCTAGTTTGATATCGGCTTCAGAAACGCCGCAAATTTTTGCACCTTTGGCGACTGACATTTTACAGGCCTTGCGGGCCACGTCAAAACTGCCAAGAACGGCCGGGTGGGCTGCATCTTCTATCTGTGCAACACCTTTGGGTGGAGGAGAATCACCGCCGGTAACTGCGCGCGGCTTGGTGGTTCCCTCAAATGTGCTGTTCTTGACAAACTCATTGTCAATCCAGCCCATGTCAGCGATGTAGGTGAACAGCGTGTTGAACAAAGCAAGGTCGCTACCGGTGTTGATTTGCAGGTGAAGGACGTTTTCCTTACCGGCAAATTCTTCGCAGGCATTAACCGTTACCGTGCGGCGCGGCTCAACAATGACCACTTTGGTTGCTGCATGGGGCTCATCGGGAAGTTCTTTCTTTTTCTTGTCAATGCTGTCACCACGCATGCCCGGAACCCAGTGATTGAGAAACAGGTTGGTCTGGGTCTCCATCGGATTGCCGCCAACCAGGAAGATGGTGTCGGTCAATTCATAATCTTCATAGGCATAGTTAAGTTCACCAACACCCATGTCACGGGTTGAATGCACCTCTGAGTTATAGGCGGGCCGGTTGTGAATGCGACAGTATTTTACCTTCATCGATTCAAAATAGAGCTTTCCCGTACCCCAGGTATTCTCATAACCACCGGCAGAACCGCCATGGTCAAACATGGAGACGAACAGGTCATCCTCTTTGCCTTTGTCAATGAAGCGGGCGGTAACTTGCGCAACCAGATCAAGAGCATCATCCCATGACGTCTGTTGCCAGGTACCATTTCGCCACACTTGAGGG
>VAPL011281780.1_pt1 | contig 10338 bp, 9 predicted proteins | sample 3395061 | NCBI WGS metagenome assembly VAPL01 (sample SAMN08290444, study PRJNA428436) | hydrothermal vent metagenome | isolation source: Deep-sea hydrothermal vent chimney 2 | place: Pacific Ocean: Juan De Fuca Ridge | depth 2182 m m
TCGCATTGATTTGTAGGTTGATGCTATCTCCAGCTTGATTCGTCTGATTAGCCAGCGGACTAATTGTAGGTGCGTTATTTTGATTTGTGTCGGCAAGGTTAATAACAAATCTCACTCCTGTGGAATGCCATAAATCTTGTCCTTCTGATGCATCATGCGGCAAGTAGCCCTTATACCATAGAAGGATATCCTGGCTGCTAATGTTTTCATTGTTGTCGTGTGGCACCTCTGATTGAGCACCATAGCGCCATCCCTCATCCTCTGAACTTTTGTAGCGTCGACCAAATATTCTGTTGTTATTAAACGAATCCACAGGACTAACAGTACCGTCTATGTTGTCCCATCCGGCTGAGCCAAATTCGATATCTACACTATCGCCAGTTACAGTATCTCTGATTTGCCAACGGTGGTTGTCTGCGGTTGTGACGCTTTCGTTAGATTCAGTGGAAATTGTTTGCCAATTGCCATTAACAAATCTACGTATTTGATCATTTTGATCACCTGCAAGGTCAAAATCCATGCGCCAATAAGGGTAGTGAACATGATCAACGTTGCATTGCAAGCCTTTGCTGAATATATGTCCATCCAGTACGCCATCTGCACTTAAGTACCACGCTTGATAGATGACATAGTTGCCGATTGTATCCTGAATACCTAATTCCAGCCACTGGCGACCAGATTGGGTAAATTCTCGCAAAGCCAGGACATTATTATTTGCCCAGCTAATTGGAGTTAAATTACCTCCCATACGGTCTGCATAAGGACCACATACATCGTTATCGTAGAAAACCCTCATTACAGGCAAGCTGGCTTTATTAAGGATATCAACACCTTTGTATTTGACATTGGTTAATGATAAGCCATCAAAATCACCACTAACCTGATAGTCAAAACTCCATTCTTGCCAGTCTCGATGATGGACACCATCAAAACTTGCGGCTTGTGGACTAGTGGATAAAGCGAAAGTAATCAGACATGCAGCCAGTTTCGACAATGTTTTTATAGTTATTTTCATAATTTGTCCTGTTGAGATTTGATGACGACTCGATTAGTAAGGTCAACCCATGCGATGAACTCAGGTCTGGCGTTAATGTCTTGGTGAAATGAAATATATGCAACACGAGTATCATAAAAGCCATGATCTCCTGTGTTGATCTCAGAGACTGGTTTAAAAGCCAAAATCCCGTATCCTTGAAGTTGCTGGATACGGTTAAAGCCATTTTGGAATAATGAAGTGCGAGCAATATCAACGGCTTCTTTAACTTCTTCAACAGTGAGTGGGGGCTGATATTCAGAGGGGGCTATCATCTCAACGTTTTCAATCTCACCTTGACTGACCTTAACTTCTACAGTCGAATTATTAGAATGACTAAAGTAATTCATCGACGTTTGTACAGGAGAAGATGTTTTTCCAGGAGTTGATTGTATGCCGACAAAGGTAAATCGATCGCCAAGCTCAGGTATATCCTGTGTTGAGAGTAGGTTATCTATAGTCGCAGTATTATTTATGCTCCTGCTGGCTCGGCTGATTGTTGGTTGTTGTAGCCAAACAACATTTTCCATATCTTTGGGTTGTGGCGGCCATTCAGAACCAATGCGAGTGAATCTATCTGAGTCTGGATGATTATGCCGTGAGAATAAGTGAGAAATCTCATGAGGTAATCGTGCTGCAATCGGAGTATAGGATAAAAACAGCCCGATGAGACAAGAAGCTACGAAAGCAAGTTTGATGGTTTTATTTTTATTCAACATAAAATGACCTTTATCAATATTCTTTTATATGGGTGTGTGACAATTGTATCTTTAAAACAAAGAATACTATATGTTAAGTGTTAGGCTATTTGACGGTATAAAGATACCAATATTGCACAGGGCTTTTGTTTCTGACTGAATTATCTCAAGAGACGCATAGTTATTCTACGTAACGACTGAGATTGCGTTGGTCAGAAACAAAAGACAAATAAGATTGGTGTCATTATTTCGTCAAACCACCTTAAGTATTAATTAAGGACGTGCATGGAATAACTTGAACAATGATGGCACAGGTTGCTGTATCTGACGAAACCATCTCAAGAGGCGCATAGCTGGTCTACGCAACGATTGAGATGGTTTCGTCAGGAGCAAAAAAGACCAGCCAGAATGTTCAAGTTATTTCATGCGCGTTTCTAAGTTATCTGTATTCCATAATATGGATATATTACGGACTGAAAATAGCTACCGTATAAGGACGTGAAAAGAGAAACTCTTTAGAAATAATTACTAGAAATATTTCCAGAAAACATGATTTCATTTTAAAGACAAACAAGCAGGAGCGCAACAATTATAATATATTTTACAAGTTATTTAATAATGAAAAAATTATTTAAATATAGAGGGCTCAAATAGAGAATTAAAATTCATTATTAATGATGAAACTGATTTGTATAATGCTTTTTGGTGGGCAAGGGTTTTAGTAATAACGTTTTCGGCAAACAAGTGCTTGCACGCATTGCTTGCCAGGAGGCTATTCAAGAATAGAAGCCGTAGCGAGGAAAGCGGTTTTGAGTCTATTTTTTTCGACTAAATGAGGCGAATACTTATTGTATTGAACGAATTTAATTGGAAAAATGGACTAAAATCCGCTTTTCCGCAGTAGGCTTTCTATTCTCGGATAGACTACAAGTGAATGAGATGATCGTTTAAATTGAGGGTTGTGGCAGTTTGCCGTGGAGCAAAAATTCTTCTAGCCCAAAGCTGTAACGTGTTTCCTTGTCGAGTTTACTGACAAAGGTCACATTTGCTGCTGCTGTTGAACAAAGCCATTCCTGCAAAGCATAAGGTTTTCTGCTTTTTATCGCGGTGATAGTAAAAATACCTGCATTAAGACCAGATAGCTGATCTCTGGCAGACTGATAGGTGAAAACAGCCACACCTGAATCACGCATATTTGAACCGAGTTGTTGACTGATTGCGTAGTAGGCTGGATCTGAAATGGCGTTTGTGAATTGTTTAAACGGTTCCTGCTCAAGTGCAATCCCAGCATCAGTATCAATATTGACTTTGAATGTTGTGTGTTCAGTAACAAGGTGTTTTTCTGGTAATTCCTGCATACCGGACAAAAAATACAAGCGATAATAAGCGCATTCTGCTAAAGCCGTTTTTAATTGCAGTGATGCATAAAAAATACCGGGTTGTGAGGTGGATCCGAAGCGCGAGCCATGTCTAAGCGGTGGATAGCGAAAAGGGGTTTTGATCAGGTAATGGTATGCTGCGCTTTGTGCTGGTGGCTGAGGTTTTGTTGCTTCCAGTAAGTCTTCGAGAATGGCCTGTTCGGTACTGTTGTCAACCAGCGTCATGGTTGCCACTTGCTCCTGAGATTCTACAACTCGCAATACAGATGTATGAATCGTTGTTTTGTAGCGATCTCCATGACATTGTTGCCAAATCGACATCTGTTAGATCGTTGCTATCTCAGCGCAATCTGTAACTGCTCAGATTGCCCTCTATCTTGTTCAAGAGCAAGGCAGAAGCGCGGAGTTTATAAGTATAAATGAGCACTTTCAACGCGGCTATTGGACAAAATAGAGGGTAAGCTGAGTAGTTACTAGATTTTGCCGCGCATGGCATCTAGATAATGCATGACACGAACCAGTCCTTCTGCACTAGCAATTAATTGCTTTGGCACGGCTTGTAAATGCCGATTATTGGTTTCCATCCAGTGGCGCATGGTTGTAAGATCGCCGCCCATTAGTACATAAAGCGCACGGTAAATGCGAATCAGGTAAGTTGCCAGTTCGCCTGGTTTGGAATCGGGTTTGAGCGTACCGCGTTTTTGCAGTCGACTGATTGATGAGCGGTCTAGCCCGATTGATTGACCGAGTTCAGTCTGGCTCAATTCGAGCTGCTGTTGAGTGCTGAGTAATGCCTTGCAAAGAACAGTGTCTGGTGTTGCATCGGAAACAATGGGTGAGATAGCAACCATAGTCTTCTCCATGTATGTAGCATATGCACATAATTATAGATTATTATGCAAATAAACGCAATTTGATTGTCGGCCAACCTTCTAGATCACAATTTTTTTTCCGCAATAAAGACAGCACGCTGTGGTGCTGGATAGCCTTCGCATGTTAATTTTGGGTTCTCCGGATTGAGAAAATCTGCCAGTGATTGAAAAGTCATTGATGGTGTTGTGCGTTGTTCGTCAGTTGTTGTATAGCTAACATCAACCAGCCGTATGTTTACAAATCCACAACGTTGTAACCAGTTTTCCAGGGTTAAGCATGTGGGAAGTAACCACACGTTATGCATACTTGCATAACGTTTTTCTGGTAGTAAGGTCATTCCTGTTGGACCGTCGATGACAATGGTTTCCAATACCAGCTCGCCTCCAGGACGCAGGCAGTCGCGTAATTCAATTAAGTGATCAAATGCTGATTTGCGATGATAGAGTACACCCATGGAAAAAACCGTATCAAAGGCCTCAATTCTTTGGGGTAAATCTTCCATGCGTATTGCCAGAACATCAAGTGGATATTGACCTGCAAAGTGGCGTATTGCATAAAATTGGGAGACGTAGAGTGGAAACGGGTCTATGCCCAGCACCAATTTCACCCCTTGCTCCAGCATGCGCCAGGCAAAATAGCCATTACCACAGCCGACATCTAGCACCACGCGATCTTTTAGTGGCTGGATGGCGTGGATAAATCGATCCCACTTTAAATTGGATCGCCATTCAGCATCAATGGTTACTCCGTTCACAATAAATGGGCCTTTACGCCACGGCTGGAATTGTTGCAATGTTTCCCAAAGCTGTTGATGTTGATTTTGTGTAAGCTGGCTGGAATGGCCAACGCTAACAACATCGCTACTTGCATCCAGATTTAGGGTGTGTGCGGTCATGTTTGGCAGCTCGGCCAGTGCATTGGTCCAGGTCTGCCATTTACCATGCATTTCCAGTTGTTGTTGATGCAATTGTTGTACTTGTGGCGAGCTCAGCCAGTCCTGTAGTTTAGGGCGGCCAAGTTTGGATAAGGCAGTGTCGAATGTACTCATTTAATGGCGATGATCGAGATGAAATTGAAGCATTGAAACCATGTTGTGCTGAACTGAAAACCTGCTTGCGCAAGTCTTTGCTGATGAGTCTTAAGAGTTTCCGGGATTAATACATTTTCAAGTGCGGTACGTTTCTGACTGATTTCCAAAGCACTATAGCCATGTAAGTGCTTGAATGTATGATGTACAGATTGTTGCAATTCGCTTTCGCGGGGTTCTGCAAAATCAATTTTTTCAGATAAGACCAACACACCGCCTGATTGTAATCCCTGGTAGATCGTGTTGATACAGGTTTGTCGATGACTCAGAGGGATAAATTGCAGGGTTAAGTTCATTACAGCGACAGAGGCATTTTCAATCGCGACATCAAGTAAATCGGTACAGATGATTTCAATTGGCAATTGAAGGTCGGTCTGCTGCAAATAATCGCGACAACGCTCAATCATTGCTGCAGAATTATCAATAGCAATGATGTGACAGTTTGAATGTGGTATCGCACTGCTCATAGCAAGTGTTGAAGCACCGAGCGAGCAGCCCAGGTCATAGCAGTTAGTTCCAGGTTGAGCATATTGATGTGCAATCGAAGCAATACCAGTCAGCAAGGTAGAATAACCTGGTACTGAGCGCTTGATCATATCAGCAAAGACACGCGCCACCTTATCATCAAAACAAAATTCACTAATCGATGGACGAGTCAGCGCAAACAAATCATCGTGTTCTGTTTTCATAGCATTGTTCTGGGTTCACATTTGCAGATAAGTTTGCCATCATACTGTAGTTATTCATTCTAAAAAGGTCTGTTATCGACAATGCAGGAAATCAATCGTATTAAAACTTATTTACTTGGCTTGCAGGATAGCATTTGTGATGAGCTTGAAGCGCAGGAATCTTCAGCTAAATTTATTGAAGATCTGTGGGAACGTCCAACTGGCGGCGGTGGTTGTACCCGGGTGCTTGCCGGTGGGGATACGTTTGAACAAGCCGGGGTTAATTTCTCATATGTGTATGGTGATAAAATGCCTGCTCCGGCAACTGCGCAAAGGCCAGAATTGGTGAATCGGAGCTATCATGCGCTTGGCGTTTCGCTGGTGATTCATCCACGTAATCCCTATGTCCCGACAGCACACGCTAATGTCCGTTATTTTGTAGCTGAAACAGACAATCAACCATCGGTTTGGTGGTTTGGCGGAGGTTTTGATTTAACGCCGTATTATCCATTTCAACAAGACGCTGTTGACTGGCATCGCAGCGCACGCGATGCTTGTTTGCCATTTGGGGAAGATGTTTATCCACGTTTCAAACAATGGTGTGATGATTATTTTTACTTGAAACATCGTGATGAAACGCGTGGTGTTGGTGGCTTATTTTTTGATGACTTGAATGAGTGGGGTTTTGAACGTAGCTTCGACTTTATGCAAAGTGTTGGTAACCATTTCACCAAGGCTTATGTGCCGATTGTACAACGCCGTAAAAAACATCCCTATGCTGAGCGCGAACGGGAGTTTCAACTCTATCGCAGAGGCCGTTATGTTGAATTCAATCTGCTTTACGATCGTGGCACCATGTTTGGGCTTCAATCGGGTGGACGCACAGAATCAATTCTGATGTCGCTACCACCCGTTGCCAATTGGCGCTACAACTGGAGCCCCGAACCGGGTAGCCCGGAGCATGATTTATATGAGAATTATCTGAAACCTAAAGATTGGTTAAGTTAAGTACTCGACTATAAATCTTTTAACATTTTACTAGTCTTTTTTATCATCTTCGGCGTTGCATAAACAGTTACATAGCTCACTATGCGCCTGTTGATGCGCCCCCGTAATAAATACGGGACAGGCTTTATAAATACGGGGCAGGCTTTGAATATGATAAAAAATCCTGCGTAAAATTGTTAAAATATTTATGATCGAGTACTTAAAACTTGAAAAAAGTAAAGGTGAGTCGTTCTAAATAATCAGACTGGCGCATTAATACGTTTTTGTGCTGCTCGATTTTTTTTGGCCAAGTGGTCGATGAGTGCTTGAACCGAGCCGCCACCTTGATCAATAATCCCTTTGAATTGATTGCGGAAGTTGGTAACCAGACTGATGCCTTCGATAATAATATCGTAGACTTTCCAACCATCAGCTTTATTAACCATTCGGTAACTGATTGCAACTGGCTGGCCGCTTGCACGATTGACTTTTATTTTTACAATGGCTTTTTTGGCATCTGCTTTCAGGCGCAAAGGCAGGTAGGTGATGCTCCAGTCTTCATAAGAAGCATATGCAGTAGAATAGAGGCGTATCATGGTCTCCTTGAACTCTTTTTCAAAATTTGCACGTAGTTGTGGCGTTGCTTTTTTCCAGTATTTACCAAGCGCCAGCGCGGAAATTCTGTGCTGATCAACATGTGGACGCAGGACCTCTTCGACAATCTGCATAGTATCAGTCAAATTGCCCTTGTATGCTGCCATGCCAATGCGTTCCTTTAACTGTGTAGACGTTGTTTCGATCACCAACTGCGGTGGCGATAATTCTTGCTCAGCACAGGCTTGATGAGAGAAAAAAACAGCTATAACCATTAGGTAAAGACAGCCATGAGAAAATTGTAGTTTTTTCATTATATTGATCCTTTACATCTTGCAATTATAATCTCGTCAGTACGCGACCAAAATTATTTTAACAATTTTACGTAGGATTTTTTATCATAATCTAGGCGAATAAACAGGCAGATAGTGAGCCATGTAACTGTTGATGCAACGCTGCAGATGATAAAAAAGACAAGTAATAAATGTTAAAGTAATGATGGTCGGTACTTATAATTCAGTTCCACTATTAAAACTAGTCTCTTCGACATGTGTGTATAGAGATTAGTTCTAGTTCGCTAGGAGTATTGATGTCCAAAACGATGAATCAGTCCAATATATTTCCAGCCGTGCGCATGCGGCGGCTGCGCAGCAAGGCGTTTTCACGCAAGCTGTGTCAGGAAAATAATATTTCCTGCAATGATCTTATATATCCGATGTTTGTGCAAGAGGGAAACGATCTTCGAACCCCGATTGATTCGATGCCAGGTATTGAACGTTACAGTCTTGATCAACTGCTGATTGAAGCACAAAGCATTGATCAACTGGGCATTGCTGCGATTGTCTTGTTCCCGGTCACGCCGATGCAAGTCAAATCACTCAATGCAGAAGAAGCCTATAATCCTGATGGATTAATTCCACGCACCATACATGCTCTCAAAAAACAGTGTCCGAGGCTAGGTATTATTACCGATATTGCACTTGACCCTTATACTTCGCATGGTCAAGATGGCTTGATAGACGACACTGGTTATGTTCTCAATGATGAAACAGTCGAGATTTTAATCCGTCAGGCGCTTAGCCATGCACAAGCTGGGGTCGATATTGTGGCACCATCGGATATGATGGATGGAAGGATCGGTGCAATTCGCAAAGCACTCGAAAAGCACGGCTATCGGAATACCTCAATTCTAGCGTATTCGGCTAAATATGCCTCCAGTTTTTACGGCCCGTTTCGTGATGCCGTTGGTTCAGCAGACAATTTAAAAGGTGGTGATAAATACAGTTACCAAATGGATCCAGCCAATTCTGATGAAGCATTACGCGAAGTTGCACTGGATATTTCAGAAGGTGCTGATATGGTGATGGTCAAGCCGGGAATGCCCTATCTGGATATAGTACGACGCGTCAAAGATCAGTTTGGTGTTCCAACATTTGCTTATCAAGTAAGCGGAGAATACACCATGCTAAAAGCCGCTGCCCAAAATGGCTGGCTCGACGAAAAAGCAGTGGTGCTTGAATCCTTGCTGTGTTTCAAACGCGCAGGAGCAGATGCCATTCTCACTTACTATGCAAAACAGGTTGCTGAATGGCTACAACAGAATCAATAGAACAGCGTTATGCGGTTTTTGGTCATCCCATAGCCCACAGCTTATCGCCGCGCATTCATACCCTGTTTGCAGCACAAACCGAACAACACACTATGAGCTATACGGCTGTTGATGTTTCGGAAGATCAGTTTGAAACAGCAATCAACGATTTTTATCAACAAGGCGGATTAGGGCTTAATTGTACAGTTCCGTTGAAGCTACTGGCATTTCAGCGAGCTGACCTGTTAAGTCAGCGTGCGCAACGCTGTGGTGCAGTAAATACTTTGTCATTCAAAGGAGACGGCACAATTCTCGGCGATAATACAGATGGAGTGGGTTTACTACGAGACATCACTCACAATCAGAATGTACCAATTAGAGATACTAAACTATTGATATTGGGTGCAGGCGGTGCTACACGAGGTATTCTTGAGCCATTGTTGCAGGAAGATCCACAGCAAATAGTGATTGCTAACCGAACGGTTGAAAAAGCACTATCATTAGCTGAGTTGTTTAATGATCTTGGGAATGTGATTGGTTGCGGTTATGATGCTCTGGATGGCCAATCTTTTGATTTAATTATTAACGCAACTGCTGCCAGCTTACACAACCAACTACCACCGCTGCCAGATACTGCGCTAAAACCAAATGGTAATTGTTACGACTTGGCGTATGGAGCCCAACCCACGCCTTTTGTAAAATGGGGTCAACAACACGGTGCAACGATTTCAGTTGACGGTCTTGGCATGTTGATTGAACAAGCGGCGGAAGCCTTTTTAATTTGGCGGGGCGTTCGTCCTAATACCCAATCTATGATTCAGGATGACAGTTTTAGGCATAACTAATGAATAACCGGTAGCAACTCAAATCGTTGCACAACAACATCAGACATAAACGGCAAGGCTTTACCTTGTTCCCAGAATGGTTGTTGATCACCATAATGACTGGATAATGGATGACCAGACTGTCCTGCTGGCATATGCATGATGCCTTGTTGTAGATGACCTGGTGAGATTACCATGCGTTCACTGGCTCCAAATAGTCCATACGCCACACGAACGCAATATGGACAACCCGCTAGTGGATTTTGTGGCATATCCAGTAATTTGTTGAGGAATGGCAGCTTGCTGCTAAATGGATGGCTATTATTTATCCTATTGATGCGCCCCCAGGTCAAGTCTTCCAAATCAATGATGTTGTGTTTTTTTTGTAACTTTTGAGTGGTTTTTTCGAGAACGTTCAAGATCAACGAATCCCAATCAGTATAGGTTTTTTGATAGGGCAGGGTGGCGGGTATTTTGGCGTTAAGTAGTTGCCGCAGCGGTGTTTCTTTTTTTGACCAGGAAAATTCAAAATCTTTTTGTAATTGTTGGCAGGGTTGTAGATAGGCTGAAAGTATAGTTTGTGCCAGTGCTTTTCGAAATTCAAACA
>VAPL010069812.1_pt1 | contig 10337 bp, 11 predicted proteins | sample 3395061 | NCBI WGS metagenome assembly VAPL01 (sample SAMN08290444, study PRJNA428436) | hydrothermal vent metagenome | isolation source: Deep-sea hydrothermal vent chimney 2 | place: Pacific Ocean: Juan De Fuca Ridge | depth 2182 m m
GATGTGAATTGTGAATAAGTTCAAATCCCCTCGGGGCCATTATATTCGCGAAAACTGATTTTGTTGTTTTATCTATGATGAGGACACACGACATATATCACAAAGTTTAAATATATTGAAAACATAACAATTCCATCACGTCCCCGGTATGACCTATGGGAATGCCGGGCTTTACTTTATTCTCGATGGCAACGGTAATCACTAAACGAAATGCGATAGTGTTTGTTGACGGCAATAATTGGTATCACAATGTCAAATCAATCATAAAAAAGCCACGTGGAATTGATTTTGGGAAGTTAGGCGACCTAATCGCAGATAAGTTTGGATTAAAGATTTTAGAAATTAGATACTATAACTCTGTCCCAGATATAGAGCTCGGTGAAGAAAATTATTATAAGCACATGGTTTTTTTGGCTGGGCTAAAAAGACGCGGAGTTGTTGTAAATACTCGAAAATTGAAAGTAATTAGAAGTGGAGGGAAAAAATTACGAATTGAAAAGGGCGTCGACGTGAAAGTGGCTGCAGACATGATCGATTTTTGCTTAGTTGCCGAACGTTGCGATGTATGTATTTTAATTTCTGGTGACGCAGATTTTCTTCCAGCTATGGATATTATAAAAAAACAGGCGAAGGAGGTGATTACAGCGTCGGTAAGCAAGGGATATTCTCGAGACTTAAGAGCTGGGAAATTTCGATATTTAGTTTTAAAAAGGGATGACTTGGAAAAATGTATGAGGTAGGAAATATAAAATTTTAATAAGGACGATTTTGTTTGATGGCGATGAAGAAGGAAATTAGCGAAAGTAGCAAAATATCTGCTGGGAATTTGATGGAAGAAGCGTCGGCCACATTTGAAGAATGCTCTCACTGTGGGTTGTGTAAATCTAACTGTGGGGTATTCAAAATTCTAAAAGAAGAACATCTTTCCCCGAGAGGGCAAGGAGATTTGTTAAGAAAGGGGATTATGGATAAAATTTTGTTCGAATGTAATCTATGCAAAGCTTGTGAAGAGAGCTGTCCACTTGACTTAAAGATTTGTGAGGCTATTCTAAAAGCGAGAGAGGCGATGGTATTACTTGGCAAAGGACTAAAGGAAAACGAGAAAATAGCGCGTTTATCTATGGATACTAAGGTCTTTAATAAGAAATGAAAACTATCTACGGGCTAAACTTGGCACGTGAAATTTACGACGAACAATGTGTTTATTCTGGAATTGACGGTGTTTCTTTGCAATGGAAGATAATTTTAAACGCATTAAATCACAAAACTGAAGGCAAACGACTTCTGGATTTAGGATGTGGAGCCGAAAGCGGGAACATGGAATCCGTGAAATATCGTGGAGAATATGCCCCATGGCTTGGAAGATTTATAGATTCTACGAAACAGTCCCACGGATTGGAATATATCGGAGTTGACTGTGGAGATTTATCTCGTGAAGTTTTTCTAAATAAACAGCTAAATCTTTTAGACAAGAAATGCCTTGTTCGTGAATTTCAAGAAAATTATTTTGATATCGTTACTGCGTTTATGTTATTTAATTCCCCAGAATTAGAACGAGTAATCAGCGGAAGAGACCGCCCCAATGCCTCTTATTTTTCGGGCAAAACGCTTGTGGATTCTCTTATTCCGCAATTAGAAAAAATAATGAAACCTAATGGAATTCTAGTTTGGTATGGAGGGGATAAGTCCCTAATTGTGAGCGAACCAAAATTCTAATTTATCCTTACTTCTCCCATAGAGCTTCACAAATCCAACCCTCTCAAACTGCACGATATCCCCAATCTTTAGTTGTTCTAATTCGAACTCTCCCAGTCCTTTTTTGATAGTGCCATTTGGCATCATGACCTCCACATTAATGTTATTAGGCGTCGCTGGAAGCCAATTCAGAAACTTTGTTCTCTTATTGGTTGGCTCTTTAGAAACAAAAGAAAAATCTAAAGGATTTATTCCAACCTGACTTGAGTTAAAAGTTAAAAGATGAATTAATCGGTATTCCTGATTATCCATTAGGTCGAAGTCTTCTTCTGATATTAAAAAATCCTGAGTTGTTTGTATCGTCCTTTCCCCTAGCGAACCATTTGGATGACGTGGAATTTTTGTCTCAAAATATGGACAACCTTGAATTGTAATCTTCGTCGGGTTCTCAACGAAAAAATACCGTGGGACATCTGCGAGAAGTTTTCTATTTAAAATATAAAGGGTTTCAATCGGGGCAGTGATACTCGTTTTTCGTATTCCAAGTCCTAAAATAAACTCCCTTATCGCTTCGGGCTTAATCCCTCTGTCTCTCAAAGATTGCACAGACCAAGTTCGAGGGTCGTTCCAGCCGACGTATTCCTTAGATTTAACTTTTTTAGCAGAACCCGATTTAGAAATTTTTAATCCTTCAATTGCGAAATGTCCATTGTAAATACTCTCTGGATTCTTCCACCCGAAAATTCCACGAATAAAATCCTGAACTCTCGTCGACATATAATGATCCACGCCTCTCAAAACATGAGTAGAACCAAAAACATGGTCGTCAATTGCCCAAGAAAATTCCATTGATGGATAAACTCTGAATTTGGTTCCTGTTCTCGGATGTGGTCTGTCCGAAATTTTAAACATCACCCTGTCCCTAAAAGCAGGGTCGGAGTCTTGCATATTTGTTTTTAATCTAACGGTCATTGAGCCCATTTTCGCCTTGAACATTTTCTCCCACCTCTTCATTTGTTTTTCTGGCGGGAGTTCCCTGCAAGAACAAGCAATTCCCTTAACTTTTAAATCGTGCATTGTTTCTTGATCGCAATCACAGACGTAGAGATAACCCTTTCTCAACATTTCCTCGGCATATTTATAATATTTTTCAGTTCTATCTGATTTGTAAATAATCTTTTTGTCGAACTTAATGTTGAGCCATTGGACAGCTTCTTCAATTAATTTATAGGCGTCAGGTTCAATCTGTTTTTTTTCGGAGCCAATTGTGTCGTCCATAACAACTAAGAGTTTGCCGTCATACATCTTAACATACTCATCATTGAGAATCATTGTTCTAACATTGCCAATGTGTAGCGGTCCCGACGGAAATGGTGCCATTCTCATCACGACTTTCCCAACTTCTGCATTCGGCAATTCTTTCAGTCCCTCCCGAATTTCTCTTTTAGAAACTTTAGATTTCGCCGTCGCTGATTGTCGTTTCTGCTCATCCTCGGACATTCCATTTACCTCCTGAATAACTTTTTTAATTACGGGCATAATATTTTTTATCTCGGATTTTTCTAAACCCTCTGCGAACAAACCTGCTAAAACGGCTCCCTGATTAGCCTTGCCTCCGTGCTTTATCGCATTTTCCAGAGCGTATGCCTTTATCACGTCTTTTGATATTTCTGTCATATTATATAAAAGAAAGTGGGAGTTTTAAATGTTACCAGCCCATAACTCCGACGCCACTATCGGATGATTGATTGACGCCGATTTTCTTTTCGAGAAGTTCGATTCGATTTTCAAGTTTGTAAATTTTATTGTCAAGCTCCGTTATTTTTGTATCTACTTCTCGCTTGTTATATCCATCGGGTTTTGTTGAGAATTTTTTAGACTGAGTACTTGTTGTGGGATTCATAAATCCGAATAATTCTGAGTTGGAAGTCGGGGCTACATTTTCGGGAGTTTTATTCGCTCTAAAATCAACGAATCCATCTTTATTTGTTTGGATTGGAATATCATTTTTAGGAATTCTAATAACTCCTCGTCGCTGTAACTCGCGAACGTCAATCATTTTTCTTTTTTTCCTGAATATCATAGTTAAAAGCGGGGAGTGGAGTTAATAAATTTATTCTATCGGTTGGGAAAATTTAACAAAGAGGTGTCCGCTGGGAAGCTACAGAAGAAAATAGAGAAAAAAGTTTTGGGCGGGCATATGAAAAGTTGAGTGAGGGAGATAAAAAAGAGTTGAGTGCGATTAGGGATGAGATAAAAAAGTTTGAAAAAGAAAACGCTGGTTTTCCGATTGAAGATAAAAAACTTAAGGAGAGGATTGTAAAAATTTGTTTAAGATTGATTGAGGAGACGCCGAATGATAAAATTTCTATGATGGAAACTTCCCATATAATTACTGAGAATTTTATTTGGGATAATTATGGGGACAATTTGGACGAGGCGGTTGATATTGCCCGGGAGTTGGAGTTGCCAGAGCGTTATGTTTCTGGGGATGTTTTCAGAATGTGGGAAAAAATGGAAAATAAATTTCAGCAATATCTTTCTGGGTGAATGTTATTTGTTAGGATTTTGAGATTAGATAGAACAGCGACGGAAGAGTTCGTTATTTTATACCCCACAATATTTCATCTAATAATTCTGGGATTTCTCGTTTCGCCAATTTCCCACCAACCCCCTCCACCGCAGACGTTAATATTAAATAGTATCACTGACAACCCTTTTCATGGGTGATTCAAAAGATTTGAGATGGGCAATTAGCAAAGTCATGAAAAAAGCACACAGCCCCAGCGAGTTAGCAGAGATGGGTATGTTTGATTATGATTCGGGGAAATTTAAACCCGTGTCTTCGCATTTTCTTAGTTTTGAGTCCCAACAAAATCAACTCGAACCAATCTACTATTGGATTTTGGATTTTGCGGCACAGGTTGGTTGGGGCGAGATGAAGAAGACTATAGATAATTTTATGGCGTCACCTGGTTCTGGACAGTTCAGCGAGATGAATATGAAGGCAACTAAAATGCAGGAGGAGGGAATGAAAATTTTAGGAGGAATGAACCAAATTATAAAATCTATCTTGAATTTGATTTATGATTTGAAAGAGTTTGAGTTGAGGCTTGGGAGTTACGAGGATTATCATTCGGATGATAAGAAAAAAAAAGAAGCTGGAGTTTTGGCGTTAAAACAGATATGGTTGGATAATGTTGACCTAAAAAGAGGACGAGGTTCTATCCATCAAATGGCAGCAGAGATGGGATTTAGTACGATTCGGGAGGCTTTTATGATGGCAAACTCTCGAGATGATCTTGAAAAGATGAGTTCGGATAGCGACGGTGGAGTAATTAATAAGAGTGTTATGAGGATATTAATTCCGAGAATTAACGAGTTTCTAAAATGGGTGGATTATTCCGAGAAAGAATTAAAAAAACGTTTCAGTATAGAGAAGAATTATCTACGTAGTCAGGTTGAGACAGTAAAACTGTATTCGTCATGGATGAAACCATATTTAGAGTCTGCAGAGAAACTGAGGCAAAAGGGTTTTGAGAAAAGTGCAGCATTAGTAAATGCTTTTTCTACTACGATGTTTGAACTACAACTATTTAAGTCCAAAAAGATTGGCGTGGACACAAGATTCAGCGGATATAAATCACGCCGAGATTACAATAGAGTAATAATCATAACAATGAAATACCGAGGACATGTCTCTCAGAGAGTGACTCAGAAGGGAGATTATGGATTTGGGATGGGAGGAGTTGTAGATGTAGATTTTAAATCATACGCCTTGAATAGTGAGGAATTGCTGGCAGCTAAAAAATTATTAGAAAAATCTGATTTAGAGAGTAGCATGGAATTTTCTTTGGATGTTGCGGGAGAAGCTTTGGCGTCCTTGAAGGAGGATTTAGACTACTTTCTGAAAAGTAAAGATGAGCGGGATAGCGAAGATGAAAATAATAAAACCAAAAAAAATGTAGATATTAATCCCTTCACTGCCTTGTTCGGATTAGGCAGAAAAAAGAAAACGAAGAGCGAAAAAAAGGTAGAGTTTGTAGAGGCGGAGGATATTAAAAAAGATAATTTTGTCGAGAAGATTATGCGTGGATCTGCGATGGACAAAGCTGCGGGATCCCTTTATACAATTTATGATGTCTATAAGAAATCTCATGGAATGGCCTCTGCCCCTGCAGCTGGATTTGATAATTATGATAGTGAGGCTTCTGGAGAGTTGGGAGAAGGTGGAGCCGTCGGGATTAAAGATGTTTTTTCTGGGCGTGGTGGATAATTCACAAGATAATTAAATGAACTTTGGTTATATTTTTTATGGGAGTTAAAGAAGTAAGGGAAATAAGTAGTGGCATTAAGGAAATTGATGTGTCAGATGTCGTTGAAAGTGATAGTAATTGGGAAGAAGAAAACTCTGAAAAAGAAGAAGACAACGAGGAAGAATCGGATTTCGTTATCGGAAATACCATCTTAGGGAGCGATGGTTCTAAGGGTTGGGATGAGGGAGCATTAGAAGATGTTGTTGAAACCGAAAGTACAACCGATTGGAATAGAGATTCCCCAGATGGGGGCTTCAATTATGAAGCCATAAATGGAGGTGGTGGAAATCTGTATGGAGCTGGTTCGTCAGGTGGAAATCTGTATGGAGCCGTTGGGGGGACTACCTCCGGGAACTTTTATAATGAAGTAGGAAGAGGGGGTGGGAATTTGTATAACGAAGGTGGCGACGGAGGAACTAACGAAACAATGTATAATGTTCTCTCTGGGAAACGGAAGAGTAGTGACAAGGCATCTCGTTTAGAAATCGAGACAAAACAATCTAAGCGAAAAATAGATAAAGTTCGCTTTCCTTAATTTTTAATGAGCAGTGGTAATTCGTCCGATGGTAAAAAGGGCGAGCTCCCACGTATTATTGTTCTTGACGACGAGATAATTGTTTTAGAAGAGGATTGGGTAGAAAAGAATGTTAAGACAGAGAATATCGAATACGATAAACCCAAAGAAGACGAGGATGTGCTATCACAAAAAACTTTAGAAAAAACTTTGGAGGCAGTTGAGCAAAATGCGGAAGTAGATACTATGGGATTAATGGGAAAGGATTCCACAGGGTTTTATAATTCGGATAGAGATATCGGAGCACTATATAATCCCACGAAATACGAAACAGAAAATACTAAACTCACCGACGACGACTTTATAGATATAGAAGCTTCTCGGAAGAAGGGGTCGTCTTTGGAAATTTCTGGATTTAGAGATGAAGAAGCCGAAAAACGGCGGAAGTCAAAATACTGGGTGGGTTAGTTTTAAATAATAAGTTGTTGTAGTTTTTATAGGTGAAAATGGCTACAAATTATGAAGGATTTTATGATGGGGGCGTGTCCGCTCTTAACCCAGAATATGGGACGGTTGGATATCACATGAGTGCAGCACAGTTGGGTTTCCCAGGTTCTCCTCAAACTGCGAACCAGCTTGGAGACACTATTAATGCAATCAAACATGGAACAAGGGTTTTCGAGGTAACAATGTTGCAGCCCGACGTAGGAGAAACAATCCCAACGCAACATTTTGATGAGATGAGAGCTCTTATGAAATTAACGGGGGTAAAACCATCATTACATGCACCAGTTATAGACGCTGTGGGCTTTGGAGAAAAAGGATGGGGAAAAGAAGAGGGAAGAATGGATAATGAAAGGAGAATGTTTAACGCTATAGAAAAGGCACAGCGATTAGACCCCAGCGGAAATATACCGATTGTTTTTCATGCAACAAATGGAACTCCTGGTTCAATTTGGAGACCTGGGGATAAATCCTCGGGAGAAAAAGAGAGAATCCTCGAGAGTGGTTCAGCCATAAACATGGAAACAGGGCAAGTCCAGACGATTAAAAGAGAATTCAAATTCAGGCCCGAATATCCAGAGCTACTAAAGCAAGGTGGAGAACTCTATATGGATGAAAACCATGAAATTAAAGTTAATCCAATCGAAGGACGCCAGCCAGGAAAATTATTTGGGGTTGAGGGCTCTATTGACAGTATGAATAATGGAGAATGGGAGAATAAACTGATGGAGGTTGCACAGATGGCAAAACATTCCAACGAGATTATAGGTGTGGCCCCATTGAATCTTGGGAAATACACTAACGCCTTTATTATAGAGGAAACTGGAGAGATTATCGAACCCGCGGAAAACGGGAAAAGCTGGAAGCAGTTACCGAAATTTGATTCTGAAACAGAGCAAGTCTCCTCTTATAATAAAATTAGGAACGCTGGACTTTTTGTAGAGAATGCAGAACTCGCTTTTGTTGGTGCTTTTAATCAAGCCTATAAGTATGGGAAAGAAGAACAGAAAGAGAAGCTTGAAAGGCTATCAAAAAGATATTCCGAAAAAATCAGAAATATTAGCGATGTAATTCCAATTTCTAAGGACAAAAATGCTGTTAATATTTGGGCACCCGTTAAAAAACAAGAACTTTTAGAAGAGTCACTTAATGAATTAAAACAAATCACAAGGAGAGATACTCCCTCTGTTTGGAGACTCAGCGAAGATTTAGCACTGGATGAAGCCTCGAAAACCTTTGGAAATTTAGCATCAAAATCTTACGCAGAATTTCAAGAAAAATCCCCCGTCATTGCTATTGAGAATCCTCTTTCTACACAGGCCATATCAAGCGCAGACTCTTTGAAAAAGTTAGTAGAAAAATCTAGAGAAAATTTTGAAGATTATCTTGTCAAAGAAAAAGGGATTAATAAAAATAAGGCCAAGGAACTGGCAAAAAAGAAAATTGGTGTAACATGGGATATTGGGCACTTAAATTTAGTAAAGGGACAGGGGTTTGACGATACTGAGGTTTTGAGACAAACGAAATTAATTACCGAGGACAAATCCATGGTGAAACACGTTCATCTTACTGATAATTTTGGTTATGCGGATACTCATTTGGTCCCTGGGATGGGTAATGTTCCAGTAAAAGAAATTTTGGAGCAATTGGAGAAGACTGGAAGGTTTGATGAAATGCGAAAGATTACCGAAGCGGGCGGAATGATTCAACACTTTAAGAAACTGCCTCACTCTATGACATTGGCAGCATTTGGTTCTGGGATTTATGGCATCAAGAACTCACCGACGTGGAATCAGGCAATAGATATTCAAGGAAATTATTTTGGAGGATATGGGACATTGAATCCTCAAACACATCATGCCTATTTTGGTGCTGGATTTACGACGATGCCAGTTGAGTTGGGGGGACAAATGGCAGGGGGACAGTCTCGATTTGGCGGAGCTCCGATGGCGTGAGCGTCATGTTTATAAAATATGATTACTCTTTACTAATGAAAGATGGTGAAAAAGGTTGTTAAAAAAAAGGGCACTGAAAAGAGCAAGATTCCAAAGAACGAATTATCCACGATGAAGATTGCTGGAGAGCGTGAGATTGCAATGGATTTTGCCATGAAGACCTATGAGAAATTTGATCAGATGATTAAGTCTGTAATTTTGTTTGGGTCTTCGGCTAAGAAGGTGGCCGTAGATGGCTCCGATATAGACATTATTATTATTATCGACGATGTCTCGGTTCGTTGGGATGAAGAACTTATCGCTTGGTATCGAGAAGAACTGGGAAAATTAATTACTAAGAATCCTTATAGAAAATCATTGCATATTAATAGCGTTAAGTTGTCGACGTGGTGGGATGACATGATAAAAGGAGACCCCGTTGTAATTAATGTTCTCCGATATGGAGACGCACTTGTTGATTTCGGAGGATTCTTTGAACCATTAAAAATATTATTGAAGGAGGGCAAAATACGCTCGACACCAGAATCTATTTACACACTTTTACAGAGAGCCCCTGGACACATGGCAAGAGCGAGACAATCTATGACGGCAGTCCTCGACGGGCTTTATTGGACAATGGTAGATTCTGCACATGCTGCTTCTATTTCTGCTGGGATTATGCCAGCGAGCCCAGAGAATATTGGTAAAATTTTGTCGAAGCGGTTTGTTGAAAAAAAACTTTTAGATAAAAAATATGTAAAAGATTATGAGGAAATTCACAGTATCGTAAAAGCGGTTGCTCATGGAGAAAAGATAAAAGTTCAAGGCAGCGAGTTGGATGAATGGTTTAAGAAGACGGATAATTTTCTAGGTGAAATGGCGAGGCTTGTCGATATTCTAATTGAAAAAAAATAAAAAAGGGCTAAATGACTTACTGTTTTTTAGTCTGGGTTGCCATTGCAGTTCTTGTATAGGCTAATCCTATTTCCTCATATATAGCATTTTTGCCCTCGGGAGACATCCTGTTTATGTCGCTCTTAATAATGTTTGCAAATTTATCAGGAGAATACTGAATACTCCCCTTCTCTTGATTTACAACATACATCGCATCCACAATTGCTTCTTTCGTCATCCTACCTATTTCTTTCTTAGCATAATTAACTACGGATTCTTGATCGGTCCTCATAACAAAACTTGCCCAATCTTGATTATCATACTTCATTGCAAGTGCTTCTCGGACGCCCTCTTCCCTCTCCACGGCTTGTTTCAACGTTTTATATTTTGCGTCCCCTATCCTGCTCATTGCCATGCCTTGAGCTTCTCCTTCACTCAGCCTTTTTGCCACACTTATTGGGTTCTTGGATACCTCAGCGA
>VAPL010254003.1_pt1 | contig 10337 bp, 5 predicted proteins | sample 3395061 | NCBI WGS metagenome assembly VAPL01 (sample SAMN08290444, study PRJNA428436) | hydrothermal vent metagenome | isolation source: Deep-sea hydrothermal vent chimney 2 | place: Pacific Ocean: Juan De Fuca Ridge | depth 2182 m m
ATCAGCTTAAATGGGATGCCTTTATACCCACCTTTTTTATTGGCCTGTTCTATTGCCAGTGTAGCTCCGTTTAGCATTTGCTCGCCAAGTGAAACAAGAGAAGAACCTTCTAACGGTCCAAGAAAGCCAATACGTACCTCTTTCAGATCCTTGGGAGGTAATTTTTCCCTCCCTGCTCCGTAAAACTGGATAGGCTCCATAAAATGGTATAAATAGGCCTTTTGAAAATTGTTATAAGGAAAAAATTTATCCGGTGTTTTGCCATACTTTAATTCTTTTTCCTGTCCTTTTAATTCCTTAGCCTGAAACAGTACGATCAGGAAAACAATTACCAATACCCAAGAATTACGTTTCATAATATTATTTTTAATTTGATTTACAGATTGCGTAAACTTCTATTTCAACAAGAAGTGTTTCCCAACATAGCCTTGCCTGAATTCCTGTGGCAGCAGGCAACGGATCAAGATTTAACCACTGATAAAAAGTAGTACGGATCTTATTAAATTCACCATAATCCCTTTCAATATCTCTAAGATAATTGGTTGTCCTAACAACATCATGCCAGGTCATCCCTTCGGCTTCGAGAAGGTTACTGATATTTACATAGGTTCTCCACAATTGGGCTTTAAAATCGCCAATATGCTCTGGTTGCCCTTCTTCATTTACACTTGCAGTACCAGAGATCACCAACACTTTATATTCACCAAGATCAAGACGCAAAGCTCTGGAAAATGAAGATGGTTTCTCATAGTTGTATGCCTCGTTAATTGTATGAGGAGCATGTACCACATGTTTTTCAATTGGAGGTCGGTTATTATGTAATGAAGGATAAATCGATTCAATTATTGTATTATCATCAGATAACAATCCAAGTTTTCTCATCTCTAGTTTTTCTCCATCAGTAAGTTTTGCCAGATCAATTAGTACTTGTTTTTCATACTTAGTTTCTATTGAATTATTCATAATTACTGTTTTTATTATTTATTTTATTATTGTTTATTTTAATATTTAAGGGTTTTTTTCTGATTGTTTAAAAATCCTTTTTATTTTATCAATTCCCCACGGCTTACACCTTTAGAAGTGGCAACCCAAATAACATCATCTTTAACATCAACCCCAAGGGTATAATTATGGGAAATGGATGGTGACATTGCCAATTCCGATTGCTTACCGTCTTCTGTTATGATTGCTTTTCCTTTTTTATTCATATCGTTTTTAACGTAGGTGACCCAATTTTTTCCATCGGTGTAACTCAATCCTTTATCAGTACAAATAAAGGCTACCCCACCATCTGCTTTCACATAGTTGATGAAATTGCTCGCTAAACCACTATCATGATCAAAATAGCCTTTCCAGTGAACACCATCATAACGGCTTAAACCAAAGTAGGTGGCAACCCATAAATATCCATCTGACCATGATGCGCCGGTAGTTATATCATGAACTATCCCATCATCTGGGAAAAGATCAATTTCCATATTTCCATCGGGATCAACATAATCTCTGAATTTTTTAGTCTTTTTTGTATACTCAACAACTCCGCCTCCCCAGGCCGCAATAAATATTTTACCATCACCTTCGCAAATACCATAGGTCCAAGGCTCATGCATTGGAGCATTCTGTTCTGTGAATATTTCCCAACGTTTGGTATAAGTATCGTACTTACCGGCACCACCAGCGGTGGCAACCCAAACATCCTTTCCGTCACAAATAACAGAATAAATCAAGTCATTGGGCATCCCACTATTGAGTTGTGTGAAGTTTTCAAATTTACCGGTTCTCCAACGTGTTAATCCTCCCATTGTACCAATCCAGATATCTCCTGTTAGCTCACTTACATCAATTGCTAAAATACCGTTATGTGCAAGCCCGTCTTTTGTTGTATAAGTATGCCATTTTCCATTTTCATATACTGCAAGACCTTCATGAGTTCCTACCAATACTCTTTCTCCATCTATTCTAACACAATAGGCTTTATCACCGGGTAGTCCGTTATCTGAAGTAAAATTTTGCCAATTACCATATATTGGCATGGAATTTTTTTCTTTTATTACATTGCTAGTACCTATTGTTTTTTTAAGTAATACGGCATTGTTTTCTAATGATGATTTTTTATTTACGGGAATTGATTTTAAGTCAAAAGAACCCTCTCCTGTAATTTTAAATCCAAAAGAAACAGCCACAAGAACAACCACTGCTATTGCAACAATTTTTGAATATTTTCTCATTCCTTTGTTTTTCATGATTTCTTGGTTTAATTAGATTTTATTAATGAGCTGTGTTGAACTTCCAATTTACTCTCTTTATATTCCGGACCTCTGAGGGATCTTAAATAATCAACTAGATCGTTAAGTTGCATCTTGGTTAAATCATTTACATGCCCGTGCTTATCATCTTCTCCATAAACTGTCCAAATCTCTTCTAGTGTTTTTGCACGACCATCATGTAAATAGGGTGCCGAGGAATAAACATTATTGAGGTGTGGTGTATCAAATAACATTGGATCATCAGTATCGGAGAGAGTACTAACATCTGCAAGTTGAAAATTTGTATAAAATGGCGGGGGATGACAGGTAATACATCTATTATTCTCAGGAATAAGGATACCCAAATTATCCACACCTCTGTTAAAAATTTCTTTACCGCGAAGTTGCGAGTCCGTCAATTCCCCATTTGGATTATACATCAAATTTGGAGGGTATTTTATCCCGGTTTTTATATAGGCTACTAAAGCATCAAGATCGTCATAATTAAAAGGTTCAGTTCTTGTAAGTACAGTAGAAAACCTCATTCCATCTTGTTTGTAAACTGTTTGATTCTTACCGTTCCATTTAAAAGGAGCTGTGCCTCCAATTTCACGTAATGATTGTGTGTTTGTTATATTGCGTCCCATATCTTTCCCTGCCATATTATATGCAAGACCGTCTTCATGATTATCGGGATGACATGTGTAACAAGCATATTGATTTTGGAATGTGTGTCCTGCATTATTAAAAAGTCTGCGACCTTGTCTGGCAACTGTTATTCTGAGTGGGCCTCCAAGATCAATAGAACCCATAGTTTCAAGATTTTCTGTATTTATTATAGTAATTTTATCTTCAAGTTGTTCAGCAACATACAGTAGTTTTCCATCGGGAGAAAGCGTAAGACCTTTGGGATTTGCTCCAGTGGCAATACGTTTGATCACGAACCGACTACTAATTCCCAAATTATTGGAATATTTTTTTAGCAATTCAGAAGTAGAATCAGATAGGATTGCCCTAATTGAGTCAATAGAAATTACTGAGATAAAATCTACACCCGAACTTGAAACAAAAGCTTTCTTCCCGTCAGGGCTAATCACAATATCGAAAGGATCTGAATAATAGGCGTTAGGCTCATCAAGAAGTAATTGTACAACCCTGCCTTTTTTCTTTTGTTCAATAATACCGATTCCGTGATTCATCATCCATCCACGTTCCACCTGTAAGGAAGTTATTAAATTCTTAGGACGGATTAATGTTGTTATTGCCATATCTCCGGAAGGAGTAAAGGCAATATTTTCCATCATATATGCTGATTCAATATTCATGTACTTGATTACTTTCTGAGTATTATCGTTAATCAAGGTAAGATCACTAATTAAAGGTTCCCCATAAGAGGCAAATTTTGGCCTTCTACTAGTCACGTACAGAACTTTTCCATCTGGAGATAAAACGATTCCTGTAGGATTATTCCCGGTAGTTAACCTTTTTATTTCTTCTTTGGTGGAAAGGTCAATTATCGATAAGTCAGAACCAAATGTATTGACCGCATAAAGAAACTTTCCATTTGCACTTAGGGCAAGCCCTGATGGACCATTACCGGTATGAAGTGTATCAATTACTTTTGAAGTTTCCAGATCAATTACAGACAAATTGTCTGACCATTCATTACTAACATAAGCAATACTACCGTCTTTATTTAGTATAACACTATGTGGATGAACTCCAACATTAATTTTATTTAACACAATTTTTTTCTCCGTATCAACAACCATCAATTCATCTACATCTTGTGCAACTACATACAACCTACTGCCATCATTGGAAACAGCCATATTGAAAGGTGAATAATAATCCTCATTAATAATTTTCGAGATCCATTTTTTCTCAGAGGTATAAAGGTGACATGATGTACATAATAGAGGATGATCATCAACAGCTGTTATATAATTTACATGTGTTCTAGCTGCTTTGTGTCCTGGGAAATAAATAAGCATTCCCAAAACAAATATCACACCAATAATTATTAACAACTTAGCTTTCTTCATAACTATTTTAATAAAATCTTTTCCTTTGGAATTCTTTCCATCTGCCTTGGGATTATTATTGGATCGTTTTTAACAGAAAGAGGTTGCTTGTTATATGGAACCTGTTCATGATCTTCATGACAACCCACGCATCCTCGCCTCTCATTTGGGCGCAAATACATCCAGCTACCCGGACCATTTACAACTTGTCCATTTTTATTTATTGTCTGAATTCTAAAGGGGGTATCTGCTAATATTTTTAAATAAAAAGAACCATCTTTTTCAACATCCACTATCCCAAGAGAAGTATCAATTCCCAACACCTCAATTCCGACCGCTTTTGAAACTGAGGATGTGTCTTCTAATGATTGAATGTCTGAAAAATTGATATCTTGACAGAGCAGTAAGGCTGTGGTTACACTCATATTCAATTCGCTTGGTAACTTTCTCGGTCTTTCTTGTTTTTTAACCACAACAGCTTCTAGTATATTGTAATTCTCATCTTTATAAATTGTCTTACCCAGTGTTTTATTTTCTTCATTAAACTCATACAATGCATAATGGTCATCATTAGAAGAACGGTAAGAAACTAATAAACTACCTTCCTGAAGCGGGCTAATTGCATAAAAATCTCCCTTGATACCTGATGACAGATTAACTTTACTATGTAAAGGGTGGTTATATTTTACAGAAATAATATTTCCACCTTTATTATCTTTATTATCTGATTCTATAAAGTAAACCTTACCATTATTTGACTCCCTTCCGCGGCTAAGTATATAACTTCCTTTTAAGCCTCGATAAAACAATTCCTGTTTAGTACCATCAGGGCGTAAAACCATAAACATTCCATCTTTCTGAACAGGATAAAGTTGTTTACTGATTGCTAATACCCTTCCATCCTTCAGAACCGTCGATGCAAAATATGCATGTGGATTAAATGTAACCTGATTAATTTCAGATCCATCAAGATTTCCTGTAAAGAGGGAATGCCCTGTTTTTACATTATCATTCGTAATAAATTTGCTAAACACCAAACGATTACCCGGTAAGTAAGCAGGATCAATACAATCTTCAGGGGAAGAAATGATTTGTCTAACTTTTAAATTCTGCAAATTCATTTCCCATATCTGCCATTTGTCATTTTGTTTCTTTTGGGCTGCAAATAACATGGATTTACCATCATAGGAAACTTCAGGTGAACAGGCCGAAAAGAAATCTTCGGTGAGCACTTTCAATTCTTTTCCTGATTTTAATTCTACAATTCGAGAATTAGCAATATATCGCCATGAATTTCCGGTTATATAGCTAATATTCTGCAAATCTCCCTCAACCTGTGTAAATAAGATTATTCCTTTCGTGGGACTTTCCTTGCAGGATGAAAAAAAGATACCAGAAAAACTGCTGATCATTAAGATAAGGAAAACAATATTTGATCTTTTTCTATTCATCTTTAAACATTTATTGTTTTAATCACTCTGTTGTAATTCGCATTTTTTTATTCATATATATCACATTTCAGATATACTTATTCTTAAAAACTCATGAGGGTTCTTTCACCGTAAGGATCTGATTAACTTTAATATTCTCCAATATCTGTAATTTGCCTGAGGGCCATTTCACCTCTATTTTTTCAATAAGATCATTTTTCATAAGACCAAAGTGAATCCTGGGGTCATTTTGTGAAAGGTAACCAGTGGTACTCTTTTTTTGTGTGGTCTGCACTTTTCCTCCCGCTATTAGTTTAATTCTGGCACCTATTCCATCTTTGTTACTCAACTGCCCAACCAAATTTAAAATAATCCAATTGTTTTGATTGCCCTTGTTATTTCTTAAAAACATACCTTGGCTATCTAAATTTGCAATATATATATCCAGGTCTCCATCGTTGTCATAATCTCCTAAGCATGCTCCTCGACCCACATATTCTTCCCGAAAATATTGACCTCGTTCTACAGATACATCCTTGAATTTTCCGTTTTCAATATTCTCAAACAATTGATCTTCTTGCCCGTACAGATGCTTTAACTCACCATTCGATTTAAAAATATCAGCATCACCATCATTGTCGTAATCAAAAAATGAGGAAGACCATCCAACGAATTGCCCGGAAGCAACAGAGATTCCCGAATAATAGGACTTATCACTAAAAAGTCCGTTTCCTAGGTTTTCATAAAGAGAGCAGTAATTGTCATCTGAAATAAATATATCGAGTAATCCATCTCCATTATAGTCGGCAAAATCAACAGACATACTTACAGTTGCTTCTCCGGCTTGACTGAACCCTGTTCCAGACATAGTACCCTTGTCAGTGAATCCTTTACCCTCATTATTATGCCAAAGATAATTTACGGTATGATCATTGGCTACATAGATATCAACAAAACCATCATTATCGTAATCTGCAGCACCAACACCCATTGCTCTTCCATCAATGTCGACAATTCCCATTTTTTTTGTTACATCTTCAAAAGTGCCATCACCTTTATTCTGGTACAGAATATCAGCCTGGCTGTCGTAGGCTAATGGACCAGGAAACCCATCGGGAGCATAGTAATATTTATATTCAGGGTCAAAATCGAGGTAATTCCCTACGTAGAGGTCAAGCAAACCATCATTGTCAAAATCCAGCCATACCGCACCTATACTACATTCCTTATTCCCTCCTACCATGGCTCGTTTTGTTATATCTGTGAATGTGCCATCACCATTATTTTTATAAAGCGTGTTTGATCCGTAATTGCTTATATATATATCAGGATAACCATCATTATTAAAATCACCAACGGTAATTCCCATACTATACCAGGGACCACCAACGCCAGCTTTCTTTGTAACATCCTCAAAGGTTCCGTCTTGTTGGTTGCGATAAAGGCGGTTCTTAGGTAACTTTTCTGGTTTTTCGCTTTTACTAAAACCTTCAATCCATGTCCCGCTACTCATATAAATATCCATGTAACCATCCTGATCATAATCGAGAAAAGCAGCTCCTCCACCAACCGTTTCTACAATATTTTTCATATTGTCTGCTCCAATAGAGTGAACAAAATCCAATCCGATTTCCTGTCCAATTTCCTGAAAGAAATCACCATTGGCTACAGGAATTGAATCAACAGAATGATTCTTCGATTTAGAGGAAGATCTGTTATTTAAATTACATCCGGTAAGTGCCGTTAATAGTACAAAAAGGAATACAAAAGGTCTGTATTTAATTGAAGTGATCAATAATTCTCTTTTACTTATGATGAGCAATATTTTTTTGTTTAAATATTTCACATGGAATATTTTTAATGAATTTTATCTTAGAACCAATGCAATAATTTTGAGTTTATATATAGTATTATTCTAGCAGACATATTTTTATAGAATCCTTGACTAAATTAGGCTATAATTGAATAAATTGAAATTAATGATAAATTAAAAAGATTAATTAAAAGTTAAAAAGATTAATTAAAAGTAAAATGATTCTATTTTCATTATTTTTAACTTAAAGTTATTATGTATTAACCATAAAAATTTATTTTTATATTGAAAATACTAACATTTGTAACAGGTCAAAGTTGCATTACTTTAGTCTTAAAAAACATGATTTATGTCATTAGAATAAATCCTGTTTTCCTGTTACTTTATGCGTTGATAGAATAAAATATGTATTATTGAAACAAAGGTTACAATTGAATAACATTGAAAAATGTTAGTTGTTATTAGAAGATTATAGTTTAAATGGAAACAAATCAACAAAGATGAAATTTAAAGAAATAATATTGTTCTTATTAGTAGTCCTACTTATTTTTGGATGCAATACTAATAAAAAACAAGAACTATTTGAATATGTGGATTCTTCTCGATCTAAAATTACATTTTCGAATACAATTGTTGAAAACGATAGTATAAATCCCAGTGATTGTCTAAATTGTTTTAACGGTGCCGGAGTAGGTATAGGTGATTTTAATAATGATGGCTTATCTGATATTGTTTTCTCTGGAAATCAAGTGTCTTCTAAGCTATATTTGAACAAGGGGTCTCTTCAGTTTGAAGACATTTCTACCCGAGCAAATTTTTTAACAAAGAGTTGGGTCAATGGTGTTACTATAGTCGATATTAATGCAGATGGTTTTGATGATATCTATTTAAATGTTGGCGGTATAAATTGTGATGGAAATTGCAACAATTTACTTTTTGTAAACAATGGATTAGATAAAAATGGAATACCCACATTTACCGAGCAGGCAAAAGCATATGGCTTAGATGATGGTAAGTTTTCACAGCAATCCGTTTTTTTTGATTATGATAACGATGGAGACCTGGATGTTTATATTGTGCACAACGTAAATAATACTAAATATAATAGGAATATGCCAAGGTCCAAGTCATTCTGGCCGGAATACCTGGCAGACTATATATTACGAAACGATACTTTTAAAGGAATCGATCATCCTGTTTTTACGAATGTCTCAAAAGAACTTCATATTGTACACAAAGGGTTTGGATTGGGTATTGGAATCGCCGATTTTAACAACGATAATCTTGTTGATGTTTATGTTTCTAATGATTTTATAACAGACGATCTTCTGTATATTAACAAAGCACATAAAGATAGTTTGGACCCAACTTTTGTTGAGGCAAGTAGGCAATATTTTGGACACATGACCATGAATGGCATGGGGATGGATATTGCAGATATTAATAATGATGGTTTGTCAGATATTATGGTGTTAGATATGCTTCCAAATGATTACAAAAAACACAAAAGGGTGATGGGGAAAATGAATTACTCAGGCTATCTGGCTACAAAATTTAATGATTACACCCCTCAATATATGCACAATACCTTGCAGTTGAACAATGGGATGTTAGATGGAGAGCCCATAAAAAGCAGCGAAGTGGCATTTCTTTATGGGATTTCAAGTACCAATTGGAGCTGGGCAACATTAATGGTTGATTTTGATAATGATGGTGATAAGGATATTTATGTTACAAATGGCTATATAAAGAATGTTATAGATTTAGATTATATTGAATTTTCTACGCAAAAGGCTACAGTTTTTACACCAAATAAGAATAGCTTAAAAAAATTCGCAAATGAATTGCCCCCAATTGAGTCACCAAATTTTTTTTATGAACAAAAGGCAAATAGCACATTTGAAGATGTTTCCGTATCATGGATCACAGAGAAGACTTCATTGTCAAATGGTGTAGCATATGCTGATTTTGATTTAGATGGAGATTTAGATATGGTCGTAAACAATATCAATAGTGAAGCATTTTTGTTAGAGAATAAAACTTCAGAAAAGCTCAATAATCATTATTTAAGAATTCGACTTAAAGGTCAAGCAAAAAATCACAATGCTATTGGTGCTAAAATTACAATTTGGAATAATGAAAAAGAGCAGTATCAATTCCAATCAGTTATCCGTGGATATATGTCTTCAATGGAACCCATTCTGCATTTTGGAATTAAAACGAATACCATAGATTCAATAAAAATAGTATGGCCAAATGGAAATATTTCAAAATTGAAAGATGTAAAAGCAGATCAATTATTAGAAATTGACCAATCCTCTGCTAATGACTCTTCAGAAAATATTTTAGATAGAGAATATTTATTTAGTCTTACAAACAATATTCTAAATTTTAAACATGAAGAGAATGTTTATAACGATTTTATAAAGCAGCATTTGTTGATTCGCCAGTATTCTCAATCTGGTCCTTGTATTGCTGTGGCCAACATTGATGGCAAACCGGGTGATGAAATCTTTATTGGTGGTAGTTTACAGGAACCTGGAAAAATATGGTTTCAGGACGATAAAGGTGTTTATAATTCAAAACAGAATCTGGATTCTATTTATGAAGATACATATGCTGTTTTTTTTGATGTGGATAATGATTCGGATTTAGATCTTTATATAGGGAGTGGAGGAAATGAATTTAATGAAGGCTCATCTCAGTATATCGATAGAATATATCTTAACAATGGTGAGGGTGATTTTTCTAAAGCGGAAAATATATTACCAGATTCGTTTCAAAGTACAAGTTGCATCAGACCCATAGATATTGATCATGATGG
>VAPL010759184.1_pt1 | contig 10333 bp, 7 predicted proteins | sample 3395061 | NCBI WGS metagenome assembly VAPL01 (sample SAMN08290444, study PRJNA428436) | hydrothermal vent metagenome | isolation source: Deep-sea hydrothermal vent chimney 2 | place: Pacific Ocean: Juan De Fuca Ridge | depth 2182 m m
GAATGCCATTGATTTTTTAATTGCATATGGTGAAAAGCACAAAGCCAATAAGGTAGTTTTTAGAACACGTTTAGGAGATATAACGATTCAACTATACGATGATACACCTTTGCATAGAGCTAATTTTATCTTCTTAACTGAAATTGGTTATTTTAGTACTACTTGTTTTCATAGAGTTGTACCTAATTTTATAGTACAAGGTGGTAATTCTGAAAATCGGAAAACGTTGAGAATCCGCAATAAATATCAAAATTATACCATTCCACAAGAATTCAGAAAACATAGAAAACATAGATACGGTGCCTTGGCAGCCGCTAGGGACTGGGAGAATAATATTAGTAAAAAATCGACACCTTTTGAATTTTATATCATTCAAAGCAAAAAAGGTGCACATCATTTAAATGGTGAACATACTGTTTTTGGAGAGATTGTTTCGGGATTTAAAGTCTTAGAAAAAATTGCGAATCTTGAGGCTGGTGGTGATGAATGGCCTTTTGAAGATGTTTTTATCAATGCGGAAGTGATAAATTAAACCTCTCCGCCTCATTACATTCGGCACCTCCCTTTGAAAAAGGAGAGGATTTTCACATTTTAGGATAAAGCATATTCCTACTCTAAAGTAGGGAGGGTAGTCACATATTAGTGTGGACAGAAGGATGAAACAAATATTCAGAGATGAAACATCCTAAATTACCTCATTAAACACATTTTCAAATCATCAAATTAACAGTATATTTGCCCTCCTAATTTTTACAAATGAGTTTCTTAGAAGAAATACAACGCAGACGTACCTTTGGTATTATATCGCATCCAGATGCTGGTAAAACCACTTTAACAGAGAAGTTACTATTATTTGGTGGTGCTATTCAAGAAGCTGGAGCTGTAAAAAACAATAAGGTAAAAAAAGGAGCAACTTCTGATTTTATGGAAATTGAGCGTCAACGTGGAATTTCGGTAGCAACTTCCGTATTGGCATTTATCTACAAGAATAAAAAAATTAATATTCTAGACACACCTGGGCATAAGGATTTTGCAGAAGATACTTTTAGAACACTAACTGCAGTTGATAGTGTGATTGTGGTGATTGATGTAGCCAAAGGTGTAGAAGAGCAAACTGAAAAATTGGTAGAAGTATGTAGAATGCGTAGCATACCTATTATTGTGTTTATCAATAAACTAGACCGCGAAGGGAAGGATGCCTTTGATTTATTAGACGAAGTAGAACAAAAATTAGGCCTGCGAGTAACGCCATTAAGTTTCCCTATTGGGATGGGTTATGATTTTAAAGGTATTTATAACATTTGGGAAAAGAAACTCAACCTATTTTCGGGTGATAATAAACAAACCGTCTCTGAAGGTGTTGAGTTTGATGACATTTCCAATCCTGAACTAGATGAAATCGTTGGAGAAACTGCTGCGGATACTTTGCGTGAAGAATTAGAATTGGTACTTGAGGTCTATCCAAAATTCAATCAAGATGAATATCAAAAAGGCGAGTTACAACCCGTTTTTTTCGGTTCTGCATTGAATAATTTTGGAGTCAAAGAATTATTAGATTGTTTTATTGAGATTGCACCTTCACCCCAACCAAAAATGGCAGAAGAACGTTTAGTAGATTCTAAAGAAGAGGCCTTAACGGGATTTGTCTTTAAAATCCATGCGAATATGGACCCCAAACATCGAGACAGACTGGCATTTATCAAAATAGTATCAGGTATTTTCAAGCGTAATGCACCTTATTTGCATGTACGTAACAATAAAAAAATGAAATTTTCGAGTCCGAATGCATTTTTTGCCGAACGAAAGGAAATTGTAGACGAATCATTCCCTGGAGACATTGTAGGGTTACACGATACAGGAAATTTTAAAATAGGCGACACCTTAACGGAAGGAGAAATTCTAAACTTTAAAGGAATACCAAGTTTCTCACCTGAACATTTTCGTTATGTAAACAATGCTGATCCAATGAAATCCAAACAGTTATACAAAGGCTTAGATCAATTAATGGATGAAGGTGTCGCACAGTTGTTTACCTTAGAATTGAATGCCCGGAAAATCATTGGTACGGTTGGAGCTTTACAATATGAAGTGATTCAGTACCGACTGGAACATGAATATGGTGCTAAATGTAGCTATGAAAATTTACCGATGCATAAAGTATGTTGGGTTGCACCGGATGACTCGAAAAATGAGGAGTTTTCTGAGTTTAAACGTGTAAAGCAGCGCTATTTAGCCAAAGACAAACAAGGTCAATTGGTGTTTTTAGCTGATTCTGAATTTACGATACAAATGACACAGCAGAAATATCCAAGTGTAAAATTGCATTTTACTAGTGAGTTTGATGCATAGAGTCTTTAGCTTTATTCAATGCTGTGGTGATAGCTAAACAATCGGTAAACTCGTCGTATTTTTAACTTCAGTCATTACAAAATAGCTTTCAATATGGCCTATGTTTTGTGTGGCTGATAACTTATTGAGTATAAAATCTTGGTATTGGTCCATATCGCTTACATATACTTTTAGGTGAAAATCAAATGTACCAGTTAAGTGGAAGCATTCTACAACTTCATTGAGCTTAACAATTTGTTTCATAAAATGATTTACATCCTCTTTCATATGTTGCTTTAAAGAAATAGATATCAAGACCATTAAATCTAAACCTAATTTCTTCCTATCCAACAAAAACACATTACTTTTTATAATACCCGAAGCGGTTAACTTTTTAATTCGCTCATAAACTGGTGTAATGGTCAAGCCTGTACATGCTGCAATTTCTCTATTCGTAATATTAGCATCTTCTTGCAACAATTTCAAAATTTGAAAATCTTTAGTATCTAATTTCATTTTTTAGTATTTTTTCCTATTTCTAGCAAAAATAAATTGCTATTCCATAAATAAATTCTATATATATCAAACATATAGTTTTATTTTCTATTTAATTGCATTTTAACATTAATTATTATTACATTTTCTAATATAACCATAGTTTTGTTCTGAATTAACATGATAATTATGTCTGACAATCCATTAGAAGGAGTAAAAAAGAATAATAAGGAGCTTTGGTTTGCTGACTTGAAACGGAAAAGAAAATCAGGACCTCAATTAAACAACCATGATTATAGTGAATTAGGCGAGTCTACCAAATCGATCCATGCTGGTCAATATGATGATCCAATTACTGGAGCTATTGGTACACCCATTTATCAAAACTCTACATTTTATTTAGATTCAAAAATATATGATGCCATTGGAGAAGGAAGAACAAGAGATAATTTTATTTATACCCGTTATGGCAATCCTTCGCAATGGGCTGTACAACAAAAAATAGCAAGTTTAGAAAATGCTCAAAGTGCTATCGTCTTTTCTTCAGGAATGGCAGCAATTACGTCTACTATTTTAGCATTGGTAGAAAAAGGTTGTCATGTGGTCACTTCAAGAGATTTATATGGTGGTACTTATAATTTAATCTATGAAGATTTACAAAAATTCGGCATCAGCACAACTTTTGTTGATATGATAGATGTTAAAGCCATTGAAAAAGCCGTTACAGATAAAACCAAATTATTATATTTTGAGTCCTTATCTAATCCTTTATTAAAAATTGCACCTATACCTGACTTAGTTAGGATTGCAAAGAAAAACGGTTGCAGATTAGTTATTGACAATACCTTTTTAACACCCTATAATTTAAAAGTATTGGATTATGGAGTTGACGTAGTTGTAAACAGTGCTACAAAATATCTAGGTGGTCATTCCGATTTGGTTGCAGGAACCATCAGTGGTAGCAGGAAATTAATTGACCAAATTTGGCCTCAAATGTTAAAAATTGGCGGCTCTTTAGATCCACATGTCTGTTTTTTACTGGAACGTAGCTTAAAAACATTTGCCTTACGGATGCGGGCTCATGATTCTAATGCGTATGAACTAGCACGATTCTTAGAAGAATGTGATGAAGTTGTTCGAGTGTATTATCCAGGATTACATTCGCATCCTCAAGCTGAATTAGCTCAAAATATCTTAAAAGGAAATAGCGGTATGATTAGTTTTGAGATGAAAGGTGGCGATAAAATGGCACATACTCTACTTGAAAACTTACAACTGCCAAAAGAAGCAACTAGTCTTGGTGGTGTTGAGAGTTTAATTAGTTTACCGTACAATACGTCTCAAGCATCACTTACACATAACCAACGGTTAGTCATAGGAATTAATGACGGTTTAGTACGATTATCAGTAGGTGTAGAAGACATTGTCGATTTAATGAACGATTTTAAACAAGCAATAACTAAAATTTACAAAAAAGAATATACCTCATGCGGAACAATATAAACATAGCAGCACTAAGCGAATACGTTAATGAAGTTAAAGAAAGCAGAGAACAATCTCAAATAAAATATGGTGTAAATGTAGATTGGATTAGTGGTATGAAAACCGAAGCTACGGTTCAAAATATCAATTTGGGCGGTCAGAAATTGGTTAGAAATTTCAATTTTATTATGGATGAACCCAATCAGTTATTAGGTTTAAATAGTAATCCAACCCCTCAAGAATATTTAATGGCAGGCGTAGCAGGTTGTATGGCAGTTACTTTTGTTGCTGGGGCAAGTTTGTTGGGCATCACTTTAGAGAGTTTATCCCTAGAATTTACAGGTGAAATTGATCTTAGTGGATTTTTAGGAATTTCTTCGGATGAACCCACAAGTTTTAAACAATTTGATTGTAACTTTATTGTTTCCGGCGATGGTACTGAAGAACAGTATAGTATTTTAAGAGAACGAGTACTAAAACATTCTCCTAACTATGTTTCTATGGTAAAAGGTGTACATATTATTTCTAAGGTTATTCAAAAATAAAGTCAAATGGAACAACAAGTTCAATCAAATATTGAAATTAGCGAAGATTGGATTCAAGAACAGCATGAATGGTTAGAATCCTTTGAGGAAATTATCAAACAACAAGGTGCAGAAAAAGCACGTGAATTGTTACATAAACTGCGTTATCATAGTATTCGTAATGGTGTTAGCCTTGATGGAGAGACGCTGAACACACCTTATATCAACACCATTTCGTTAGAGAATCAACCTTCATTTCCTGGAGATATTGAATTGGAGCGAAAAATTGAAAATATCCATAAATGGAATGCCATGTGTATGGTTTTACAAGGTTATGACCAAGGTACAGGCATTGGAGGTCATATAGCAACTTATGCTTCAGCATCTACTATGTATGAAGTTGGATTCAATCACTTTTTTAAAAATAAAACAGCCACTTACGGTGGAGACTTGATTGGTTTTCAACCACATGCAGCTCCGGGTATTTATGCAAGAGCTTTTCTAGAAGGAAGACTTTCTTTTGAACAAGTCAGTAATTTTAGAAGAGAGTTACAACCAAAAGGCGGACTGCCCTCCTATCCGCATCCTCGGAGAATGCCCGATTTTTGGGAGACACCTTCTGCTTCTATGGGATTAAATCCTGTAAGTGCCATTTATCAAGCCAGGTTTCAAAAATATCTAGAAAATCGAGGTCTTAAAGAAAAAAATGGTGGACGCGTTTGGGCATTCATTGGTGATGGCGAAATGGATGAACCTGAAATTTTAGGAACTATAAATATTGCAGCCCGAGAACAATTAGACAATCTAACTTTTGTGGTGAATTGCAATCTACAACGTTTAGATGGTCCTGTTCGTGGCAACGGAAAGATTATTCAAGAATTAGAACGTAGTTTTTTAGGTTCCGGTTGGGATGTTAATAAAGTAATTTGGGGTGGAGAATGGGATTCTATATTATTAAGAGATAAAGATGGCATTTTGGTAGAACGGATGAATAAAGCCTTAGATGGCGATTATCAACTCTATTCTGTACTGTCCGGTGAAGAAGTCAGAGCACATTGGGTAAAAGATAATCCTGACTTAGAAACATTAATGCAATCTTTAAGCGATGAGCAAATTCGCACCATTAAACGTGGCGGTCATGATTTACAAAAAATATATGCTGCTTTTAATGATGTGACTAATGAAAAACAACATAAAAAACCAACCGTTGTTTTAATAAAAACTCTTAAAGGCGATGGTATGGGAAGTGTTATAGAAGGTAGAAACACGGCACATCAAAAGAAAAGTATGACCGCCGAAGAACGGATAGACGTTGGTATGCGTTTAGGTATTCCACTATCTAAAAAAGAAATGGCTCAAGCTACTTTTTACAAACCTGCTGAAAATAGTCCTGAAATTCAATATTTAAAGGAACATCGAAAAGAAATGGGTGGCTATTTACCCAACAGAACAGATACTTGTGAAGTTCTAAAAATACCTTCAAATGTGTTTAAAGAGTTTTTTGAAGGCACAAAAGGAAGAGAAGCTTCTACTACCATGGTATTGGTTAAAATTATTGCTAATCTTTTAAAAGACAAAAGTATCGGGAAATATATCGTACCCATCATTCCTGACGAAGCACGTACATTTGGATTGGATGGTTTGTTTAAGTTTGCCGGAATCTATCAGCCAAAAGGACAACAATATAAACCTGTTGATGCTCATAATTTATCCTATTATCGCGAATCAATTGATGGACAAATACTGCAAGAAGGTATTTGTGAAGCCGGTGGTATTGCCTCATTTATGGCGGCAGGCACATCCTATGCTTTACACAGCGTCCCTACTATTCCGTTTTATGTGTTTTACTCTATGTTTGGCTTTCAACGTGTTGGCGATATGATCTGGGCATGTGGAGATATGCTAACCAAAGGATTTTTATTAGGCGGAACAGCAGGTAGAACTACATTAAACGGTGAGGGTGTTCAGCATCAAGACGGACATTCTCAACTCGTCGCTAATACCGTACCAAATCTAAAAAGTTATGACCCTGCTTTTTCGTATGAATTGGCAGAGATTATCAAAGATGGTATGTGTAAGATGTATGAAAAGCACGAAAATATTTTTTACTATATCACCATCTATAATGAGAATTATGAACAACCTGCGATGCCGAAAGAAGTTGAAAAGGGTATCATTAAAGGAATGTATCGATTTAAAAAATCGCCTAAAGCAATAAAAAAAGCACATATTTTAGCGAGTGGGCCAATCATTCAACAAGCCTTGGAAGCTGTATCTATATTAGAAGAATTTAGTATTGCAACAGATATCTGGAGTGTAACCAGCTTTAACGAATTGAGCAGAGATGCCAATACTTGTGAACGTTGGAATATGTTACATCCACTAGAAGATCCAAAGAAACCATATATCTCTGAATTATTAGAAAATGAAGATGGTGTTTTTGTAGCAGTATCAGATTATATAAAAATGTGGTCTGGCAGTATTGCAAAATGGATTCCGAATCGACTAACTATTTTAGGTACAGATGGATACGGATTAAGCGAATCAAGAGAAGCTATCAGAGATTATTTTGAAATTTCAGCAAAATATATTGCTTTGGCAGTGCTCACCAATTTGTATAAAGAAAAACAGATTAGTAAAAAAGAGATTCAGACTTTTATAAAAAAGTACAACATAGATACTGAAAAAATAAATCCGATAACAGCATAATAAACTAAGGATATTGTCTTACTAAACTGTTACCTTTAGAATGGAATTTTAAAATTAAAAACAACGTATAAAAATTACGTTTAAAAATCGTAGTGAAATCAATTTATATACGCGGTGACTTAAAGGATTCTCCCTAGAGAGGACTTTAGGAGGGGTGTTGTAAAACCCCAACATCTTAAAAGTTACGTAATGGTAGGTTAGTCAAAAGATTTTTGTTTTTAGCAAGTTCTAGTTGCAGACAAGTCTCACAAATATTAAAATTAGTATAATGATTAAAGATATCATACTACCCTCTTTGGGTGAAGGGATAACCGAAGGTACTGTAATTAGTTTATTGGTTAACAAAGGTGATGCAGTTGATGAACAACAAGGTATTGTAGAAGTTGAAACTGACAAAGTTGCATTAGAAGTTCCTGTAGAAGATGCCGGTATTATTGAAGAAATTTTAGTGGCTGACGGCGATATTATTCAGGTTGGACAGATTATTGGTAAGATTAACATTGCTTCTGACACTAAAGAAATTGTTTCTTTAAAGATTGATAAAGTTGAAGAAATACCTTTAAAAAATGTTGCGGTTATACAAAAAACACCACAACAAGAAACAGTTAAACGGATTCAATCGACTACAGATCTATCCTTAAAAAATTATAAAACTAATCGCTTTTTTAGAGCCTCACCATTGGCTAGAAAATTAGCTAGAGAACTAGGCGTTGCTATAGACACTATAAAATCTGATGGTGGCAGAGTTCGCGTTAAAGACGTGAAAAATTTTGTTAAAAATAGATTGTCAACTGTTGGTGAGTCAAAACCTATCCAAAAACCATTACCTGATTTTAGCAGATGGGGAACGGTTGACAGGAAAAAGCTGACTCCTATGGGGAGTGCTGTTTTAAAGAATATGGAATATTCTTGGGTCACCATTCCACATGCCTGGATCAATGAAAAAGTGGATATAACCGATATTGAAGCTTCAAGACAAAAACATAAAGCACAAGTAAACGAAGCCGGAGGAAGCCTTACCATAACTTCATTATTGGTAAAAATTTGTACGTTGGCTTTAAAAAAACACCCTATCTTTAACAGTAGTTTAGATAGCGCCTCTAAAGAAATTGTTTATAAAGACTATTATAACATTGGTGTTGCTGTTGATACGGATAGAGGTTTGTTAGTCCCTGTACTTAAAAATACCGATACAAAAAACCTTACAGAAATTTCTCAGGATCTGACCAATCTTTCTCAAGCTGCAAAAGCAAAAAAAACAACAATAGAAAATCTGGAAGGTGCTACCTTTACCATTAGCAATTTAGGTGGTATTGGCTCAACAGGTATTATGCCTATTATCAATTCTCCTGAAGTGGGAATTTTAGGTATCGGAGCATCATCACTTGAGCCAAAATGGAATGGTACAGAATTTAAACCACGTTTGATGACTCCCCTTACCATTGCATTTGATCATAGAGTTATTAATGGTGCAGACGCATTGCGATTTTTAAGAACGATAAAAGAATTGTTGGAAGATCCTTTTCCTATATTTTTATAAGTCAAAAAAGTCAATTGTTGTTTTAGCTGATTTCTCTCTTAGATACAAATGACACAGCAGAAATATCCTAGTGTAAAATTGCATTTTATAAGTGAGTTTTAGGTTCATAAAATGTCTAGAATTTATTGATATTCTCTTTTTATCTTTTATATATCTAATCAAAATCAATAGCTTGAAAATTTATTCTTGGATAAAAGGTTTTAACGATTTTTTCTAAAATTTGAGATTGATTGATTGAGTTGTTAATTTATTTGTAACAAAAAAAAGAAAACACGACTAATCGCGATAATACTAAAGCTAAATATACTTAATATTTCTATTAATAGATTTTTATTATTGAATTATAAAAATAAAATATTCAATTTTAACAGAACTTAATCTAACTTTATATATATTTATTGCCATAATTTATAAAATCAAAAAATGGATACAGATAAAAACAAACTTATTAACGAGGCTTTGGAGTTTGAAAAATCTAAACCACCGATGACGAGTACTTCTGATCGTGTAATAATTTCTAACAAAACCAAAGAACTTATTTTAGCATTAAATCAGATATATAAAGAAAATAAAAATCCTGAAATAATGGATATTATGAAACGGTTAACAGCTTTAAAACAACGAGCTGAAAAGCGTTTAAAGTTGCGTATTTAACTTTGTTTTATAGCTTTTATATCTTTCAACTCTTCTCTAACTTTAGGGAATAATAGCAGTAATTCAATCGTGTTCGAAAAACCTAATGCCAATCTTATAGAGTCTTAAATCTCTACTAATTTTTAGTTTTATCAGGATACGCAGGGCGTTTTATTGTTTTAGGCGGACTCTCTTTCAAACCTTGAAGTGTAAGTTCTATAGCTTTCTCCAACTGTGGATCATGACCTTTGATTACTAACTCTGGCCACTGCTCCACTTCTATATCTGGGGCTACACCTTCGTTTTCAATTCTAAAGCCTTTTTCACTATAAAATGCTACGTTTGGTGCTGTTACAGAACCTCCGTCTATAAATTCAGGATACCCCAATACACCGACAAGCCCACCCCAAGTACGTTTCCCTACAATAGTACCTAACTTAAATTTTCTAAACATCCAAGGTAAATAATCACCTCCTGAACCTGCTGTTTCATCCGTAATCATCACTTTTGGACCTTGTATAGATGCACTTGGCGATTTTAAGTCTTTACCATAACGGAAATTCCAATAAGCTTGATGTGGACGTTTTAAAATATCAATATAATAATCAGCTAAATAGCCTCC
>VAPL010537896.1_pt1 | contig 10331 bp, 12 predicted proteins | sample 3395061 | NCBI WGS metagenome assembly VAPL01 (sample SAMN08290444, study PRJNA428436) | hydrothermal vent metagenome | isolation source: Deep-sea hydrothermal vent chimney 2 | place: Pacific Ocean: Juan De Fuca Ridge | depth 2182 m m
AGATAAATAGAATAAAAAACATAATAAGGACCATGCGCTAATTGTAAAAGCATATAAACTACAAAAAATGCAATAACTTCTGGTTGCTTTACAATTTTTGATATTCCTATTACATTTTTCTCTTTATGAAAAACATGCACTTCAGGTGTCATAAGGCTGACTAACCAAATCAAACTCAATAAGCACACAATCATTTCTGGAAGATAATCTATGCTATAAAAATCAACAATTCGCCCAATGCCTAAAACTGAGAAAATAAACCCAATTGACCCCCACAGCCTTATTTTACTATATCTATGCGGCTCCTCTTTCAAATGAAATAATGTTGCTGCCTCAAATTGAGGTAATGCCGCATTCCAAAAAAAACTAAAACCAATGGTTACCATTGCAACCCAAATATAATTATCTTTATACAAAAAACCAACAAAGATTAATGCTGCAAAAAAAGAAGCGATACGAATAATTCGTAAACTTTTTCCGGTATGATCAGCAATCCAGCCCCATAAATTTGGCGCTATCACTTTAGTTGCAACCATTAAAGCCGAAAGTTCACCAATTTCTATTGCATTAAAATGAATATGCTCTAAATAAAGACTCCAATAAGGGAGAAATCCACCTAACGTTGCAAAATAAAAAAAATAGAAACTGGACAACCGCCAATAAGGAACGCTCATAAGTTAAATTATTAATTAGGCATAAAAAATAGCTTAATATTTTCGAATTATTATCTTAAAAAAGGCAAGCCAGAATCAACATCAATATTCTGCGCTCGATGACGTAACAAATGATCCATTATTGTAATTGCCATCATCGCCTCCGCTATCGGTGTTGCTCTAATACCTACACATGGATCATGCCGTCCTTCAGTGATGACTTCTATTGCCTCACCTTTAGTATTTATACTTTTTCCTGGAAGACGTAAACTTGACGTGGGCTTTAGTGCAATACGAGCGACAATATTCTGCCCCGTAGAAATCCCACCCAATACACCACCCGCATGATTGCTTAAAAAACCATCGGGTGTTATTTCATCTCTAAAATAAGTTCCTTTACTGTTAACGCAATCAAAACCATCACCTATTTCCACTCCTTTAACTGCATTAATACTCATTAAACTATGCGCTAATTCAGCATCTAAACGGTCAAAAATAGGCTCTCCAAGGCCAGGTGGAACATGAGTTGCAACCACTTCGACTTTAGCCCCTATTGAATCACCTTCTTTCCTCAGTGCATCCATATATTTTTCCATTTCTGCTATTTTATCCGAATCGGGACAAAAGAATGGATTAGTTTCTATAATACTTAAATCTATTTTTTCAACCTTAATAGTCCCTAGTTGAGATAAATAACCATAAATTTCTATCTTAAATTTTTCCTTAAGGTATTTTTTTGCAATAGTGCCTGCTGCCACACGCATTGCTGTTTCACGAGCTGAAGATCTGCCTCCCCCACGATAATCTCTAAACCCATACTTATGTTGATATGAATAATCCGCATGCCCAGGACGGAAGGATTCTGCAATTTTAGAATAATCTTTAGATCTTTGGTCGGTATTTTCAATTATTAAACCAATAGGTGTGCCGGTTGTTTTTCCTTCAAACACACCGGAAAGAATTTTCACCTGATCAGCCTCTCTTCTTTGTGTCGTATGTCTTGATGTCCCAGGTTTTCTTCTATCCAAATCAAATTGAATATCTTCTTCTGTTAAAGAAACACCGGGTGGACAGCCATCAATTGTACAACCTAAAGCCAATCCATGACTTTCGCCAAATGTTGTTACTGTAAATAATTTTCCTATCGAGTTCCCAGACATATTAATTAGTATTTTTTAAATTGTTGGTGATATTGTTGAACCTGTTTAGCTGTTAACAGAAAAACACCATCACCACCTTGCTCAAATTCAAGCCAATAAAATGGGATTTGAGGAAACAGTTGTTGCAATGTTTCTGCACTGCTTCCTACTTCAATGATTAAAACACCGTGCTCTGTTAAATAATCATTAGCATCTACTAAAATCCGCAAAACCAAATCTAATCCGCTAGTCCCACCAGTAAACCCCATTTCTGGCTCTTGATGGTATTCAGCCGGAAGCTCTTTCCATTCTTGTATGGCAACATAAGGTGGATTACTAACAATGACATCATATTTGTTGCTCGGTAATGCCTTAAACAAGTCTGATTTAAATAAGCAAACTTGTTCCAAAACATCATGCGATTTAATGTTCTTACCAGCAACCTCTAATGCATCATCAGACAGCTCAACCGCATCAACCTGAGCATCAGGAAAGGCATAGGCACAAGCAATAGCGATACATCCACTACCTGTACATAAATCCAATATATTCAAAACCTTGCTTTCATCAACCCAAGGAGAAAAATGCTGCAAGATTATTTCAGCAATGGGAGATCTCGGTACCAGCACTCTTTCATCAACATAAAAAGACAAACCAGCAAAAATTGCCTCATTAGTAAGATAAGCAACAGGTTTTCGTTCTTTTATTCTCTTATCTAGCAGAAAAACTACCTTTTTACGTTCTTCTACGGTTAACACAGCATCTAGATAACAATCATCAAGATTATAAGGTAAAAATAAAACATGTAAAACAATAGCAGCAGATTCATGCAAGGAAGTAGCTAAACCATGGCCTAAAAACACTTTATTTTCAACAAATTGGCTTGCTCCCCAGCGAATAAAATCTCTTATCGTTTGAAGTTCATTGGTTAAATCCGTTTGATTAGCAGTCGTCATTTATCTGTAAGTTTAAATTTAATTACAGAATTAATTTTAAACTAAATTCACTTTGTAAGGTCATATAAACTAACATTCTACTGGTTCAGATACAGACATCTACATAACTATATGAAAAAAAACAAGATAATATTCTTTAACTTTTGTTTATAATCTTCAAGTCTGGTATCATTGTAGATGTTAGTTAAGAAAGACAAGGTGAACAAGAAAGTTGTACCCAAAGTCTTTCCAGTCAGTCAGAAATACTGATTTATAAATTTTATACTTAACTTAAAAATTAGGAGCTTACATAATGAAAAGATTTTTACACATTATTCTATTTACGCTTTTTTCAATACAAGTCCAAGCGGCAACACTAAATTGGAATAAAGCAGGTAGTATCATTGAATCATCCGGCTTCCGGTCACAAGAAACTGAGCCAGATAAACAAACATTGACTGGTGGTATTGATTTTAATGCAGCACAAGGCCCCATCACAGACACGTGGGCTTTTACCCTAAATGGTGCTAATGCAGCAGGTATTGCAGTAAGTAGCCTTGTTATTGAGTTTACAAACGACCAAATGGATGTTGGCTCAATCACTTTAGATGGCAATCTTTTTACTGCTGATAATGGTACAGTCAATCTTTGGACTTCAAATGCCACACTAGATGATGGCGTGCATTTTGTTACTTTAAATGGTATCAACGTATTAGACGAAGCTGCTCAATATGATATAAAAATTTCAGTTGTCGGCGACGGCCTATCTGCAGTTCCAGTTCCTGCAGCAGTATGGATGTTTGGCTCTGGTTTAATTGGATTAGTCAGCTTTTCACGTCGTAAATCTAAATCATAGAAAAATATCCTCATTATTTTTGTACACTGTGTAAGTATACATACCCAAGCAGTGTACAAAAATTAACTCTATTATTAGCTAACCACCTATCCTCGCTTGAAATCAAATTTAGAAACGAATAAATAAAATGTAGGCTTTTTTTTAACCTCAAAATTAAAGATATGCTAATTATGTATCACCTCAACTTTACATTTAGCTCAAAAACCCTTTTAAATCAGCATAGCTAACAAATCATAAGTGGTATTATGGATATTTTCCAACCGCGATTGACAAAAAAAAACCACCCCACCCTTACCTCTTCCAGTAGCACTCTTCCTCTAAACTTAAAACTCAACCAAAAACTTAACGTGCAAGTTGTTAAAAACAACTTAGATACGAAAATATTAACTTTTAGAATTTCACCATCCAATTTCTCAGTTCAAGTACAAAGTAACCTAGCGTTTAAAACAAAACAAGGAGAAAATCTTCAACTACTTGTATCAAAATTAAACCCAATTGCTGTGTTTAAAGTAATAGCGAATGACGCTGATATAAAAACTGCCAATCTCAATCAGGATCAACAAACTGAAAAAGCCATAAACCTAAAAGATATAGTTTTAAAACAATTAATTTCAAATATAAACAAGACTACAGAGTCATTAGCAATTCCTGAAAAACCGTCCATTATTACTGCAAAAATCGTAACAATCCTTGAAGATGAAATTCAATTACAATTAGATAAACTGGGAAAACCAGCTCAATCTACAAATATCAAAACTATTGGTAATAACAATATCATAACGCTTAAAAAAGAAGATATTCTTATAGATCATAAAGAGCTTAACTCCCAGACTCTGAAATCATTCAATTTTAAATTGGGACAAAAAATTCAACTCATGAATATAAGCAATGGAGTTGATACTAACCCAAAATTTAGCATCATTAACACTACCCCAGAAAAACTTAACAAAGGCCAAATCATTAACGCAATGGTCTTAAAAACAAACCATAATAAAATACAGCTACTTTTACAGCCAAATAATTCATCTCAAAAAGAACTTTCTTCAAATATCATTAACTCGACCATAATTACTTTAAATAAAAACCAACTAATATCAGACCAAACCATAGGTTTTAAAAATACTCCTTTTGATATGAAAAATTTACAAAAAGGAGAATTAATTTCTTTTAAAGTCATTAAACTAGGCAATCAACCAAAATTTGAATTGATTGATAAAAATTCCTTAATCAATACAAACCTTAAAATACAAAACACAATTAAACAAACATTGCCAACTCAAAACTCACCTTCTGAGCTAGTAAATCAGCTGATTAAAAATTTATCGTCAATCAATGATAATGACTCTATTCCAGATAACTTAAAACGTTTAGCCAGACAAATTATAGACAGTATTCCTCATATAAAAAATGATAGAGTTGACCCAAAAATATTAAAACAATCTGTATTTAATTCTGGATTATTTTTAGAAGCAAAGTTGACTTACTCTGGTGAAAAAAACGATCTAAATTTACAGGCAGATTTAAAAAACCAACTTTTAAAGCTTCAACATACCATTAAGCAAGAAATTGAAACTCAACAAAAATCACCCTCTAGCGAAATTGATCTATTACAAGAGATACAGAAAAAAACCGAAAATTCATTAGCAAAAATAATCCTCAATCAATTAGGTTCACTTCCAAAAGAAGAGGGTATAAAACAAGCCTGGGTTTTGGATATTCCTTTTATAAACAAAGAAGTTTCTGAGTCTGTAAAAATTGAAATTGAAAGGGAACAAAATAAAGATGAAGAAACTAATTCTGAAAACTGGGCGGTAACCATCACTATTACCCCACCAGGCCTAGGAACAATTCATTGTAAAGTGGTATGTATTAATAAAACTATCAATACAAGGTTTTGGAGTGATACTGAAAAAGTTATATCAAAAATCACTCATAATTTAGACTATTTAAAAGCACAATTTGATAAAGCTGGAATAGAAACTGGACACATGTTCGCCCATTCTGGAACAGAAAATAATGATGTAATTAACAACCTAAAAAACCAAAGTTTGTTTGACCAGAAAGCTTAAAATATTTTCTATTATTAAAAACCAACGTTAAAATTAGTCACCATAATCCAAAATAACAATCTTCTTTAAAACACCACCTCGAAAAATCAATTCTCGCCTAAATTTTCTAGGCCCAAAATTATAAGTCCAGACATCTATAAGTTCAATATTACAAATAGGAGGGTAGTCGTAATTTCCTTGATCAAAATATCTTTCGTTATTGTATTGATAATAATCATTACTCCTTCTATTAACGCAATTCGGAGGAAATACACGCTCTCGTTGCTCCACAAATAATGGTTCACCACATCGAGAAATAACTTTTGCCTTCCCTGCGCCTACATCAATAAACCTTTTACCACATCTAAGTGCTAGAACTTGCCCAGAAAAAATAGATAAAATAAGCAATACTACCAATTTTTTAATTATCATTTTCAAAATTAAAACCTCAGATTTAGTCCTGATAAATTATATCAATTATCTTCTAATATAAAACGATATATTATTTTACTGATAGACTAGAATATAAAGAAGATAGTTCACTTAAGATTATAAAATTTGGGAATAAATCCATAAACTCCAATTACCCGTTTATCGTAGAAAACATAGTTGAACGCGGAATTATAGTAGGTAAGCTTTTTTACTCGTTGTGTTTGAGACAGGTATATAATTTACCATGCTAATGGCACGCTAACTGATAACAGAAAGTAATACATTTTTTTGAACTAATTGTGAAAAATGGTCTACAGACTTACTGAACAAACTCTATTTAATAATAGAAACTTCAAGGTTCCTAGAAATATAGCTAGCACTTTTATAAACGCCAAACTCACTCAATGCTGTAATATGAAAAACATCTAGATTAACGCCATCTTCAGGAACTACCTGTTTATTGCAACCTAATGTAACTGAAAAACCATTAATCCCGGTAAAACTCAGAGGTGATATGGAAGTAATATCACTGCAATTACCACCAGAAGAAATTCTAGCTATAGACCAGCTTAGACCAGCTTTTGCTGCTTGATACGCTCTCGCTCCTTGAATTACATTTAATGCTGTTGTGTGTTGTACTCCACTTAACTTTACCATATAACCGCCTAGTAAACTAAGTACGACTAAAATAAAAATAGCCATTATGATGGAAAATCCTCTCTGCTGCTTCATGGCAAATTATCTATATGTACCTGACTTATCACTTTAATAAACTCATCAGCTTCATCTTTTAAAGTAATATTTAGTGTAGCTCTTGCTGTTCCTGAATCATAATTAAAGGTACAACTACTTATTTTATTTGCTTGTAAACTGTTACTCCCCCCTGATGGAGGATTAGGTTGAGAAGACGAAATATTATAGCCTTTATAGCGAATTAATTGATGAGTGTTCAAATCACAACGATAGCTAATAGGTGTGTCTACAATATAAAAACGATACGGAGCAGTTTCTAATGAGGGTGCAAAGTTCTTGCTCGAAAAATGGACTTTAGAAGACGTTGTACTACTATTCAAAACCACTCGATTATTGACGGTATAGGCATTAGCGCCTGAAAAAATCAACCAATCATTAGACAAATTAATAGTTGTATAATGATTTAATTGACCAATTACATCAAAACAACTATCTAAAGAACCAAATAATAAAACATTGTCTCCTGTAGCCGAACAAGCAATATCTGGGATTGCTGAAATTTTATGTCGATAACGACCACCATCGACGATGTGTAACATTTCTATCACTGCAGTGGTTGCAGTTGTCGTTATTCGAATGCTACCAGGCAATGCTTGTCTAATATCCCGTTGCATTCGCCTTAGTGCCATTTCGGCAGTATCAACTAATAAAGTCCGTCTTTCCAGATCAATATAACTTTTAACTGGCTGGGTAATAATACCCGTTGTCATTGTCGCTAAAATACTAACAATGACTATCACCATAATTAGCTCTAGTAGAGTAAACCCTTTAATTGTTAATCTACTCATATTTTTCAGTTTTGTAGATAACATCACTCCCAGCCTCATTAGCGGCATAACCAACTAAGTCTATACTAACGCCCGAACCAGAAACATTCACACTAGCTTTTTTTACTGCCTGCCCAGCTACCGTATCTGTCAAAACAGAAAGTGATATAGTATAACCGTCGAATGTATAACTAGAACTGCCGAGACCTATACTGCTGTATGTTTTCGATAAAGTTTTTTCTAAATAAGATTCAGCAAAGGTAACTGCCTTATATTGGACAATGGGATCAGCACTATGGTTAATAGTTTGAGTCATCACTGATAATATTCCCGTTAATGAAATACTGATAATAATAATGGAGAAAACCAACTCGATTAGCGAGGTACCGCTTTGCGTTTTATGGGGTGCTATCATAGACAAATCCCGTTTCAGCAATAACTCTGATCGTTCTAGATCCATTAACGGTTAATGTCACATCTGCTGATGCAGAGCCTGATGAATAAAAATAGAAGGGGGTTGAGGAGCTAGACAAAGTTATATCTTTTTCACTCCCTGAATAGCTACTTGCCCCTGTGCCAGGGTTAGGCATATCCAAAGAAAAAGTAGCACCAGTACAACGGGTACTACTTGATGTGCCCCGTCTCGTTAAGGTATATCTATTTGATGAAATAGAAACTCTAACACCACATCCAGTTGCTACAGAAAGTTTTTGTGCGTATTGAACTGCATGTAAAGTATCATCAAAAAAAGCACGTTCAGCATAAACATTTTTATCAAAAAAACTGGGTATTGCAGTAGCAGAAATCACGCTTAATATAACAAGCATCATGACTAACTCAATTAAAGTAAAACCAGATAGCTTGTTATTCTCCATATTGACAACAGTTGATTATTTTCTTTTGATCTTAGCCACTTACTAACTATAAAAAATTTCCAACATATATTTATACTTAAAAATAATTAATCAATTTTAACAAGCTGTATCAACGATCGTATAAGTAGGTGGTACACTAGCACTTGTTGCTGTCGTATATTGCACTTCACAATTATTAACTCCATTTAATCTAAACTCTCTTGTAACAGTATTTCCAGCAGAAGTAAAACCATCAATATCCATTGCTCGTTGAAGAAAATCAGCTCTAGGGTAAAGAAAAACAGAATATATATCACCATCAGCATTAGTGGCTGTACCGTTATTATTAATATCCACATATCCTGCTGCACCATTAACACCATCTATCAATGCTTGGGCATGAATCATGGTTGCAGCTGATTGCATACTACCTTTCATCCCTTTTAAAGAAGAAATTTTTGCTGATCGCTCCAAACCTACAAATTTTGGCAATGCCGTAGCCGCTAAAATCCCTAAGATAACAATGACCATAACCAATTCAATTAATGTAAACCCTTGTTGCTTATTTTTTAACATTTTTTACCCCTAAATTCTGCTAAATTACAAATAGTGAAATCAAAATATTCCATACTTTCTTCCAGTCTAGTAGAAAGTCTATTTAGTATGAGTAGAGTTTATGTTTTATGGTTATAATTGTGAACTGACCCTCTTTTTTAGCTGGCTTTTTATAAAAAACGACCATGAGTATTAGAACTTTTATTTTTTGTGACACTTGTAATCCACAATTAATTAGAACAATTGAGTTTCGTCGCAGCCCTAGGGAAGATAACCGTAATGGCAGGCGTATTTGTGATGGTCGGTTTTGGTTTGATGGTAGTTTAAGCGCTGCTTTAGAAAATGGCTGGAGTATTAATTCCACAGGTCAACATTGTTGCCCTTACTGCAAAAAAAATAATACATCTCAAAATAATTGATAACGAGTAGCCTAAATACTCATAAAATAGTCTGATGGAAACACCGCCCCCTATTCTTTATAGTTTCCGCAGATGCCCTTATGCAATGAGAGCGCGACTTGCCATTGCTACTTCTGGACTAACGGTCGAGCTACGAGAAGTGATATTACGCAATAAACCACAGGAATTACTAGATATTTCTCCCAAAGGAACAGTCCCCGTTTTATTATTACCCAATGAAAAAGTTATAGATGAAAGTCTTGATATTATGCGTTGGGCTTTATCTTTGCATGATCCATTGGGTTGGTTATCAAATGATTTATCTGAAGATATAAACCAATTGATTCAGTGGAATGATAACGAATTTAAGCATTATCTTGATCGCTATAAATATGCTGATCGTTATCCTGAAAAAAACGAAAAATTTTATCGTGAAAAAGCTGAGCTATTCTTAATCGAATTAGAGAAAAGGCTCTGTAAACATCATTTTCTTTGTAGCGAAAAATGTTCGCTTGCTGATATAGCAATTTTTCCTTTTATTCGACAATTTGCTAATGTTGATAGCGATTGGTTTGCCTGTTCAGAATATAAAAAAGTAGGGCAATGGCTAACTAATCATATTAACTCACCATTATTTATTTTTATTATGGACAAGAGTCAAGCTTGAAGATTACTAAGGGTGTAATTAAAAGTGAAGTAAACTTAGACATATGTAGGTTGGGCTGCCGTCTCTTTGGCAACCCAACAAATCGGTATGCTAAAAATGTTAGGTTAACGATAGAGCTGTTAGCCTAACCTACGCGAGAGTTGGTGAGCTACTTCTTAAAGAAAAAAAGAGAAATAGAGAATGTAAATTATTTTGTGTAACTGCTTATTATTAATCTCTAATATGAGAGGATAAGCAGTTATGAATAAAAAAGAACTTGAAGCTTTTGCACGCG
>VAPL010453868.1_pt1 | contig 10328 bp, 5 predicted proteins | sample 3395061 | NCBI WGS metagenome assembly VAPL01 (sample SAMN08290444, study PRJNA428436) | hydrothermal vent metagenome | isolation source: Deep-sea hydrothermal vent chimney 2 | place: Pacific Ocean: Juan De Fuca Ridge | depth 2182 m m
ATCGGCAACGATTACCGGGGCGACCCGTCGTCGGCGCTCCTCGAGGTCCTTGACCCGGAGCAGAATTCCTCCTTTTCCGATCATTACATCAACCTGCCCTTTGACCTGTCCAAGGTGATGTTTATCACCACCGCCAACATGAGCGACACCATTCCCTCGCCGCTGCTGGACCGGATGGAGGTCATCCGGCTTTCCGGCTATACCCTGGAAGAAAAGATAGTTATCGCCCGTAAATATCTTTTACCCCGGCAAATCGAGGAAAACGGAATAAAAGCACGACAGATCAGACTTAACGATCAAACCATGGAACTGATCGTCCGCCAGTATACTCACGAGGCCGGGGTCCGGAACCTGGAACGGGAACTGGGCAAAATCTGCCGCAAGCTGGCCCGCAAGATCGCCGAAGGCGGTAAAGGACCGTACTCGATTACCCAAAACACCCTGGGCAAATATCTCGGCCCGCCGAAATTTCTGCCCGATGCGGAGCTCGACACCGTCAGTCAGCCCGGCCTGGTGGTCGGCCTGGCCTGGACCGAAGTGGGCGGTGAGCTGCTGCACATCGAGACCACCATCATGCCGGGCAAGGGAAAACTTATTCTCACCGGCCAGCTCGGCGATGTGATGAAAGAGTCGGCCCAGGCGGCACTCAGCTACTGCCGCAGCCGCAGCAAGGATCTTGGTGTTGCGCCAACCTACTTTGAAAAAATAGATATCCATATCCATGTCCCGGCCGGAGCGATTCCCAAAGACGGGCCTTCAGCCGGCATCACCATGACCACCGCCCTCTTCTCGGCCATTACCGAACGAACGGTGCAAAGAGGCCTGGCTATGACCGGCGAGGTGACCCTGCGCGGCCGGGTGCTGCCGATCGGCGGGTTGAAGGAAAAGGCGCTCGCGGCCCTGCGGTACGGAATCACCAGGATCATTATTCCCGCGGACAATCAGAAGGACCTGGTGGAAATCCCGGAGGAGTTGCGCAAAAAGATCACCTTTCAGCCGGTCGAAAATATGGATGAGGTGATCGAGCTGGCCCTGACCAAGGCCAAAAAACGGAACGGCAAGAACAAAACCGGAGCAGACCGGACGGAACAGGCCGCGGCCGCCTGAACCGTTACCCTCCAGGCCCGCGAGTGAAAAGAATTCCGGTTTGGGGACTCGGCCTTTTCATCCTGCTGCTTCTGGGTGGTGCGGCCTGGATCGGGATCTATGCCGCCACTCCGTCGTCCGGCCGGGGCGAGGTTACGGTCTTTATCCCCAAGGGATCGAGTGTCCGCCGGATCGGCGCCATCCTGGGCCGGCAGGGCCTGGTTGCCGAAGACCTCCGCTTCCTGATCCTGGCCCGCGTCACCGGCAAGGCCGGACACCTGCAGGCCGGTGAGTACCGGCTGCCCCGCGGCCGGACGCCGTTGCAGATCCTGCGCCTGCTGGAGCAGGGCAAGGTCATCCGCCACCAGGTCACCATCCCCGAAGGCCTGGACATCTCACAGATTGCGACGCTGCTGGCAAAGGATCACTGGATTGACCGGCAACGCTTTCTGGCCCTGACCCGCGACCCCGTATTCATCAAAAAACTGGGCCTGCACCAGGCCAGCCTTGAAGGCTATCTCTTCCCCGACACCTATTCGCTGATTCGGGGCCAAGTGGATGAGCGCAGCATCATCTCCCTGATGGTCCATCAATTTTATCATGTCTGGCAGGAAATTACCAAAAACTGCAAACCGCGGCTGTCCCGCCACCAGGTGGTGACCCTGGCCTCCATTGTCGAGAAGGAAACCGGCAATGCCCGGGAACGACCGCTCATTGCCCGGGTATTTTTAAACCGCCTGCAGCGGAACATGCGGCTGCAGTCGGACCCCACCGTCATCTACGGCATCCCTGATTTTAACGGCGACCTGACCCGGGCCGACCTGGGGCGGAAAACGCCGTATAACACCTATGTCATCTTCGGCCTGCCCCCCGGTCCTATCTGTAACCCGGGACGGGCGGCGCTGGAGGCGGTCCTGAAGCCCGCCGACTCCCCGGACCTTTATTTCGTGTCCCGGAATGACGGCACCCATTATTTTTCCACTACCCTCAAGGAACACAACCGGGCGGTCTTCAAGTACCAGAAAAATTTTTTCCGTTCCGAACAGCGGCACAAGAAGCAGGAGGGGGTCAAGTGATCCGGAGGACCTTGGAACCACGGATTTTGCGCGTCTTCAACTCGTACAGGGCCTGATTGGCCTGTTGCAGAGAATACACCTCGACCTCGGGTTTCAGGGCCATCGCCGCTGCCAGTTCCAGGAACTCGGCCACATCGCGCCGGCAGACATTGGCCACGGACTTGATTTCTTTTTCCAACCAGAGATGCCGCTGGTAATCCAGCTCCATCAGGACCTCCCGGTCCCCTCCTTCCTTGCGGATGGCGTTGATCACCAGGCGGCCGCCGGGAGCCAGGTTGGCCATGGCCTCCACCACCGGCCGCCAGGCAGGCGTGGTATCAATGATGGCATGCAGCGGCTCGGGTGCGGCCGCGGCCGGGTCTCCGGCCCAGACGGCGCCAAGCTCCAGGGCAAACGAACGTTCCGCCGGATTGCGGGCAAAGACAAAAACTTCGGAGTCGGGGTAAAGATATTTCGCCATCTGCAGGACCAGGTGTCCCGAACCGCCGAAACCGGTCAGACCCAGGTTTTTCCCGTTGACCAGGCCGGTGAGTCGCAACGAACGAAAGCCGGTGCCGCCGGCACAAAGAAGAGGCGCCGCCTGGATGTCGGTAAAAATTTCCGGGATCGGATAGGCAAAGTCCTCGGCCACGGTCATGTATTCGGCATAGCCGCCGTCGGCATCCCGGCCGGTGGCCTGAAATTCCGGGCACAGGTTCTCCCGGCCGTTTTTACAGAACTCGCAGCAGCCGCAGGCGGAATAAATCCAGCCCACACCGACCCGGTCACCGGGCTGAAACCGTTTTGCCAGGCGACCGCCCTTCTCAACCCTGCCGACCACCTGGTGACCGGGAATAACCGGCAAACGGGGGGAGAGCCGGCCCTCGATCTCGTCCAGCTCCGTGTGGCAGACGCCGCAGGCCGACACCCGGATCAGGATCTCATGCTCACTGGGGACCGGGACCGGCCGCCGGCACAGGGTCAGCGGTTCCGGCTGCTCCCGCAGGTCGGCAAACCGTTGCAAAACCTGGGCCTTCATGAACGGCATCCCGGCCGGCGCTTACCCGGTCTTGAACAAAAAACCTCGCTGCCGGCCGGACTCTTGTTACTGCTGGGCCGGGGGCTGAATAATTTTTTCCCGCAGATCGGCAATTTCTTCGTCCTTGGCCGCCAATTGTTTGACCAGTTCCTGTTTTTCCGTCCGGAGTTGCTGCAGGCTGTCTTTTTGCTCCGAAATCTTGGCCAGCAGCACATCCATGTTGACCTTCGACCGGGCCATCGCCTGCGTCGTCTCTTTAATGGCGCTGTTCTTTTCGTCGACAATCTTTTCCAAGCCCGCAATCTGGGCGCTGTCGGCAGCCAGCTGCTGCCGCAATCCCTCAATGGTCTGTTGCGCGGCCCGCATCTGTTCCCGCAGGGAGCCCGAGGCCGCCGGCCCGGCTACCGTAGCAGCGGCGGTCGTCATGTCCCGGCCGGGGCCGGGCAGTTGCTCGTTCTGTCCCTTTAAAGCGCCCGTCAACCGGGCAATCCGTGCAGTTGCCGCCTGCAAATCCTTGAACTGCGCGGCGTTTTCCCCTTTCAACTTCTGCACCGCCGCATCACAGCCGGAGAGTTTGGATTCCAGCGCCTTGTTGGCCTTGCGCAGAGCAACCAGTTCTTTCCTGCCGTTGAGCAACTGGTTCTCCTTGTCATTCAGAACCTCCTGCAGGCTGGCGGTCTTGCCGAGTATCTGCTCCCGTTCCCGGCTGTTGTGCTGACGCAGTTTCTGCAGCTTGGTTACGGTCTCGGTCAACTGCTGCTCCAGGCTCATCTTTTTCTTATTGGCAACAGAGCCCCATATTGAGCCCAGAACGGTCAGCACGACCAAAGCAAAAATAACCAGATTTTTGTTCATATTTCCTTACTCCAGCACGTTTGTATTTCGTAACTATCCACCTGAATCGTTACCATATATATTTTATTTGCTCTCTGCCGGTGGTATTATCTCCACCTGCACCGGCGGGGGCGGAGCCGGGGTCTGAGTCTGAGTCTGGGCTTGGGCCGGGGCCGGGGGCGGCGATGACCCATTCTGCGTATCCGGCCCGACGGCAGGAATGGTAAGCAGCAACGACGGATCAATAGATCTTATGTCGTCGTCAATGCGCTGCAAATTCTTTTTGACCTTGTCGATGATCCCGGACTGCGGGTATTTATTCATAATTTCCAGAAGCAGCTGCCGCGATGCCAGCAGCAACCTCTTTCTGCTTGCCAGGTCCTTGGCCCTGCTGGCGCCGACAAAGAGTTCCGCCGCCTTCTGCCGTCTCTCCTGGGCCGCCAGTTGGGCGGCCTCCTGGATCTGCGCCCGGGCTCTCTCGTCGTACGGGGTGTTCAGCAGACGGTCAAAGACCTTGATGGCCTCATCGTATTCCTTGGCCTGCAGGTGCGCCTGGCCCGCATTCCAGTCCTTCTGCCGGTTCTGTTCGACAAGCAGCCGCTGAACCTCGGCTTCATGGGCCTGGGCGACGGTCAACTCCTCTGTCAGGCGACGAAGGGTTTCCTGCTTATCCGGGGGCAAATTCACCAGGGATAGCTGTTGCAACCGCGTCAGGGCTTCCGGGAATTTCTTTTCCTGCTTCAGTTGGTTGACCTGATCAAGGATCGCCGAGAACCATTGCTCCGCCTGGCCCCGGGACTCCAGAAGAATGCGCTGCACCCTGGAGATCACCGGTGAACCGGGGTAGTTTTCGACAAACTGCTCCGCCAGTTGCACCACCTTGAAACCGTCGCGGTCCCGGTTGTAACCGAGATAACTCCGCAAAAGAGCGGCGTAGCTTTTCACCTCGGCACTGTTGCCGGTCCTGGCATTGAGTTCCTCCTGCTGCTGCCGCGCCCAGTCGTTGCGCTTGCCGAGCCTGCTATAGCTCTTGACAATCTCATCGTAGGACTTCCAGGCATCATCATAATTTTCAGAGCTGAACTGAAGATCGGCGATCAGCCCGATCAAGGTATTTATCTTCCGGGACTGATCCTGCTGCCGCAACGAGGCAAGCAGATTCTGCAAAACCTTGACGGCCTCCTCGGTGCGGCCGGTCCGCATAAGGGCCCGGCTATACAGCAAGGTCATTTCATAGGATGAACTTTCACCCTTGTTCAGGGGCAGCTGCCCGTACAGGGTGATAACCTGCTGATAATCACCCGAGGCCATTGCCGCCTTGATATCCTGTTCACTCTTCCGGACCAGGCTGTTCCTGGTGGCCGCCAACCAGCCGCCGGCCGGCGGTTTACCCTTGATAAACTGCTGGCAGTCGCTCTCCAGGAAACCGATATCTTCCTTCTCGATCCGGAAAAGAAACGCCCGGACCGGCAGCTCATCGGCCTGGGCCGGGCTGAGCTGGAGCAACTTCCGCTGAAGTCCGTTATAGCCGGTCAGGATATCCTGCAGTCGCTGCTGACAGGCGGCAAGCTTGCCCTGCTGCTCCGCATCCAGGTTCATATTCGCCGTCCCGGCGGAAAATTTCTGCCAGGCCGCGAGCTTATCCTCGTAGGCGGCGACCCGGTCATCGACCAGGGCGAGACTCGACAGCAGTACGTCCTCGGCATGAGCCGCCGGGGCGACGGCAGCGGCAGCGGGCACCGGGGACGGAATTGCCGATGGCGGTTGCGCCTGCCGGGCGGCCGCAACAGCCGGCTCATGCCGGGCCGGATACGGTTCCACGGCCCGGGGCGCCATACAGCTGCACAGAGAAAGTGAAAAAAGGCAGGAAAGCAGCCAGACCGGCAACCTTCGGGAATTTTGCTTGCACATAACGGCTAGTTCCTGTTCCGCGGCAAAACCTCACGGCTCCGCATTAAGGGCTTGCGCATAAATTTACTTGGCATTTTCGCCTGCCGGGAACTTGTGTTTGCGCGAGCCCTGAGACCATATCGTCGAGTTCAACATTCCTGCAGGCCGAATAGAGCCGGTGATCCGTCGAAAAGATTGGCGGGGACTCCTATTCCGATACCCTGAATCCATGACGGCTTGAGGTTATCCTTTATCCAATATGTGGAATTTATTGCATTATTACAGAATAAACGCATTTTCCGGTCTTCCCCGCGCCGCCCTGCGGTCCGCCCGGGAACGGCGCATCTGCGGCGTTGGCAATTCTGGATATCACACCAGGATAATCAACATCGTCGCCGCCTTGCAGATGCACCGTTCTCGAACGCTCACGGATTCAAAGGATACCTTTTGAGAAACTATCAGAAAAACCCCGGGTGGACAATTGTTTTTACATAAAAAATGTAACTGTTCAGCTGCACTCCATCTTCGAATAAAGATCCCCGGGAATTCATGCCCGCAGATCAGCCGCGACGGAAAATGCCTACTGACTATTCTTCCAGTACGGTTGAAAAAAACGTTCCGGCTCAAAATGACCGTTGCCGACCACCTGGCCATAGGTAAGGACGGCCGGTAATGACGGCGTCACGGTGGAGCGCAAGGCCCCCCGGCCGTCGATGACGGCCCCACCCTGCTGCGGATCAACCGGGACAAAGACCTCGCCGGTGTCAGGATATTGCAGATGCAGGCCGTTAAAGCCCAGGTCCGCCACGTCGACGCGGTCGCCGGGATGATCGAGATTCAGGGCCGCCGAGGCGATATCGCTCCATGCCGGCAGGGCGCCGGCCGCCCCGGTGAGATGCGTTGTCCCCCGCACCATCGGCCGGTTATCGTCAAAGCCCACATAGACCCCGATGGTGTAGCCGTCAGCCAGCCGCATAACGGTTTTACCATGCGCAAGCCTGGGGACATAGCCGAAAAAGGCCGCGTTGCGGAAACGGTTGGCGGTGCCGGTCTTGCCGAGCAGCGGCACCGGCAGATCAAGCCGCCGCAGGGCCTGCTGTTTTTCCGGCTTGGTGCTGTTCAGGCGCACATGGGCGTATGCGTAAGCGCCGGTGCCGTACTTGACAATGTTTTGCAGAATATTGCCGACAGCCGCGGCATTAGGCGGGTCAAGCACCTCGTCGGAGACCGGTTTCTGCGAGTAGAGCACCTCGCCGTCAACGGTTTCTATCCGTTCAATAATCGCCAGGCCGTCGTTGCCGGTCTCGTCATCTTTTTCTTCACCGGCCATGCCGTATCTCTTGCCGGTGACCAGGGTTTCATACATGTGAACGGCATCCATGAGTGAGATAACGTTGGAGCCCAAGGGGAAAGACAGGACCGGCTCAAGCTCGCTGCGGATCCCGAGCGCGCGGCCGAAGTACACAAGATACTGCAGCCCCACCATAAGGCGGTAATCAGGCACGGACTCCAGCACTGCCATGGAATAAGGCTTATGAGAAAGCAATTCCGCATGCTCCCTGGCCATCTGCGCACTGACATGGCGGAAGGCATAAACACTCAGGATATCGTCGAGTTGAACATTATCCCAGAAGGTCCGTACCTTTTTCCCGTCCATGTTTCGCAGCCGCTCCCGCAACGCCTTTTCCGACAGCAGCCGCCAATTCTTCCCGGGCGGTTGCAGCGAAAAAACGACCCGGCCGGCCGGGTCCAGCCGGAAATGACCATCCGGCAACGGATTGCCGCTTTCACTGTCCAGAAAGGCCAGAGGATTTTTCTCCCGGCCGCCGGGTCCGGCAAGGGCGAGATAACGACGATAGCGGTCAAGGGCCGCCATGACCGGCTGCAGGGCCAGATAGTTTCGAGCGAGAATTTTCCGGCGCAGCTGCAATTCTTTTTGCCGTTGTTCTGGCAGGTCAAGATCTTCCAGGTCCCGGTCCACGGCCTCGGTATAGGTAGTGAAATGCAGGCCGTAAGGGAGCTGCCGCAACTGGCCATAGTCGTAAGACCGGTCATCAAAAAGAAAATCCGCCTCCAGGGCCTTGACCGCCCGGTCATAGGCCGCCTGTTCCAGGGTCTCCTGGTTGACCCGAATCCCGTAATGGTCACGAATACGGCGCTTGAAGTGCTCATAGCTTTCCGGCTGCAGGCCGTTACCGCGCGGCGCCAGGTCAAGGTGGGCCGCCACTTCACGTAACCGGGGCGGCGTCAGACGGGAGGTGAGGTGACAGAGCAGCCAGACCGCTGCCAGGTTTTCCGAGTTTACCCCGGCCCAGCTCATGGATACTTCGGCATACGGGCTGTGGTGATCCGGGCGGGGAAAGTAGGGTTTGTCCTGGAAGACAAAAATATTGCGCCGGTTATCAAGCATATCGGTACTGTTCCAACCCAACTGCAGGGCGGCGGCAAAAAGAAACGGTTTAAAGGTTGACCCCATGAGCCGCCTGGCATCGACCGCCCGGTTGAAATAGCGGTTTTCCATGCCGCCGACCATGGCCCTGACGACCCCGTGCTGTATAACCAGGGCCGCCCCCTGGAGCAGCGGAAACCGTTCCAGGTCGCACAACGGCGCGCCCTGCTGATCGATCTTCCTGACGCTGACACAGACCAGGTCCCCCGGCCGCAGTTGGCTCAGCAGGAGCGGCAGGTCCCGGTCCGTCGCCTTGCTCCAGCGCTGTTCCTTATACCGGACCAGGGCCGTGAGCATCCGTTCAAGCCCCTGCCGATCGATGATTCCGTCCGGCAGGTTACGGCCGAGCTTAACCATGATTTCAGGGTCTCTGCCGGTTTTGTTCCGTATTTTCGCAATATGGCCGAACATAAAGGCGCCCCGGTGCAACTGGGTATCGCCGTTATAATCCAGGCTGCGATACTCCCGCTGCACCTGGTCCCGGTCATAGCCCCGCAAACGGACATCGAGCCGCGACAGTTCGCGGCGCAGGTCATACAAGGTCTTTTCCTGGAGTTCAGGATCGATGGAGGTGATGATCTTGATCCCCGAGGTCGAGACGTTGCTGATACCATGCTCTTCCAGGGCGTTGGTAATTTCCGGGGTACTCAGTCCGTCCCTGACCATATCCATAACGGTATTCAGGGCAAAAGACATCTTGCCGCGGCGAAAAACAATGGTACTCTTCATGGCCTGATCATACTGCGCCTCACTGATCATTTTCAGACGGCGCATTTTGCCGAGCACATAGGCGGCCCGTTCCTTGGCGCGCTTGCGGGCAAGGTCCGCGGCAGCCCTGTTTTTCTTGATAAAAGGATTATAATAGTTAGGCCGCTTGACACTCCCGGCGATGAAGGCATCTTCCAGCAGCGTCAGCTTATTCACATCCTTGTCGAAATAATAGCGGGCCGCCACCCCCAGGCCATGACCGTTACCGCTGACAAAAAACTGGTTGATATAAAATTCCAGGATCTTGTCCTTGGAATAATAATGTTCCAGGCGCAGGGCGTTGAGCAGCTCCCTGAGCTTGGCCCGATAGGACCGCGACTTACGCTTGAACAGGTTCTTGGCCGTCTGCTGAGTAATGGTACTGCCGCCCTGCACGATCCGGCCGGCTTTGATGTTGGCGATCATTGCCCGGATAATACCGGGGATGTCGATACCGAAATGATGAAAGAAGCGATCATCTTCGGCCGCCACAATAGCGTTGATAAAGGGTTTCGGGATCAAGCGAAAGGGGAGATACTGACGATGCGCCTTTTGAAAAAGCACCCCGATTTTCCGCTTGCCGTCCCGATAGAAAACCGGGCTTTCCCGGCCGAGGATGCCTTCGATATAGGACAGCTTGATTTCCGGACCGGGGTTGACGGCCACCAGCCAGTACAGGGTGGCGCCGCCGACGATTCCGCTGAGAATCGCCAGAACCGCTAAAAAAAGTATCAGTCGTTTCAGGAAACGCTTCATCACGATAAAAAGGTCGTTTTTTGGGGGAGGGAAAAGAGCAAAAGAGAGCTTTTTCTCTACCGGAGAATTTCAGAACTTACGTTTTTTCTTGAAAAATATCCAGTTTTAATGGTAAGCATATTAATAATTAATGGTTAGCATACTGGTAAATATTGGTTAGCATGTTGATAATTAATGGTAAGCATATTGATAAAAATATCAACATTTGCCATGCTCCCACAAACAGTTATACCTGAATCCGTGAGCGTTCGAGAACGGTGCAGCTGCAAGGCGGCAACGAAGTTGACTATCCTGTGTGATATCAACGAGTTGCCAACGCAGCAGATGCGCCGTTCTCGGGCGCCCCGCAGGGCGGCGCGGTGAAGACCATAAAATGATTTTATTCAGCAATAATGCAACAAATTCCACATATTGCACAAAGTGTCACCTCAAGCCGTCACGGATTCAGGGTATAAGCGAGTCATCGTTTTTG
>VAPL010259754.1_pt1 | contig 10326 bp, 6 predicted proteins | sample 3395061 | NCBI WGS metagenome assembly VAPL01 (sample SAMN08290444, study PRJNA428436) | hydrothermal vent metagenome | isolation source: Deep-sea hydrothermal vent chimney 2 | place: Pacific Ocean: Juan De Fuca Ridge | depth 2182 m m
CCATGGTTCGTTTTGCAGATTTCGCCTCGGATGTAGCCGACAGAAACGGACAGCTTGATCCTTATCATACATTTTCGGTTACTGCTGAAGATGATATGCTAATTAATTTTTGGCTTGGTTCTTATCAGGGGATTAATAGAACACATGCTGTGCTGGAGCGCATACCCGCTATAGGTATGGATGAGGAAGAAAAAAAGGTAATTCTCGCCGAAGCCAGATTTGTAAGGGCCTTGCATTATTTCAACCTGATCAGGCTTTGGGGAAATGTGCCTTATGTAATTACAGAGTCACTAGGTACAGATAATATATCACCTACCAATGTGGGTACATCTGACGATGTTTGGGCACTTATTATTGAAGATTTAACAATTGGAGAAACTGATTTACTGAGTTCTTATGATGTCAATGAAACCGGTAGAGCTACCGGCGGAGCGGCATCTGCTTTGTTGGCAAAGGTATATCTTACCAGATCGGGCTACGGCGTAGCAGATGAGTGGGCTATGGCTGCACAGAAAGCTAGCGAAGTAATGGGTATGAGTTACAAATTGCTAGATAATTATGCAGATGTATTTGATATACGTTTAAAAAATAATGCAGAATCTATTTTTGATATCCAGAATAGTATTTCAGATGGATTCGTTAATGGTATGGCACGCTTAGAAAAAGATTTTGGCGTTAATGCATTGCCAAGATCTAATCCTTATCAGGGCAATTCTTTTGCAACAGGAACAAAATCTTTTTATGCCTCCTGGACCGATCCAAATGATAAGCGGTTTTATGCTACTTGGTTAGATTCTCTGGATAATAACGGTTCTGAATTATCTTATCCGGACAATGGCATGCTAACACCGCACACCAGGAAATGGAAAATTGCCGCCGAGGATATACCAAGGTTAGATCGCTTTGGCCAAAACTTTACCATTATTCGTTACGCTGATGTATTGCTGATGCATTCGGAAGCAGAGAATATGGCTAATGGCCCTAGTGCCAGTGCTGTCAATGGCATAAATCAGGTAAGAACTCGTGCCGGGTTGACACCGATAGATGCAGGTTCTGTAAGTAAGGAGCAATTGAGGCAATTGATTATCACTGAAAGAGCTAAAGAGCTTTGCTTCGAGTTTCATACCTTCTTTGATTATCAAAGACAAAATGTACTCGCTGTAAAAATGGGCACCATTGGAATTTCTGTACCGGAGCATCGCAATTTCTACCCGATACCTCAGCTGGAGTTGAGTACAAATCCAAATCTTAGACAAAATAACGGATACTAAAATTTGAAGAAATATGAAAACTTATAAATATATATTATTTACATTTTTATCAGCAGGATTTTTTCTGTCTTGTGAACAGACTGAAATTCCAGTACCGGATGCCTGTATCGAATCTAACGCTTTATTAAGCGATGGGATGCTTGAGCCAAAAACTACCTTTAATGTAGGAGAGACGGTATTGTTTAAAGCATGCGCTCCGGCCACTCAATATGTGATCTGGACTGGTGACGACACCAATAATTTCGACTTGAATCATGGTGGAAAGGGTGCAAATAGTGGCATTTCAATGGATTCGGATACTTATGGATATACATATCCTAAAGAGGGAACCTTCAAGGTGGTTTTTTTCGCGACGAACACGGAAGATGCTGGAGAGAAAAAGCAAACTATGACCACTTTTGATATCGTCATAATCAAATAATATTTTTAAATAAAATGCATTATAAATGATGGCAATGGAGTCATTGTTCGGGATGAATACATCTCAATGGCTCCATTTCTTCTACTAATTATTGAAGGTTTGGTACAATTCTAAATTTTAAAAAAAATGTTTATAAGTATATACAAATACCTTTTAATTATTACAATGACCTCAGGATTGTTTATGTCTTGCAAAGAAAATGCGATTACCATACCAACAGCTTGTGTCGAAATAAATACCATGTTGAAGGATGGCAGCTTGCAATTGAAAGATACTTTTAATGTTAGGGAAACTGTAATATTCAAAGCATGCGAAGGTGCTGAACAGTATGTAATCTGGACAGGAGATGAAGATCATAATTATGATTTGAATCACGGAGGTGAAAATAGTAATTCTGGCGTATCTTTAGACTCGGAAGATGGTACTTTGGCTTATGCGTATCCTACAGAAGGAAGCTACAAAGTAGTTTTTATAGCCACAAACACAGAGATTGCCGGAGAGCCCAAACAATCTATGACGACTTATGATATAGTCATATTGGCAGTTAATGCAGATCCTGTTGCAAAAGATGTTTTTGACTACGTAGAGGAAAATACACCAAATAGCATTTATGTCATGCTAAACGATTCAGATGCAGATGGCGATGAATTGACCATAGAGAGTGCTACGCAAGCCTCAAATGGTACCGTGACTATTGTTGACAACTATATTACATACACACCAGCTAACGGTTTTCTTGGCGATGATTCCTATGATTACACAATAGTTGACATCAAAGGAGCTACCTCTTCAGCTACGGTATCTTTAACAGTGATTGCAACTGCTCAACAAACTCCTTATGGAGGAATGGCATGGTCTGTACCAGGCATAATAGAAACAGAAGATTACGATATTGGTGGCTTAGGAATTTCTTATTATGATGATAGTCCGGGATCAGTTAATTCAAACGCATACAATTATCGGAGTCCTTTTATGGATAATGATGTAGATATAAACACAACGCCTGATCCTGATGATAATAGTGGGTTTCATGTTGGATGGACTGAGACAAATGAGTGGCTGGAATATACCATAGATGTTGCTGTAACCGCTGATTATAAAGTCGTTGTCAGGCTTGTTACAGCTAAGTCCCCATCCAATGGATATAGCATATCTGTTGACGGTGTAAACCAAATAGGATATGTGCTGGTACCTGAGTCTGAAGGTTGGGGGGATTTTGTAGATGCACCCGCCGAGACAAAATTGAGTTTAACGGCTGGAACGCATGTGTTGAAATTGTTGTTTTATGGGACGGCATGTGATTATAATAAACTTACTTTAACACTAGATTAAATAATAATAAAACATTCCAACCTTTCGATACGAATTGACCTCATAAGCTGGAAGAGCAATAATTTGAGTAAAAACTTACTACCCTGAAAGGCTCAGGGAGTATTACATAAATAATGAAACAAAAATTTTTAATCAATTTTAATTTTAACTAAGTAATTATGAAAATTCAATTTAAAATGAAAACAATTTTACAATCAGCACTAATGCTATCAATGGCATTAATGGTAATGACATTTATGGGATGTAAGGAGGATGATCCACCTGCAACAAGCTTAAGTGGTATTAGTCCAACAAATGGACCAAAAGGAACAAAGGTCACAATCAAAGGTGTTTCATTTGGCGCTGATGCAGCTGTAGTCAAAGTTTTTTTTAATGAAATCGAGTCTGTGAATGTTACCTTAGTAAGTGATACTGAGATAACTGCAACAGTACCGGCTGGATCTTTTACTGGAGATGTAGTAGTGAAAATTGCTGAAAAGGAACTTGCAGGTGGAGAATTTACCTATGAGTTATCAGAAGCAATTGTTAGTACTTTAGCTGGAAGTGGAGATTTTGGAGCTGATGATGGCCTCGGTGCTGCGGCAACATTCTCTGGTTCATATAATCTTGCTGCAGATGCGGATGGCAACATTTATGTAGCTGATAACAGAAGTAGTGCCATTCGTAAAATCACACCAGGAGGTATGGTAACTACCCTGGTACAAGACGATGCCTTGCTTAGCAGACCTTGGGGAATCGTTGTTGATCAGAACAATGGAGATGTTTATGCGGGAAGCAGAAATTGGGATTTAATAACAAAAACTACACAAGCAGGAGTGATAACTCCTTTTGCAGGTGGTCGTGCTGGATACATAAACGGACAACAAGCCGGAGAAGGTGAAGATAATTCGTTTAACAATCCTTTTGGAATGGTCTTAGATGCAGATGGTAACTTATATGTAGCTGATGCAAGTAATAATGCGATACGCAAAATAACTCCAGGAGGTCTTGCTTCTACTTTTGCTGGTTCTTTACCTAACCCTGAAAACGATAAAAATGCAGGCGATAAAGGATATGCCGATGGAACAGGAACAGATGCAAGATTTAACTATCCTTCAGGTATTGATATGGATGAAGATGGTAATTTTTATGTTTGTGATAAAAGCAACCACGCAATTCGTAAAATTACACCTGCTGGTGTTGTAACTACTATTGCCGGAGCTGCTCCTGTTGATGGAGCTGGTACTGCTGGATATGCTGATGGTACAGGTTCTGTTGTAATGTTCGATTCACCATGGCAATTAGATATAGCTGCTGACGGAAATATATATGTGCATGATCAAAGTAATTCAAGAGTGCGTATGGTTACTACAGATGGCGTAACTACTACGTTCGCAGGAACAGGTGTAGCTGGAGCTGATAATGGACCAGCAGCCACTGCTACGTTCTTTGGTGAAAGCGGATTTGCACCAGGTCTTACGACTTTTGGCTTTGATATTTATGTTACTGGTAACAATCAGGTAAGAAAAATCTTTCAAGATTAAATAGCATCTAATTGATATAAAAAAAGTAATGACATACTTTGTCATTACTTTTTTTTGTAAAAACGAAATATTGTGCACCTCAATAGGTCCAGTATTACAATTAAGTCTTTAACCTTTGGATCCAGTTTTCAACTCAGAATGCATACCATAATTCAAGAGTTCAATATCTTTACATTACCATTTTAGCTCGTGTTGAACTCAATTTTGAAATTTGAAATTCAATAATATGACTTATGCAATTAGCTAATACTTTTAGTTTTTTTATAAAAATACCCGCCTTTCTAATTTTGCTCTCCTTTGGCTCTTGCACCAATACAGACCATCCAACTCCACCACCTGAACCTACTTTTGCCATTAACCCAGATACGGGGACTAAAGGTGACGTCATCACCATCAAAGGCAAGGGTTTTGGTGAAAGACTCAACTTTGTTGCCGTTACTTTTAATGACAGCTTGGCTGTGATACAAAACCTGAATGATACCATAATAGAAGCTATCGTACCCAAAGATGCTGGAACAGGGCTGGTAAAAGTCACCGTTCAAAGCACAGAAATAATAGGCCCTGAATTTACTTACATCGTGAACATTCCCCGAATTACTAACACCAGTATTGATGCTGGAAACTTTGGCGATCTGATGGTGATATCAGGAACGAATTTTGGAAAGGATGAAAAAGTTGTTTCGGTTACCGTCAATGGCATGGATGCTACGGTGCGAAAATTAACTGATTCGGAGTTAAAGGTAATCCTACCCGATGCAAGCGGTACCGGATTGGTCAGGGTAACCATCGATGGCTTAGTAGCCGAAGGTCCGGCATTTAGCTATGTGGCTCCACATCCAGCAGATGTATTTACTGAGGCGGTAAATGTTAGTGATGGCTCCAGACCGGCTATTGCTATTGATTATGATAATAGAATTATACACTTAGTTTATGCCTTAGGGAGCAATCTGTATTATCGCCAAGGAGATATGAATGGTAACTTTGGTGCCGCTGAGGAAGTATTTCGAAAAGCGGATCAGAACAGTCCCATTAGGGACGAACCGATCATTGTGCTGGATGAAAACAATGTCCCACATGTGTCTATTGTTGTGGGAGGGCCATTTATAGGAAAATTCATTTATTATACCAATAGAATCGGAGGTGTTTGGTCACCGGCACTTCAGGTATTCGATATTGATGCTGAGGGCTTAGTGATGGGGTTTAATTCTTTTATGGTCGTAGAAGAAAATTCTGTATTTATGACTTCCTTTATTATCGGTGGAACAGAGAGCAGTCCGACTCCATCAAATGCTTATGTACGCATTGATAATGTAGATACTGCACCAACTGTTGCAGAAAAGGTATTTACATCCAAGTTTGCAGTAGCCTATCCTTACCTCAAGGATAATGGAGAACTTTGGGTATTTGAAGGCGTTGGAAATGGCAGCGATTGGCTAGTAAAATGGGTATTACAACAAATTGATAAAACAACCATGTTGCCTATTGGAGATAATATAAATTTTATCAATGGTTTGGGAAGTGAACAAATACGTTGGCTTTATGATCATACTGGAGAGATACATGCAGCGGCAGCTACATGGAAAGCTGCGAATTCGGCAATGGAAGGATGGTATCAAAACCAAAGCAGGGTTAATGCCGGCTTAAAGCCCATAATCTTTAAGACGACAAACCTTCATGCCAATGCAGGCTCACAACCTGTGCGAGACCTTGTGGCTTCAGACCGTGTTTATGTTACTTATTGGAATGGAGTTAACGACAATGATAAGTTTGGAAAAATAGGCGAAAATCCATATGGCTGCACAGTAGAAAATCAGATCAATTTTATGCGGGTAGAAAATGGCGAAAAAGCTAAGGAAAGAAGAAGAATTACTTCCAGAACAGCCGGCATCCATGGTACCTCTTATCGTAGCGGACCGGCAGCCGCAGCGCACCCGGATGGAGGTATGATTGTTGTTTTTCCAGAATGTGGGGAGGAAAATAAAGAGAGAAAATTTTATACAGAACCCATGCAGCTTTACTTCACTCATATCGGTAAAGTGGAATAGGAGGAGTTGATACCCCCCTCAATGTCACCTGATAAGGCCTGTCGCCCTGCCTCGCCGGCAGGCAGGCGGGCGGCAAGGCAGGGATGCTGAAGAAAGTTGGAGGGGAGGATTACAGTTCGTCGGACGCCGGAGGATGAAGATTGTAAATAGAAAAATATTTAATAGGAATAAATCAATTAAAAAATGAAAAGTCTGAATACATTTTGTCCAAACATGTCTTGCGGTCATTGGGTAGGCAAAGTGGGTATTAAAATATTTGCCCTTCTTTTTTTGTTTGCTTTTTCTTTTTGCAAAGAGACAGAGCCACCCGAAATATTAGTAGAACATCCTTTTACCATTAGTCCAGATACGGGCTCGAAGGGAGACATTGTCACCATAAAAGGCCAAAATTTTGGTAAGAGATCATCTTTTGTAACTGTCACTTTTAATGACAATTTGGCTGTGATACAAAGCCTGAATGATACCATAATAGAAGCTATCGTACCCAAAGATGCCGGTACAGGTCTGGTAAAAGTCACCGTGCAAAGCACTGAAATGATAGGCCCTGAATTTACTTACATCGTCAACTTGCCAGAGATTACCTCTGTCAGCATAGATGCTGGTACATTTGGTGACCTGATGGTGATAGAGGGTGTGAACTTTGGCGATAACGAAAAATTAATTTCTGTAACAATCAACGGAGATGAGGCTACGATACGAAAATCATCAGACCTAAAGTTAAATGTGATTGTGCCCAACGCTTCTGGTATAGGTTTGGTTAGGGTGACAGTCGATGGCACAGAAGTAGAAGGGCCAAGTTTCAGCTATGGCACGCCTCACCCTGCCGATGTATTTACTGAGGCCGTAAATTTGGGAGAAGGTGCCAGGCCAGCTATTGCCATTGATTATGATAATAGGATTGTTCACTTGGTTTATGCCTTAGGGTCTAACCTGTATTACCGTCAGGGAGACTTGGAGGGTAATTTTGGGGCTCCCGAAGAGGTGTTCAGGAAAGTGGATCAGAATAGTGCCATTCGCGATCAACCTGCCATTGTGTTGGACGATAACAATATGCCTCATGTGTCTATTGTAGAAGGTGGGGTATTTATAGGGAAGTCAATTTATTATATCAATAGAATTGGCGGAACTTGGTCATCAGCACTCAAAGTATTTGACATTGATGGAGAAGGCTTACAAATGGGATTCAATTCTTTTATGGCTGTAGAGGGCAACACAGTATTTATGGCTTCCTTTATTATCGGTGGAACTGAGGGCAACCCAACCCCTAAAAATGCCTATGTACGCATTGATGATATAAATACAACACCTGTGGTATCTAAAAAAGTATTTACCACCAATTTTGCTGTAGCCTATCCATACCTCAAGAGCAATGGCGAGCTATGGGTATTTGAAGGCGGCGGAGCATGGGCAGGAAGATGGGTACTGCAACAAGTGGATAAAACAACCATGCAGCCTATTGGTGATGAAGTTTTATTTTTAGGTGGCATGGGGGCCGAGCAAGTAAGATGGTTATTTGATGACAAGGGAGAGATCCATGCATCTAGCGCAACTTGGAAATCTAATAATCCTAAAATGGAAGGCTGGTATCAGACACTCTCCAGAAAAAATGCGGGGTTATTACCTATAAATTTTAAGACCACTAACATTCATGCCAACGGTGGAGCACAACCGGTGCGTGACCTTGTGGCACCAGATCGTGTCTATGTTGCGTATTGGAATGGGGTTAACGACGATGATAAATTTGGTAAAGATGGTGAAAACCCTTATGGATGCACAGTAGAAAACCAGATCAATTTTATGCGGGTAGAAAATGGTGAAAAAGCAAATGAAAGAAGAAGAATTACTTCCAGAACAGCCGGTATTCATGGCACCTCTTATCGTAGCGGTCCAGCAGCAGCAGCACACCCTGATGGAGGGATGATCGTTATTTTTCCGGAGTGTGGAAAGGAAAATAAGGAAAGAAATTATTATACATTCCCTATGCAGCTTTACTTTACGCATATCGGTAAAGTGGACTAATCGGCTTCTAAATACTAAATACTTAATACTAAAAGACAATCATGGATAGAGAAAAAAGGAAATTTATAAAGACAGGATTAGCATTAGGAACAGGCCTGGTTTTAAACCCCTGGCAGTTATCTGCAACGGAAAATAATGCGGAGGAGCAAAAAACCGTGCGTATTGGCTTTGTCGGTGTAGGCGGGCGTGGGTTTGGACTTATAAAAAGTTTATTAAGACTTGGAGGAGTAGAGATAACTGCTATTTGCGATATCAATCAAACAAATATCCTTCGCGCAACAGACTACATAAAAGAAGCAGGTCTTAAAAAACCAAAAATTTATGATCGCAACGACACAGACTACAAACGACTGTGTGAGCACGATGATCTGGATCTGGTGATGACGGCCACACCTTGGGTATTGCATACCCCTGTTTGTGTAGCGGCCATGAAAGCCGGGAAAAACGTAGCAACAGAAGTACCCGCTGCGGTTACAAAAGAAGAATGTTGGGAATTGGTAGAAACAGCTGAGCAGACCGGAAAGTTCTGCACCATGCTAGAGAATGTATCGTACTGGCGTAATGTGATGACACTGTCTAAAATGATCCATCAGGGCGTTTTCGGAGAGATGCTTCATGCCGAGGTAGGTTACCAGCATGACATACGTCCGGGCAGATTTAATGACCGCACATTAAAACTTTTTAATGAAACGGGAGAAGCACATTGGAGAATAAAGCAACATGCAATAGGAGATGGCAACCTATATCCTACCCACCCTCTTGGTCCTGTAGCCCAATGGATGGATATCAACAGAGGAGACAGGTTTAAATATCTGGTGTCCATGAGTTCACCTTCCATGGGTTTAAATATAGGCGCTGCACGCGAATTTGGAGAGGACCACCCCCTGGCCAAAAAGGAATATGCGCATGGTGATGTTAATTCAACGATGATCAAAACGGAGAAAGGTCGAACAATTACTTTAAACCACGATTGCGCAACCTACCGACCGTATCACCTGAATTTGAGAGTGCAAGGTACAGAAGGAATATACACCGACGATCAGGGTATTTTTATTCATGGACAGAGTACTGAAAAAGATAAATGGGATGATTTAGAAACTGCGGAATATGTGAAATCGCACGAACCAAAGTTATGGAAAGAACAGGGCGAACAGGCCAAAAATGCAGGCCACGGCGGAGGTGACTATATGGAACTATACCGCTTGATAGAGGCTGTTCGTACGGGAATACAACCCGATATTGATGTATATGACGCAGCTACCTGGAGCGTGGTGACTGATCTGAGCGGGCAGTCGGTCAGGCAGGGCAGCAAGCCAATTGATTTCCCGGATTTTACCAAAGGAAAGTGGAAAACCAGAACACCTGACAACAGTATTTTTGTACAATAATTTTTGAAAAAAGAATGATTTTACAAATTGGAGAATCTAAGAAGGCTTGCCTTTTCGGGTTTTCCTGTATCAATTGATGTAAGAGAGAAAAAATGGAAAATTAAAAACCCCTTTTATGAACAAGAAGTTATATGAAATATGGTTCTACCACGAATTTAATGGGTGATGGATAAAATGCTTGTCCGCCGAAGCTTTAGCGTAGGAGGAATAGAATGCTTGCCAGTCGAAGTTTTAATGCAGTGCAGATAGCAAGTAGAACAGAAAGATAAATTGAAAATCCATTTTACAAACTTAATAAGTTACGTTTCCTTTATTTAAGCATTTAAG
>VAPL011224454.1_pt1 | contig 10326 bp, 12 predicted proteins | sample 3395061 | NCBI WGS metagenome assembly VAPL01 (sample SAMN08290444, study PRJNA428436) | hydrothermal vent metagenome | isolation source: Deep-sea hydrothermal vent chimney 2 | place: Pacific Ocean: Juan De Fuca Ridge | depth 2182 m m
AATTATTGAAAAGCCTGTAACAGGCGATATTGAACTTTTCTGAGAAAAATATAAATGAAAAAAATAAAGGTTCTTATTGTGGATGATTCCGCTCTGGTGCGTAAATGTGTAGAGTGTGTTGGTCATCATGATGAGCCAGCTTGTGCTTCTGCATGCCCTACTGAAGGATGTATTGTATGGAGTGATATTGTTGATGGACAAGTAAGTCGTGATGAAATAGGCGCAGATTTGCGAAAAGGCGACACCCCTTGCGTTGAATAATGAACCTAATCATTTTGGAGCTTAAGCTCCAAAATGATTATTGATTCTACTAACTTTTTATACTTTAATTCTAATTAAAACTTTTTTTTGATATAATCCGCCCTTAACCTCTGTGAAAAGAGATTAATTAATTTTAGGAGAAAATATTGGAACAAACATTATCTATAATAAAACCTGATGCAGTAGCAAAAAATATCATAGGAAAAATCGTTGATAGATTTGAGTCAAATGGATTGAGAATTGCTAGTATGAAAAAAATCCAAATGAGTGCAGCTGATGCTGGAAAATTTTATGAAGTACATGCACAAAGACCATTTTTTGGTGAACTTGTTGAATTTATGATTAGTGGACCAGTTGTAGTTATGGTGCTCGAAGGTGAAGATGCAGTTGCTAAAAATAGAAAACTTATGGGTGCAACAAATCCAAAAGAAGCTGATGTTGGTACTATAAGAGCAGATTTTGCACAAAGTATTGATGCAAATGCGGTTCATGGAAGCGATAGTCTTGAAAATGCAAAAATAGAGATAAATTTCTTTTTTGCTAGAAGAGAAGTGCTTTAGAGTATTTATGAAAATAGAGTTCAAAAAGATTCCGACTACAGGAATTGATTTTGATACAACTATAGGTGATTTGAGATTTTATGGAGTCGCCAAAAAGATTTCAGAAAATTTAGTGAAATGTAAAGGTGTAGTTGAGGGAAATTTCAGTCATGTTTGTGATAGATGTGGTGAAGATTTTTTAAAAAATTCAGAAGAGAAAATTGAGATATTTATCAGTAATGGTATATATAAAGATGATGGAGAGCTTTTGAATTTGATAGAAATTTTTGATGATTTTGTAAATTTCGCTACAATACTAAAAAGTGAATTAGAATCATATAGATGTGATTATCTATATTGTGAAAATTGTAAATAAATAATTGAGAAAAATAGGAGAATAATTATGGCAGTACCAAAGAGAAGAGTTAGTAAAACAAGAGCAGCAAAGAGAAGAACACACTATAAAGTTACATTAGCTATGCCAGTAAAAGATAGTGATGGAACTTGGAAAATGCCTCATAGAATCAATACTACAACAGGCGAATATAAAAACTAGATGCTAAAAATAGCAATTGATGTGATGGGTGGGGATTTAGGTCCCTTGCCTGTTATTCAAGGTACTATAAAGGCTTTTCGAGAACAAATATTCCACCCTATTTTGGTTGGAAGAATTGATGAGATAAAACATTTAGTACCATCGCAATTTATAGATAAAGTTACCTTTGTTCATGCAGATGAAGTTTTAAGTATGAGCGATAGCGCAACAGATTCTTTAAAAAAGAAAGAAACATCTATCTATAAAGCAGTTGAATTGGTACGAGATGGTAAAGCTGATGCAGTAGTTTCCCCAGGACATAGTGGAGCAACCATGAGCTTAGCAACACTTCGCATCGGAAGGCTAAAAGGCGTACTAAGACCAGCAATTGCCACTATAATGCCAACTTCAACCAAAAAACCTAGCTTTGTTTTAGATATTGGAGCAAATGTTGATTGTAAAAGTGAACATTTAGTCCAATTTGCAATTATGGGTGAGGCATATGTAAGAGATGTTTTAAAAATACAGAACCCAAGAGTTGGTCTTCTTTCAAACGGAGAAGAGAAAAGCAAAGGCAATGAAATCACAAGGGAGACATATAAAGTCCTTAGTAAATGTGATAATTTCATAGGTTATGTAGAGGGAAACAATATCTTTGATGGCTCAACAGATGTGATTGTTTGTGATGGTTTTGTTGGAAATATACTTCTTAAAACAAGCGAAGGTGTAGCGGAATCTATCACAAAAATTATAAAGAAAAATATAAGAAAATCTCCAATAGCCATAGCGGGGGCACTTTTAATGAGAAGAGTATTTAAGATACTTAAAAAACAAGTTGATTATGCTGAGTATGGTGGAGCACCTTTGATAGGCATAAAAGGATGTGTGGTAGTTGCGCACGGGAAAAGCAATGCAAAAGCTATTAAAAATGCTATTTTTCAAGCTATAAGCTTTTCTGCATCAAACATAAATGAAGATATAGAAGAAAGAATAGCACGACTACAACAAGATACATAAAAGGATATACATGTACGCATCTTTGAAATCCATAGGTTCTTATGTTCCAGAAAAAATCATGACTAATAAAGATTTTGAAAAAATTGTTGATACAAGTGATGAATGGATAGTACAGCGTACAGGCATAAAAGAGCGTAGGATTGCATCAGATGATCAAGCAACGAGTGATATGGGAGCATTGGCGGCTATAAAAGCGATAGAGAGGGCTGGCATAAGCAAAGATGATATAGATCTTGTGATTTGTGCCACTCTTTCACCTGATCACTTATGTATGCCATCAACTGCTTGTTTGATAAGTGAAAAAGCGGGAATTAGAAATACTATGGCATTTGATGTGAGTGCAGCTTGTAGTGGGTTTGTTTATATGCTCTCTATTGCAAAAGCATTTATAGAATCAGGTGCAAAGAAAAATATTTTGTTAGTTGGAGCTGAAAAAATAAGCCCATTACTTGACTATACAGATAGAGGAACTTGTATACTTTTTGGAGATGGTGCAGGGGCTGCAGTAATTAGTGCAACGAAAGATAAAAATGAAGCAATTTTAGATGTTCATGCTTCAGCTGATGGAAAGTATGCGGATTTACTTATAACTCCAGGTTGTGGTTCAAAATATCCTTGTAGAGCTCAAAATGTAAACGATAAACTCCAATACATAAAAATGGTAGGAAATGAAGTTTTTAAAGTTGCAGTTAGGACTCTCACAAAAGATGTTGTTGATATTTTAAAAACAAATAACCTAGAGTCACAAGATATAGACATTTTTATTCCTCATCAAGCAAATCTAAGAATCATAGAAGCAGTAAGAAATAAACTAAATTTTCCAGCCGAGAAAACAGTTTTTACAGTCGAAAAATATGGTAATACTTCAGCCGCATCCATCCCAATGGCAATAAATGATGCCTATGAAGAAGGAAGACTAAAAAAAGGTGATTTGATGCTCTTAGATACTTTTGGCGGTGGTTTCACTTGGGCTAGTGCGTTGGTGAGGTTTGGTGGCGATTGATTTAGTTCTTTGCATTCACCTCTCTTTGATTTTTAACTATATTTTAGATACAATAGATATCTAATTATAAGATTACTTGATTTTCAGGACTCTCAAAAAGCCCTTTCATTTTAGGAAAAACTTTGTTTTTATTTGACAATTTGTCTATTTTATTTATATTTTTAATAGTGCTTGGAGTCGTGCCAAATCTCTTCTACTCATTTGGCTACCTCTCTCATATAAAAAGAAAAGCATATTATCTTATACACTATTTTGCTTTTATAGGCTCAATGGTTGGTGTAGTTATAGCAGGAAATGCCCTTGTATTTCTTCTTTTTTGGGAGTTGATGAGTTTGACTTCTTGGCAGTTGATTTTGAGTGAAATCGAGGATAAATCAACTATAAAAGCGGCTAGATTTTACTTTTTTATGACACATTTTGGTTTTATGTTTCTGCTCGTTTTCTTTTTGATTGTAACAAACGGTGATTTGGAAGTTAGCTTTGCTCAGATGAAGATGATAGCTTCCAGTTTTGCATATCCCACACTTCTGTTCTTCTTCATTGTTTTTGGACTTTTGAGTAAAGCAGGAGCGGTTCCTATGCATGTATGGCTTCCCTATGCTCACCCCTCGGCTCCTAGCCCTGTTTCGGCTTTAATGAGTGGAGTTATGCTTAAAGTTGCAATTTATGGGCTTTTTAGATTTTTGTTTGATATCTTGGGCGGTTGGCAGTTAGAATGGGGAGTTTTGATACTCATCATAGGGGCTATATCTTCACTTGTTGGCGTTTTATATGCACTAAGTGAGCACGATATAAAGGCACTTTTAGCAAATCACTCCATAGAAAATATCGGTATTATTCTCATAGGTTTTGGAATGGGTATGATATTTTTGTCTCTAAAGCTACCAACTCTTAGTGCTTTTGCTTTTATAGCCGCACTTTTTCATACATTTAACCATATGAGTTTCAAATCTCTGCTCTTTATGGGAGCAGGAAGTGTGTTACATCAAAGTGGAACCAAAAATATGGAAAAATACGGCGGACTCATAAAAACTATGCCCATCACCACTTTTACATTTTTGTTGGCATCTATTAGTATATCAGCACTTCCTCCTACAAATGGTTTTTTGAGTGAATGGATGATATTCCAATCACTTCTTGGCTCATCTTTTATAGACAATATTACTCTAAAATTAGCTATTCCGTTTTCGGTTTTTGCTTTGGCGCTAACTAGTGGTTTGGCGATAGCTTGCTTTGTTAAGGTTTTTGGTATCACCTTTTTGGGGCTTCATAGAAGTACAAATGCCAAACATGCCCACGAAGTAAATGCGATGATGAAAATTGGTATGATTTTGATGAGTTTGATTGTTGTCTCTTTGATGCTTTTTGCTCCATTTTATATAGGTATGTTTGATAACACTATGAAAGAGTTGATGCATGTGAGTGTATATAAAGAGATATTTCCAAATATATGGAGCTTGCATTCGGTAAACAACAACGGTGGAGTAGTTTCGCCTTTGATTTTACTATCTGCTTTGATTGTTATAACACTCGGGTTGTATCTCTTTTTCAAATCTCTAAATATCAAAGAGAGAGTTTTTCACACTTGGGCTTGCGGATACCATACGACAGCCTCTACACAATACTCTGCCACAGGTTTTGCAGGACCAATCAGGAGGTTTTTTACTTGGTTGTATGACCCTGAAGAGCATTTTGAAAAAGAGGTGATTTCCGGACATAAAACAAAGTTTGTTGATGCAAGTTTTAGTGTACATGTAGAGCCTCTTTTTGAGAGATCGCTATATCGAAGCAGTGTTAAACTCACAAATAAAATCAGTTACTATGTCTATAGATTGGCCCATTTTGAGCAAGGCAGATACGCTTCTATGATATTTAATATGCTCTTAGGGGTTCTTTTTAGTTATAGGCTTTTTGTACACAATTTTAGTTGGGCGACTTTAGCACTTGAATCTGTCGTGATGATTATCTCGATAAAGGTGCTTTTAGTAGGAGATAAGAGATGATTTTATATGTTTTGGTGAGTATCACTATACTTTTGCTCTCTCCTTTGGTTCTTAGTTCTATGAAGATGTTAAAGATGTTTTTACTATACAAAAGACCTATATCTATCTTTCAAGGTTACAGAGATATATCAAAGCTACTCTCAAAAGAGACGATGATTTCAAAAGAGAGTAGTCAAATCACAAAAATTGCACCTTTTGCGGTGCTTTCACCGTTGCTGTTGGTACTCTTTTTTCTTCCACCTATCACTACGGGAGAGTATTTTGTAAGTTTTGTAGATGCTTTTACGATTACGGGACTCATATCGCTTTCGACATTTTTTTTGATGCTTTTAGGGCTGGATAGTGCTAGTAGTTTTGGAGGACTTGGAAGTAGCCGTGAGGCTTTTATATCGGCTTTAGTTGAGCCCGCTATGATTTTAACACTCTTTAGTGTCTCTATGATGGCAAAAAATCTAGGGTTAAATCAAGCGGGAGTAAATCTGGCAAATCATTTTCCGTTTGAGCATATGGCAAGTTTTATATTTGCGGGTATCAGTTTTTTTATTTTGTTGATTGCGGAAAATGGCAGGATTCCGGTTGATAATCCCGAGACACATCTTGAGTTGACGATGGTGCATGAAGCTATGATTTTGGATATAAGTGGGTTTTATCTAGTTTTGATAGAGTTTGCAAGTAGTGTTAAGTTTATGATTTTTGCATCACTCTTTGCATCTTTGTTTATGCCTTTTGGTCTAAATCTACCTGCTTTTTTGGCTCTTTTTATTTTTGTGTTAAAGATATTTATCATCGCAGCATCAGTTGCTTTTTTGGAGGTAAATACTGCGAAACTAAGACTCTTTAAGATACCAAATTTACTTGGGATTGCGATAGTATTTTCGTTTCTATCGCTTATCACCTATTATGTGTTGGGGGTTTAGATGACTAGTTTTTTGATAGGTCTGTTTTTGGCGACACTCATAACAGCACTCTTTACTATGAGACTCTATCGACTCATACTTTGGTACTCATTAAATTCGCTCTCTTTGGCTCTTTTGGCGATTACTATTGGGTACGAGATAGATGATAGGGCTATGTTGGTTAGTGGTATCTTTACTCTGATTTTAAAGGCTTTTTTTATTCCTTATGTGCTCAAAAGAGCTAGTTTGAAGTTTGGGTTATCGAGGCAAATCAGCCCAAATATTCCTGTACATTACTCTATCATGCTTATCCCCGCACTTTTGGATTTTACATTTTATCTCTCTGAGCCTATTACAAATATGATTTCCTCAAATGCAAACTATGTAGCAATCTCTATATCGTCTCTATTTTTATCTCTTTTGCTGATGATAGAGCATAAAAATATAGCACCTAAAATCATAGGATTTTTGACGATAGAAAATTCACTTTTTCTGCTTGGAACAACCGCCACAAACGGCATGCCGATGCTTATAGAGCTAGGGATATTTTTTGATCTTTTGATGGCGATAGTGGTGATAAATTTACTGTTTTCACACGAGGAGGTAGTAGAGTGATATATCTTCTTCTTTTACCGGCTTTCATCATGTTTGCACTATCTTTTCAAAATGTGGAAAAATCAAAATACATCTTACCTATCACTTCACTTTTGATACTTTTCCCCTCTATAAAACTCTTTTTTTTACCAAAACCGTACCATATATGGACAGAGTATCTTGTAGCCGATGATTTGAGTGCATATATCATGCTAATCTCATCCATAGTGGCTATCTGTGTCACACTTTTTATGAGCACTTTGGCTCTACATGTAAAGATTAGCACAAAGGCAAATGCGAGATTTTATAGGTTTTTTGCGATATTTTGGATAGGTTTGACACTCTCGATTGTATCAAATAACATGGGGATTTATTGGATTGGATTGGAGACAGCGACTTTGAGTACAGTTTATATGATAAAAACAAACAATACTCTTTCAGCTAGAAAAGAGGCTTGGAATTATATGATAGTTGGGGCCATAGCCATATCTCTTATACTTTTTGGTATTATACTGATATATGCAAGTGCAAAGCCGATTCTTGGTGAAGAGGCGATGAACTTTTCAGCTCTTTTAGCAAATGCAAAAGAGATAAAATCACCTTTTTTGTTTGAGATAGGTTTTTCTATAGTGGTTCTTGGCATGTTTATAAAAATGGGATTTTTTCCTATGAATTTATGGTTGGCAAATATAGAAAGAGCTTCTTTCTACCCCGTTGCAGCACTATTTAGCGGTATATTAGAGAGTGCTGTTATGATAGGGTTTTTTAGATTTAGCAAGATTGCAGGTGTTATAAACCCTATACATGTATTTATCTTTGTCTTTATATATACATTTTTGACTATATTTATAGTCTCTTTTTTGATTTACCGCTCTAAAGATTTTATGCGTCTTTTTTCTCTCTCGGGGGTTGAACATATGGCTCTTATCGCTCTATTTTGGGCAAGTGGTGGAGTCTTTGCGGCACTTTTACATTTTGGTGCACACGCCTTTTTGAAACCTGCTCTGTTTCTATCAACTGGCATATTGGAGTCTAAAGGAAAGTATAGAATTGCAGGTGCACTTAGAGGGTACAGAGGGATTAAGGGAAAGATTTTTTATTTTTTGACGGCTCTGTTTTTGCTATCTATCATCTCTTTGCCCCCGAGTCCTATGTTCTTTTCAGAACTTTATGGCTTTGGCTCTATGGTGAAGATTGCAAAGGAGCAGAAGCATCTGCTTTTGATGATAGGGGCGATAGTAGCACTTTTGATGCTTTTATCTATCATCTTCTATAAGTTTGTTGAGATTTATCAATCTATGAAATACGAAGGTGTTGAAGAGGAAAAAGTGGTTTATGGCAATGAAGTCTTGGCTCTTGTAATTTTTGCATTCTCTTTAGTGTTTCTGCTGACTCCTTGGAGTTTTGAGTTTTTAAGGAGTATATTGTGATGAAACAGCATCCAAGACTTGTAGCTAGATTTGCAGTTGAAAATAGTGACAATTTTGAAGTGATAACTATATATAATGATGAGATAAAAAGAGAAAAATTAGATAAAAAATCACCGATTTTAAACTCAATATCCTCTATATATACTACCGCTACATGGTTTGAAAGAAAGATAAGAGATGATTTTGGTATAAAAATTGAGGGTAGTTTTGATAACAGACCTCTGCTTCATCACGAAAGATTTCCACAAATTCACCCTATGAGAAAAGAGTTTAAAAAAGATGAGATGGAGTTTGTTGAGTTTAAACCTTACAAATATGAAACCGTAAAAGGTGAGGGTGTTTTTCAAATCTCCGTAGGTCCAGTGCATGCAGGCATAATCGAACCAGGACATTTTCATTTTTCACAAGAGGGTGAGAGGATGTTACACCTTGAAGTTAGACACTTTTATACATATAGAGGTATAGAAAAATCGCTTGAAGGCAAGACTCTTTTTGAAGCCAAAGAGGTGATAGAGAGAATAAGTGGCAATGAAAGTGTAGCGTATCAGTTAGCATGGTTTGATATAGTGATGCAAGCAAGTCATTTAGTGTATGATGAAAATCTTAAAAGATACCACTCTTTGCTTTTGGAGTTTGAGAGGCTCGCTCACCATTTAACTGATGTGGGCTTTATTCCCAATGATGCAGGTTTTGGCTCAGCCTTGGCTTATGCTTCAAAACTGAGTGAAGATGTGAGAGTAGCTCTAAAAGAGATATGTGGACATAGATTTGGTTTTGGAAGTGTTGGTTTTGAAGTGCCAAAATATGACAAACAAGTTGTTTTGGATTTTATAGATGATTTAGAAGAGAAAGTGAAGTGGTTTGAGGATTGGATAGTTGATATTCCCTCTCTTTGGGATAGGTTTGATACAACTGGTATTTTGAATTTGCAAAAGGCAAGAAAATATGGTGTTGTAGGTGTTGCCGCAAGGGCGAGTGGAGTCGAGATAGACTGCAGAGACAACCCTTTTTATAAAAAATATGGATTTATTTTGCAAAGTGAAGTCAGCGGTGATGTATCGGCTAGATTTAGACTTAGAATCAAGGAGATATACAACTCCATAGAGTTAATACGAAATTTTGCAAGCTCTATATGTAGAGTTCAAAAACCTATAAGATTTGAAGACGGTGAGTATATGAGTTTTATTGAGAGCCCCATCGGAGAGCTGTTTATGTATATAAAACTAAAAGGTGGAGTGATGGATAGATTTTATGCAAGAGACCCTAGCTTTATAAATTGGCAGTCGCTTTACCTGATGATGGAGCGAGATATTATCGCTGATTTTCCGCTTATCAACAAAAGTTGTGATTTTAGTTATGCAGGAAGCGACTTATGATAAAATTTTGGCAAAAGAGAGTAAAAAGTCCTCTTTCAACAAAACACCTTGAGTTCGACACCCAATTGCAAGAGATAAAAAAAGAGTTAAAGAGTGTGATTTCTAAAAATTTTGCAGGCAGTTTGGCCATCAGAATGGTAAGCAGTGGAAGTTGCAATGCTTGTGAGGCAGAATGCAATGCACTCTCAAATCCATACTACGATATGGAAAGGCTAGGTATCCGTTTCGTAGCAAGCCCAAGACATGCCGATGTGATGCTTTTAAGCGGAGTAGTGAGTGTAAATATGTATCATCATACTGTAGATACATATCGTCAAATGCCCCAACCTGCATATATAATTACACTTGGAGATTGTCCTTTGCTAGAGGGTGCATTTAAGAAAAATTTTGCCATAAAAGGTGCAAGATCACTAGGTTTACCGATAGCATATCACATTCAAGGTTGCCCTCCAACCCCGCAAGAGATAATCAAAGGAATATTGGAATTTTTAAAGAGTTTGAGCTAGAGTAATTAAATCATTTCATTTTTTTATTTAAGATATATTTTAATTATCAATACATAAATAGTTTTAAAAAGACAAAGTTGTTTAAACATTGCAATACATATCTATATTACACAAATAACATCCACATAAAAGCAATAAAATCAAATCAACAAAATATTGAAAAACA
>VAPL010314200.1_pt1 | contig 10321 bp, 10 predicted proteins | sample 3395061 | NCBI WGS metagenome assembly VAPL01 (sample SAMN08290444, study PRJNA428436) | hydrothermal vent metagenome | isolation source: Deep-sea hydrothermal vent chimney 2 | place: Pacific Ocean: Juan De Fuca Ridge | depth 2182 m m
CCATAAGAGGTGTAAGATGGGACTATTTTATCATCAGTTTTTTAGGTCGATTTTTTGTCCTTAGGATAAGATATAAGCTATTTTATTTTACAACCAAAGCCTTGCTATTGGCTGTCTTATAAAACGTTTGATATAGCATTGTGGTATGAGGAACAGATAAAATGAGTGACTCATGTTGAAAGCTGTAAAATTACCGCTTTCAACACAAAAACCCTGCCAAGCTTTTTTTGTATTATGAGCTGTTTTTTTTCAAAAAAATATTGTTTCCCTGTAACTTATAGCGGATACTTAAAAATGTATGTTTTGATATTGTGTTGAGTATCAATTTCTTATGCTCTTAATATGATAGACTCAACACCACTTTCAAAAACGAGACAGTCCGAGAAAGACTTGAAACCAGCGTGGTTCCTGGTTTTTTTATGCCTGCGTGTTACGTAGAGCCCGAGAAAAACCGATAGCAACCACTAATAGCGTCTACAGAGGGAGGGGTGTTGGATCGGCTGCCATTAAGTTAAGAGGTATATTTACGTAGGAGCGGCTTTAGCCGCGACATCGCGGCTAAAGCCGCTCCTACAAAATACCATTTGTTGCTTAACATAATGGTAGTTGCCCCAACCCTCACTTTCAAAATATTTTCATTCAAATTGTTAGGGTGGTTTTAACTGCCAATAAGGGAGGTAGCAACAAGCAATTTATTTTGTTAGCACAGCTCGAATAACAGCTACGATCTCTTTAATAGTCTCATCAGATAAAGACGGGCAAATAGGTAAAGAAAAACAATTTGCTGCAACAGACTCAGTAACAGGTAAAGACACGCCGACACATTGCTCCTTAAACACATTTTGTTGATGTAGTGGAACAGGGTAATAAACAGCACAAGCAATTTGTTGCGTTTGTAATGCTTCTATCACTTCATCACGCCGGTCACATAGTAGTGTGTACTGATGATAAACATGCTCGCCCAAACCATCTTCATAAGGTGTTGTTAACGGTAAATCAGCCATTAATTCCGAATATAAATGAGCAGCATGGCGGCGTGCTTGATTATATTGATCAATTCGTTTCAATTTAGCTCGTAATACTACGGCTTGAATATCATCCAACCGGCTGTTATACCCAATTACATCATGATAGTAACGGATATCAGAACCATGATTGCGTAGCATTTTAAGCATTTTTGCTGTTTCATCAGAATTAGTGACAACTAATCCACCATCACCAAATGCCCCTAAATTCTTACTTGGGAAAAAACTAAACCCAGATGCATTTCCTATTGCTCCTGTTTGCTGCCCATTAATTCTTGCCCCAAATGATTGGGCACAATCTTCGATCAACTTTAAACCGTATTTATCACAGAGTGCTTTAATTTTGCCTAAATCAGCAGGTTGACCAAATAAATGCACCGGCATTATTGCCTTGGTTTTTGAAGTAATAGCTTTTTCTATATTTTCTACGGTGATATTGAAAGTTTTTTTATCAATATCAACAAATATAGGGGTCGCACCTACATATTTAATTGCTTCTGCTGTTGCTATAAAAGTAAAAGCACTGGTAATAACCTCATCACCAGTTGTAATGCCTTCTGCTCGTAAAGCTAAATGTAAAGCATCGGTACCTGATGCACAGCCTACTGCATGTTTTACACCTAAGTATTTCGCCGCCTCTTTTTCAAAGGCTTGAACATTCGGGCCTAGAATAAAGGAACAGTTAGCGATTGTTTCTGCAATGCCTTGCTCAATTTCATCTTTAATATCAGCATACTGAGCTTTAAGGTTGACCATAGGTATCATGCTTTTTCCTCTACTAATTTTTTATCTAACAAGTCTGTAATTTGAATCGCTGTTTTTAATGCTCGCCTACCGGCTTCACCCGAAACTAAAGGGTTTTTTCTGGTTTTAATACACGTAACAAAGTGTTTTATTTCTTCTAACAAAGCATCTCCTGCATCAAAGGTAGACTCCTCACTCACTATTTCAGGAATACCAGGAAACATTTCTTTATCTCCTGTTTTATGTTTAGTTAAGGTTTTATTCTGAAAATCAACACTAATATAAGAACAAGGTCTAAACATTCTCATCTTACGTTCCATTTTCATACTGATTCGACTGGCAGTAACATTTGCCACACAACCATTTTTAAAAGTGATTCTGGCATTTGCAATATCAGTTCCTTGCGTTAATACAGCCGTTCCACTCGCATCAATACGTTCTATTTCTGAATCAATGAGTGCTAAAATAATATCAATATCATGGATCATTAAATCCAGGACTACACTGACATCATTTGCACGGGGGTTAAAAGGCGCAAGGCGGTGTGCTTCAATAAATAAAGGTTTTTCTTCTTTATCTAACCCTGTTATAGCTGGGTTAAAACGTTCTAAATGTCCAACTTGTAGAATAACATTTTTTTTCTTAGCAACTTCAATCAGCTCATCAGCTTCTGCAATTGTCACTGTAATGGGTTTTTCTACCAGAACATGTGCTCCTGCATTTAAAAAATCAAGAGATACTTTATGATGCAAACTGGTGGGAACAACAATGCTAACAGCATCGACTTTACCTAATAAGGAACTATAATCAGTAAGTGCCTCGGCACCCTGTTTATCAGCGACCTCTTTAGCAGCCTGTTCATTAATATCAACAACAGCAACTAACTCACAGTCCTCTAAAGATGCATATTTTTCTGCATGAAATTTGCCTAAATAACCAGTACCAATAACCGCACATTTCAGTTTACTCATAGTTTACTCGCAACAATTCATAACCCCAATAAGCAATAAGGCTATTAGGCATAAATGTTCGTAGTATATCATTAGATAACCTCAAAAATGAGGGAACATTGCTCTCAGGCAAGAGAAAGCTTACCGGTTAATATTAATACGTTTTTAGGGCGTAGTGGTTAAATTAGACCAGATTAATAATGGCTAAGGCTTTATCTAATTCGGCTATGGAATTATAAAAGTGAGGCGAAAATCGAATTCCACCGCCTCTTAAAGCACAAACAACTCCGTTATTTTGTAAATGCTTATAGAGTGCATTATTATCAATACAGCTATGTTTAAATAAAACAATCCCCGATTGTAATTGACTCGATGACTTGTTTAATAATGTTAATTGAGGGTTGGCATTAATTTTATCTTTTAAATAACTAACATTCTGCTGAATTTTACTTTCAATTTGTTTCATACCTAACTCTAATAATAAAGATAGGCTGGCTGACCAGGCATGAATACCAAGCATATTTGGACTGCCACATTCAAACCGTTGAGAGGTTGGGTGAATTTCCCAAGGCTTATTTTCATAATTATGGATATCAGCCATCATATGCCAGCCATATTGTGTTAATTTAAGTTTGGCGCGTGATTCAGGGTTAGTGTAAAACACAGCTAAGCCCTCAGGTCCAAACATCCATTTATGGCCATCTGCCATCACAAAATCAGCATGATAAGCTTGTACATCAAATTCAACTGCACCTAAGCTTTGAATAGCATCTATACAAAATAGGATATTATTATCTTTACAAAACTGTCCTATTTTTTTTAGATCTAAGCGTAACCCAGATGCAAATTGAATTGAACTAATTGCAATTAAGCGAGTATTAGAGTCAACTAGAGAAAATAAGCTTTCCTCGGGGGTTAATTTGGATGAAAGCTTGGCTTGTCTTAACTCTACACCTTGGTTTTTAAGCGATTCCCACGGGATGCGATTTGATGGGAATTCCTCATTACTGCTTACAATATTGTCACCTTTACTCCAAGGTAAACCATAAGCTACAAAAGAAATGGCTTCTGATGTGTTTTTTACTAATGCAATATCATCTATGGAAGGGGCGTTAAGTAATTTTTTTAATTGTTGGCGTAATGTGGATTCTGTTTTTAACCAGTCAAGGTAAAAGTGAGAGCCATAATGAGAGTTTTGTTCAGCAAAAGCTTTAACTGCATCAGTGGTTCTTTTGGGCCAAGGTGCTACAGCCGCATGATTTAAATAAATTAATTCTTTGCTTAGTGGAAATTCTGGATGGCTCATATTTATAATAGGTCATTGGATATAAAGAATGGGCTGATAAAACACTATATTTCAGCAATTATTGGGTAATATACTATGATTATAATTTAAGTAATCTAAATTTATTTAGAAACAGAATAAACTTAAAAAATGAAACAAAAATTATCAAATAAATAAAGAGGGTTAAAGTGGATATAGCATCCTTAGTTGGTTTTTTATTGGGCATAGGTATTATTGTTGCTGCTATTGCAACGGGTGGCGATGTGATGCTATTTGTGAATGTGCCGTCATTATTAATTGTAATCGGAGGTACCTTAGGTGTGAGCTTAATGCGTATTCCTTTATCGGACTTTATTCGTTCCTTTGGTGTTTTAGGAAAAGCATTTCTAAATAAAAAAGAAGACCCTAATGTGTTAATTGAAGATGCTGTTCGCTTAGCCGATGTTGCTAGAAAAAATGGCTTATTAGCATTAGAAGGGGAAGAAATTACCAACCCTTTTATGAAAAAAGGAATTAGTCTATGTGTTGATGGGCATGACCCGGCATTTGTAAAAAAAATGTTACAGCAAGAAATTGATCAAATGGTCAGTAGGAATGAAGTGGGTCAGGATATGTGGAAAGGGGTAGGTGACTTGGCACCTGCAATGGGAATGATTGGTACCTTGGTAGGTTTGGTGCAAATGCTGGCTAATATGTCTGACCCAGCCAGTATAGGGCCGGCAATGGCTGTCGCTTTGTTGACTACATTGTATGGAGCGATGGTTGCAAACTGCTTTGCTTTGCCTATGGTTGATAAGCTGGCGTATGTGTTAATTTATGAAAAAGCCAATAAGGAATTGATTTTAGATACTATCACGGGTATTCAGGAGGGAATGAATCCGAAAGTACTAGAAGCTTTATTAAATGCTTATATTTCCGAGAAAAAACGCAAGGTTGATGAGGAGTAATTAAGATGGCTGATTGTCCAAAATGTCCGCCCGCTGGTGCACCATTATGGTTGGCAACCTTTGCAGATTTGATGTCTTTATTGATGTGTTTTTTTGTATTGCTATTATCATTTGCAACGATGGATGCTGCTAAATTTAAAAAAGTGGCAGAATCAATGGAAGATGCTTTCGGTGTACAAAAAGATATTGTTGCCCTTGAGATTCCGATGGGGACAAGTATTATTGCGCAACATTTTTCTCCAGCTCAAACAAAACCCACTCCAATAGAAGAAATTAAACAATCGACGAATCAAAAAGCGACCAAACTTGATGTGAGTGCTGAAGATATGGACAAAGTAAAACAAAAAATGCTTAAAGCTAAAATAGGTGAAATTGAAGATCAAGCAGAAAAAATTGAAGGTTCATTAGCACAAGAAGTGGGTGAAGGTTTAGTTTCAGTTGAAACTAAAGGCTTAAAGATTATTATTAGGATAAATGAAAAAGGCTCTTTTCCATCGGGTACAGCAATTTTAAAAGCGGGTTTTGAACCGGTTATGGAAAAAATTACGTCAGCTGTTAATGATACTACTGGAATTGTGCATGTAGCAGGCCATACAGATAATATTCCAATTTCGACTGACTGGTATCGTTCTAACTGGGAGCTGGCTGCAGGTCGGGCCGTTACCGTTGCTGATTTTATGATGAAGAAAAAAGGCATTGCCCCTAGTAGAATTGTGGTCGAAGGGTACGCAGATACTAAGCCTTTAGTTAATAATGATACAGCTGAAAATCGTGCAAAAAATCGTCGAGTAGAAATAATTATTACTCAGCCTGACCCCACTTTAGGACTTAATGCTGAAGATGTTAGTGAAATAATTCAAACTGACTCATTAAAAGATAAAATTAACTAATTATAAGGATTGTTGTGAATAAACCTGAAGTAGCTATGACCGAGGATAGACGACGTTTTTTTCGAATTGATGATGCTGTAAATTTGTATTATCGAATAGTTGATGAGCAGACAGTTGTTGCTGCGAGTAATACCAGTGATGATGTATTAAGCAGTTGTTCTTTAGTGACAGCTTTGGATGTGCTGGCGCAGGAAAGTAGAGCTATTATGCATAGGATTGAAAAAAAAGACTCGGAAATTGCAGAATATTTAAAACTAATAGATTCTAAAATTAGTTTAATTGCACAATCCTTATTACAGCAATCGAATGACTTAACTGAAACTAAGCTGTGTAATACAAATATAAGCGCATCAGGCTTGGCTATTGAAGTTGATTCAAAAATTAAAGTGGGTGAATTTATTGAGGTTAAATTATTTTTATCTTCTTGTATTTCCGTTATCTTGCTTTATGGAAAAGTTGTGTATTGTAAAAGTAACACACAAGATAATTCCTCTTCACCTTATCTAATAGGTATTGATTATATTAATTTAAAAGATGAGGACAGAGAGATTTTAATTAAGCATATAGTTAAAAGACAAATGCAACAAATTCGAGAAAATAAGGAAGTAAAATAAACGGCTTTTAAGGTGTTATTGAAAGAAGAGAGAGTTGTTTGTGTCTATTTCAGAAAATCAAAAAAAAATCATTAATATTTTAGCCGATGGCAAACTTCATTCAGGTACGGAATTGGCTGAGAAGATGGGTGTTAGTCGTTCTGCCATTTGCAAACAGTTAAAATATTTAACTGAATTAGGGCTAGAGTTTAGTGCTATTACTGGGAAAGGTTATCGCTTAAAAAAGCCGCTACAGCTATTATCAAATACTGATATAAAAAAATATTTAACGTCGTCATCCCAGTCATTAATTAGCGAGTTAGAAATCTATTCTAGTATTAATTCAACTAATAATTATTTAGTTGAATTATCACAGCAAACAAAAAAAACAGGAGTTGTTTGTCTTGCTGAATATCAAACGGCTGGAAAAGGTAGACGAGGGCGTGAATGGGTCTCACCTTTTGGTAGCAATGTCTACTTATCTGTTTTATGGCAATTTATGAATGGTCCTGCATCTCTTAGTGGATTGAGTTTGGCGGTTGGCGTTGCTGTTATTCGCGCTTTAAAAGATTGTGGTATTGATGATGTTGGTTTGAAATGGCCAAATGATATTTATTGGCAACAAAGAAAATTAGCCGGTATTTTAATTGAAGTATCCGGTGAATCCGGTGGTCCTTGTAGTGCTGTTATTGGCCTTGGGGTGAATTTTTATTTGCCAAAAGATAAAGCGCGGTCAATTACTCAGGACTGGGTAGATTTAAGTCAGATTCTTAGTGATAACCCGACAAATTTAAGAAATAAATTGACCGCAACATTACTGAATCATTTAATGCCTATTATTGCTAACTTTGAACAGCAAGGGATGCAGCATTATATTGATGAGTGGCGATCGTATGACTGTATGAAAGGTAAAGAGGTGCAGATATTTATTGGTTCGCAAGCTTTTTCTGGAAAGGTTGCAGGAGTCGATGATAATGGTTTGTTATTGCTAACGGATGAACAAGGGCATAATAAAGCATTTGCCTCAGGTGAAGTAAGTTTCCGTAAAGTATGAAGTTGTTAATTGATATTGGAAACACGCGTATAAAGTGGGCGACTGAAGAAAATAAAATTTTTTCAAGCAGTTTAGCCGTTGAACATAATCAATATGACTTTATTGTCCCTATTCGAAAGGCTTGGTTAAAGGTAGGTGTACCAAAAGTTATAGCTGTTTCTTGTGTCAGTAGAATGGAAATTGCTGAGCAACTTATAGAGTTAGCAAAAAATATGTGGCCTACTGCAAGTATTATAGTTGCTAAATCATTAGTAACTGGTTTTTCAGTGACTAATGCCTACAAAGATGCAAATAAATTAGGTGTTGATCGGTGGCTAGGTTTAATTGCTTTAAAACATTACTATCCAGGAAATAGTATTGTTGTCGATTGTGGAACAGCAATTACGATTGATGTTCTAAACCAGCAAGGAATGCATTTAGGGGGGGTTATTAGTCCGGGTTTGCAACTAATGCAGCAAGCTTTATTGCAAGGAACTGAAAGCTTATCGGTGGCTGATCAAAATTTCTCTGTTGGCTTATCAAACGATACTGGAGCAGCTATTTATTCAGGCACTGTGTATGCAGCTGCAGGCTTGATAGAGAAAGTGATTGCTGATGTCTGTGGTATTTATCAAACGCTAGTATTGACGGGGGGAGATGCTGAATTGCTTGCTCAATACCTTAATTGTAAAGCTATTTGTGAACCAGACTTTATTGTTAAAGGGTTGGCGCTGTATTCAGATGGTGGGATTAAATGAAGGTCTTTTTCTTTTTAATGATATTGGTTAATATAATTTTTTTTCTATGGGAATTTAAACCTGTTAAAGAAAACAGACCATTAACTAGCGAGGAGAGTGCAGCAAAACAGATTTTATTATTAAGTGAGTTACCTGGAGATAGCCCTGAAGAAGTAACTGTTGATAATGAAAGTGTGAAGCCTATTGAGTTATTAAAGAATAAAAGTTTTGAGGAGCAGCAGAATAATACCCCCTTAAAAAATAAAACTTATTGCTATCAAGTGGGTCCCTTTTTAAACGAAGCACTACTTGATGAATGGGTTGTTAAAAATGAGGTTGATATAAATTTACTGACTAAAGTGAGTGAAAAGAGTAAAAAAGTGACGGGTTTTTTAGTTTATTATCCTCAAGCCGGTACTTATGACCAGTCAAAGAAGCATATTCAGATATTAGAAAATAAAGGAATTACTGATTTTTGGTTGTTTAGAAAAGGTGAGCTTAAGGGAAATATTTCATTAGGGCTGTTTGCAGCAAAACAAAGAGCTGTTTTATTGCAAAGTAAACTTTTAAACTCAGGAGTTAGCGTACAAATCATGCCTCGGTATCGAGAGGAGTCAATATGGTATATAAATATTTTAACTGATAACCAAGCTATAACTGATAAAGTAATGTTTTCAGAAAAGCAATCTTTTTTATCATGTGATAATATTTGATAAACAGAGAGAATTTTAGGGAAAAATACAAAATTCTCTAATTTATAAAAATTCCTCGTAGGAGCGGCTTTAGCCGCAATGTCGCGGCTAAAGCCGCTCCTACGAGGGGAAAATCTTAACTGAATGGTAGTCTCCCCAACCCTTGCTATATTGGACCATTATTAACTTCCAGCCCCCTCAAATATTATTTTTCTTGGCGGCATAGTAAAAGCAAATAAAAATAAAAAACTGAACACCAAAAATAATATTAGCCATTAATAAATGAATAGGTTGTGAAACCGCTGGGAAACCAAGCCTGTCAAGCGTAACACCCATAATTATAGCGGTAACAATAACCCCCATTAATAAATAACTGCAACGTAATAAGACGCTGTTCTTATTAACAGATTGATATATTTTCCAGGTTATCCAAAGGTTAGTAAATAAAATAACAGATGAAAATGAACGATGAACATAAAAAATAATGGGGAAGCTGTCTCTCCAGTATTCTCTGTCAATATAATTATGTTTGTTGGCAATAAAGTCAACTGCTTCTCTTACTTGTGTTCCCATAGCAACTTGTAAAAGTGTAAAGCCCATGGCATACATAAGAACTGTTTTAACTTTGGGGGGGATTGAACTAATATCAATTTGAATAAGTGATTGTTTTTGTGATCTGGCGATGGCATAAATAAGCAGTGCGACAATAAAGAGTGCCAATAGCATGTGCAAGGTAATTATAAAAGGATGTAAGTTACTTGCAACAACAGCAGAGCCCAGCCAGCCTTGAAACCCAACCAAAAAGAACACAGACAAAGCAAGATAAAATACAGTTTTGTCGGTCTTTAAATATATTCTGGATGACCAGGCTGTTAAAAATATCAAAAAGCCGATGGTAACACCTGTTAGTCGATTAAGATATTCAGTCCAGGTTTTAATCGGGTTGAATTGAGTGTTTTTATAGCCACGTTCGGCATATATATCTTGGTAATTGTCGGGTAATTGTGATACATCTGTAGGGGGGACCCATTGCCCAAAACAAGTAGGCCAGTCTGGGCAGCCCATCCCGGCACCAGAAGCTCTTACTATTCCACCGACTAGAATAACAAAATATACCGCGCAAATAGTTAACATGCCTAAGCGTCTAAAACGGAGTGCAGCTTGTTGATTGATCATGGGGTATTCTTTTTATGTGGGTTAAAATATTAAAAGTAAAGACGTTTGAGGGTCTTTACTTAAATGAGTTAAATAATAAATTCTATGGTTATTACTCTATGTTCCAGTTTTTAATTGTTGCTTTTGTAAAGTACTGAAAAACAGAGGGATAGAGAGAATCCTTTTCTACAGATACTAGATTTATGGAGTAATGATCAATGTTATTAAGTTAAGGAAAAAGAGCTTTTTTTATTTCTCCCTCTCGGCACA
>VAPL010528308.1_pt1 | contig 10321 bp, 11 predicted proteins | sample 3395061 | NCBI WGS metagenome assembly VAPL01 (sample SAMN08290444, study PRJNA428436) | hydrothermal vent metagenome | isolation source: Deep-sea hydrothermal vent chimney 2 | place: Pacific Ocean: Juan De Fuca Ridge | depth 2182 m m
CTGATTTGAATTATATGATAATGTTGCTTATCGGGCGAACTTTTTTTGAAAAAAGATGGCGAATAAAAAAAAATGTGATTAATTATGGCTAAACGACAGAAACAAACGGAAAGATTTGATGATCTAATGGCCGGTATGGATACTTCTGCTGCCATTCCATATACCATGACGACCTGCTTCAAGGTGGACGATCTCCTTAATCATCCTGTTTTTGGCCTTGGCAAGGTCATTAAATGCCTTTCTCCCAACAAAATACATGTTATGTTTCGTGAAGGAGAAAAATTTCTCATAGGTATTCTGCCCCAGGATATTGAGTAAACCCCGTACATTATGATCATTTCAGCTCTTAATAATCCAGGTAGTATTTCTCCCCTCTCCTGCCTTTGGCAATTCGTCTGAAATGGCCAAAAAAAAATACTACGCTGTTGCGGCCGGGCGGAAAACCGGTATCTTTGATAGCTGGCCCCTGACCGAAGCTCAGGTTAAGGGCTGTCCCGGAGCTCGTTTTAAGGGCTTTCTCACCCGTCGTGAGGCCGAAGCATGGCTTAAAAATCCACAATACAGCACCAGGGCGGTCAGGCGAGGCGTAAAAAGGCCGCCAGAGGCGAAAAATAAAGTGCCTGACAACCGCGAGGGGCTGGTTATCTATACGGATGGAGGCGCAATCAATAATCCCGGCCCCGGAGGGTATGGGGCGGTGATTATTGATTACGATCTCAAGCCCGCCGGCCGTCGAGAGATAAGCGGCGGTTATCGTTTGACGACCAATAATCGTATGGAGCTTATGGCCTGTATAGCGGCTCTGCGCTCCTTAGGCGCTTCAGAACGGCCCATTGCCCTTTATTCTGATTCCAGTTATGTGGTAAATGCCCTTAATAAGGGCTGGGCTCGTAAGTGGCGGCTTAACGGCTGGCTCAAATCAGATAAAAAACCAGCCCTGAATACCGATCTCTGGGAGGAGCTGCTTAATTTAACTGCCGGATTAACTATTACCTTTAACTGGGTAAAGGGGCATGCCGGTAATCCATTGAATGAACGTTGTGATCAACTGGCGGTGCAGAATGCCAGACAAAATAATTTACCCGTTGACCGGGGTTATGAAAAAAAGGAACTAAATATAAATGAAAGGTAAAGCAGGGCAGACAACTGACGGAGAAAAATTAAGGACTGTGGCCAAGCTATATGCCGCGGCCAGGGATGCCAAGGCCAACAATATTGTGGTTCTTGATGTGCGCGGTCTTTCTGGATTTGCTGATTTTTTTATTATTGCCAGCGGCCGTTCAACTCGGCACGTGCAGGGAATCGCCGCGGCTCTTGATAAACAGGTAAACAACAAAAGGCTGAAGAACGCCAAGGTGGAGGGCCTGGATGAGGGCCGTTGGATTCTCTTGGACTTTAATGATGTTGTGGCCCATGTCTTTTACGATGAGGCCCGCCAGTTTTACGACCTGGAAGGTCTCTGGCGGGAGGCCCCTCGGCTTGATTCCGCCTCACTTGATCTTGAGTAAAAAAAACTCTCTAAGGGCCTGTAGCTTTGATTTGGTTTATCCCCATGGAACGTCGTAGGATAAAAAACATAGTCCAAACGCTTTTGCTTTTATATGAAAGTTACCTGCCAAGGGTGTTGGCCTTACCACGACTTTCATGTTTCGTTGTGTTCTAGTGATCGGGCATGGCTGTTACTAAATAAAAAAATGCCGTAATTGGTAAGCAATTACAATTTCGGTGGTTATTGTCATTTTGGCGCTCATGGGGTGAATAGTTACAAAATGCCTTATTTATTAAGGAAGGCCTGAAGCGGTAGGAGCGGTTAGCGAAGTTCAACGGCACAAGCAGACAACAGCATGAAATGGTTGGAGAATTAATAGGGTCTAAAACGTAATCTGGAGTTAATAATAATGACAAATCGTAAACCGTTATTGCTGGCGATCCTGGATGGCTGGGGCATTGGTGAGCCCAGCGCTACTAATGCTGTCTATGCCGCCCGCACTCCGAATATGGACAAGTGGGCGCGGGAATATTCACTGACCAAGCTGGCCGCTCATAATGGCGCCGTGGGTCTGCCTGAGGGCCAGATGGGAAATTCCGAGGTGGGGCATATGAATATTGGGGCGGGCAGGGTGGTATATCAGGACTTTACCCGGATAAATATGGCCATCGAGAAGAATGAGCTGGCCGCCAATACTGTTCTCCTTAAACTAATCGGCCAGACAAAGGAGGCAGGCAAGGTCCTTCATCTCATGGGGCTGCTTTCCGACGGCGGGGTACACAGCCATATCAATCACCTGTTGGCCCTGCTTAATATTGCCGCCGCTCAGGGGCTGGAAAAAGTATTTATTCATTGTTTTATGGACGGCCGTGATACCCCGCCTAAAAGCGGCAAAGGCTATATTGAGGAGCTGGAGGCCGGAATTAAAGCGGCAGGGACGGGGAGGATTGCCACTATAACCGGCCGTTATTACGCCATGGATCGTGATAAACGCTGGGATCGGGTGGAAAAGGCCTGGCGGGCCATGGTGGATGGTAAGGGGATATATCACCAGAATCCGGCTGGGGCGGTGAGCGCGGCTTACGCGGCCGGGACGACGGATGAGTTTATTGAACCAATAGTGATTGGCCAGGAGGGCCGCCCCCTAGCTCTTATAGAGGATGGTGACACGGTTTTGTTTTTTAATTTTCGGGCTGACCGGGCCCGGCAGTTAACCCACGCCTTTAATGATGCGGAGTTTAACGACTTCCGCCCCCGGCGCCGCCCGTGCCTCGGCAGTTTTGTCACCTGTACCTCTTATGAAAAGAATCTCAAACTGCCGGTACTCTTTCCGCCTTCGTCCTTGGATCATATCCTCGGCGAAGAGGTAAGCCGCCATGGTCTGCGGCAGCTCAGGATCGCGGAGACTGAAAAATACGCCCATGTCACCTATTTTTTTAACGGCGGCCGCGAGCAGCCCTTTAGCGGAGAAGATCGAGCCCTTATTGAGTCGCCGCGCGAGGTAGCCACCTATGATTTAAAACCTGAGATGAGCGCCTATAAAATTACCGATGAACTGCTCGGGCGTTTGCGGGAGAATCCATACAGTCTTATTGTGCTTAATTTCGCCAATGGTGACATGGTGGGCCATTCCGGGATATTTGCGGCGGCGGTAAAGGCCTGTGAGGTGGTTGATGAGTGTCTGGGGCGGCTGGCGGCCGAGATTATGAAGCTGGACGGGGTAATGATGATTACCGCCGATCATGGTAATGCCGATATTATGTATGATGATACCATTAAGGAGCCCCATACGGCTCATACCTTAAATCCTGTACCTTTTCTCCTGATGGCGGATAAGTTTCGCGGTACTGCCCTGCGCGAGGGGGGGGCCTTGTGTGACATAGCTCCCACTGTGCTTGAGGTTCTAAAGCTGCCCGTTCCCGCTGCAATGACCGGCAGTTCACTTATTGTCCCATGAAGGGGGCTTTTTAACCTTAATCGGGAATAACTGTTCAGCCTGACGTCTGAAAGTATCAACCGCCGGGGTGGTAACTGTTCAGACATAGGCGGATAAGTTATCTTGAGCTGTGAGCTGCAACTGAAGTTACAATTCAGGGAATAAATAGTTAACTAATTGAATAACATGAAATATATAAGCACCAGAGGTGGTATAAGCCCCATCAGTTTTCAGGAGGCGGTGATGATGGGCCTGGCCACGGACGGCGGTCTTCTGCTGCCGGAATCCATCCCTGAAATATCAGCGGCAGCCATCCAGGCCTGGCGTACTCTGAAATATCAGGATCTGGCCTTTGAGATCATCTCTTTATTTGCCGGGGAGATACCGGCAGCAGATCTGCGGGGATTAATCAATAAGTCCTATGCCGGTTTCCGGCACAAGGAGATAACCCCGGTGGTGAAGCATGGTGAGCTTTATATTCTTGAGCTCTTTCACGGCCCTACCCTGGCCTTTAAGGATATTGCCCTGCAACTCCTCGGTAATCTCTTTGAATATTTTTTAAAAGAGGGCAACCAGCACCTGAATATTCTCGGGGCCACCTCCGGCGATACCGGCAGTGCCGCTATTTATGGGGTGCGGGGCAAGGAGAGAATCAAAATTTTTATCCTCCATCCCCATAAGCGGGTAAGCCGGGTACAGGAACTTCAGATGACTACGGTGCTGGATGATAATGTCTTTAATCTCGCTATCCTGGGCACTTTTGATGACGGCCAGGCCATCGTCAAGGAAATTTTTAACGATTTACCCTTTAAGGAACGGCATTGCCTCGGGGCGATAAATTCTATTAACTGGGCACGGATTCTGGCCCAGATCGTCTATTATATATACAGCTATTTCCGGGTCTGTGAACAGGAGAACTGCCGGCAATTGGATTTCACCGTACCCACGGGTAATTTCGGTGATATCTTTGCCGGCTTTCTGGCCCGCCGGCTTCTGACCCCCGGCCGGGTGAGGCGGCTGGTACTTGCCACCAATAAGAATGATATCCTTACCCGCTTTGTGGAAGACGGCAATTACTCCCTCGGTGAGGTGTCGCAGACCTGCAGTCCGTCCATGGATATCCAGCTGGCCTCTAATTTTGAGCGTTATCTCTATTTCCTGAATGGGCAGGATGCCGGGCAGACCCGTCAGCAGATGGAAGACTTTGCGGCTCAAGGAACCCTGCATTTTGCGCCAGAGGTCAGACAACGGGTTCAGGGTGATTTCCAGGCCCGGCGGATCGGGGAGGCGGAGGTCATTCGTACCATCCGGGAGTTTTATGAACTTAACGATTATGTCCTTGATCCGCATACCGCAGTGGGGGTCGCGGCCGGCCTGAAGCATAAGGACACACTGCCCATGATCTGCCTGTCTACGGCCCACCCCGGTAAATTTGGTGCCGCCGTGGGCCAGGCCATTGGCAGCCAGCCCATGCCGGAGCCTCTTAGGGAGTTAGAGAATAAGGAGAGCCGTTGTGAGGTAGTGGCAGCTGATTCCGCCGTAATCAGGGCCTATCTCGAGGAGCACGACCGCTGATGAAAAGATTACATCCCTTGTTTGTTATAGTGATTGTTGTCATGGCCTGGACTGGAGTTGTGTCATGTTCAAAGCCAAACCGGGTTCAGATTCTGGCCTATCAAAAGGCAATATTGAAGACGCGGGCCGATAAGGACAGATTTTTTGCCTCATATCCGGATTCTCCCCTGCTGCCGGTGCAGCGCATGGACTTTAAGGGGCTGCGTTATTATCGTCCTGATATAGATTATAAGGTGACGGCCGTCTTCACGCCTGTCAAGTCCGTCGGCACCTTTCAAATTCAGACCTCTTCTGGGCGGCCGCGGGTATATGTGGTGCTTGGCAGGCTTGATTTCAGCCTCAAGGGCCATAAATTAACTCTCACAGCCTATCAGGAGAAGGATCTTCTCGCGAGACATCCCGATGATCTTTTTGTGCCGTTTACCGATTTGACCAGCGCTAAAACAACCTACGGCGGCGGGCGTTATCTTGATGTTAAATCCAAGGGCAGCGGTTCTCGTCAGGTGACTCTTGATTTCAATCTGGCTTTTAATCCCTATTGCGCCTATAATCATAATTTTTCCTGTCCCATTCCACCGTCGGCTAATCATCTGCTGGTGGCCGTTAAGGCGGGAGAGATGAAGTTTAATTGAATGTAACTGTTTCAGCAGTACTCCAGGCTTGTTCATTCGGGACTTCGAAGCATACTTTTGTATTCGAGAAGTCCCGAATAGACGAGGTAAGCGTAGACTCTGAGATGGGGTGCTGCTGAATAGTTACATTCCGATAAGATAACTGTCTGAAGGGTCTGTAGTCAGGGGCTGGGCAGGATAGAGCGTATTTGATCTAAAAGCTGGTGAGCGGTTTCTTCTTTACTGAGCCGGGGTAATTCTAATTTTTTACCCCGGCGGTTGATGATGGTAACCTGGTTGCTGTCGTTGGCAAAGGCGCTTTGGCTGCCTCCTATATCGTTAATAACAATGAGATCAAGATTTTTAGCCTTTAACTTCTTCAGCCCATTAGCCAGATGGTCACGGCTTTCAGCGGCAAAACCCACCAGCAGGGGGAGGGCATTCTCGCCCTTTAATTCTCCCAGTGATTTAAGAATATCCTCATTGGCCGTAAGCCTAAGTTCAAGACTGGCGGCTCCTTTTTTTATCTTGTCTGAGCTTGGGGCTAAGAGGCTGTAATCAGCTACTGCTGCCGCCTTGATTATAACCTGGGCCTGGGGGGCTTTTTGCTGGACGAACTTTGCCATCTCCCGGGCACTGCGCACCCGGATAGTGGTGATTGCGGGCGGATCAGGAAGAGTGGAAGGGCCGCTTATCAGGGTAACCTCAGCGCCGCGCTGGCGGGCCGCCCTGGCTAGGGCATACCCCATCTTGCCCGATGAACGGTTGCCGATAAAACGTACCGGGTCAATATCCTCATAGGTGGGGCCGGCGGTGATCAGGAAGTTAATGCCCTGTAAATCCTGAGGGGCAAGGGCTGCGGCAATATACTCTCGGACTGTGCGCCACTCCAGCAGCCGCCCCGGCCCCTCAGCGCCGCAGGCCATGGCTCCGGCGGCAGGCGGGGCAATTATACAGCCATATTGGCGTAAAGAGGCAAGATTGGCCTGGGTAGCGGGATGGAGATACATATTGCTGTTCATGGCCGGGCAGATCAGAACAGGCGCCCTGGTGGCCAGGGCGATGGCGGTTAACAGATTATCGGCCTGGCCGTGGGCCAGTTTGGCAATGGTCTGGGCCGTGGCCGGGGCGATGAGCAGCAGGTCACAGTGCCGGGCCAGGTTGATGTGGGGAATCAGCTCGGCATCTTCGGGGCTGAATATATCTTCATAAACCCGGCGGCCGGAGAGGGCAGCTAAGGTCAGGGGGGTGATGAAGCGGGCGGCGGCTGCAGTCTGCACTACCTGCACCTCTGCCTCCTCCCGCCTTAAGGCCCGAATCCATTCGGCCGTTTTATAAGCGGCAATGCCGCCTGTGACCCCGATGGTAATTCTTTTGCCGGCCAGCGGGGTCATTATTGACCGTTGCTTGAGAGATTATTATCGCTTATATAAACGGTAACCTTGGTGTCATAGCCAAAGGAGTCTGTGTAGATGGAGATCATACAGTTCTTGTTCGGTTTGGTGAAGGCCAGCAGGGTGTTATTGTAGCGCACTTCGCCGATTAAGCGCCAATTATTTTTCTGCATGGAGTTGACAAAAAAATCGGCCAGCGAGGCCATCTCAACCCGGCCCTCAAGGGCGATAACTCCGCCGGTGAAAGAGGAGGTGTTGATAAACATTGTGTGTTTAGAATCCAGTTTTAATTCACCGGGTACCTCAAAGTCATTAAAGCTGGTGGGGAAGTAGGGGGCATTCTGGGCCGTGCTGTCTTTAGCCGCGGGAGTTGAACCGGTTGTGCCGGTGCCGCTATGCATATTGGCGCAGGCGGTGAGGCTTAGAGCAAAGAGTATTGTCGTGGCGATTTTTGATAGATTTTTACAATTAAGCATTTTAACCTCCTGTATTTTACTTTTTATGATTAATATAAAACCCTTTTATCCAAAAATTAATAATTTATACTATGTATCATATTGAAAATCCACTAAAAGATTTCAAATTCAGATTACTAAAAACGGAGGCATAGAATTGGCCAAAAAGAAGAAAAGGGCAGCGCTGCCGAAGCTGCCGCCGGGGGCGCGGCTCTTTGACAGCCACTGCCATCTTGATATGGAGGATTATAGTGCCGACCGCTTAGAGGTGATTCGGCGGGCAGTGCAGGCCGGGGTTAGCAAAATGATGACCATTGGGGTTGACCTGCCGAGTTCCAGGGCCGCCCTGCGCCTGGCCGAAACCAACCCCGGCATATTCTGCGCCGTGGGAATTCATCCTCATTCCGCCACTGAGGCAGATGATGCCGCCCTGGCGGAGATTAGTCAACTTGCTCAGTTTGCTGAGGTCAGGGCTGTTGGCGAGATTGGCCTGGATTATGCCAAAATGTATTGTTCCAAGGAGGAGCAGATTACCGCCTTTCGGCGGCAGCTTGAGCTGGCCGCTGAGCTGAAATTGCCGGTTATTATCCATGATCGAGAGGCCCATGAAGAGACGATGGCCATACTTCGCCAGGCGGCTCCCCTTAAACAGCGGGGGGTAATGCATTGTTTTTCCGGTGATTTGACTCTGGCACGGGAGGTGGTTGATTTGGGTCTTTATATCTCCATCCCCGGAGTTTTGACTTTTAACAAAGCAGAAGCCTTGCGGGAGGTGGCCAGGGAAATTCCTTTAGAATCTCTTATCATCGAAACTGACGCCCCTTTTCTTACTCCGGCCCCGTACCGTGGCAGGAGAAATGAACCGGCCTATGTCCTTTATACCGCCCAGTGTCTATCTGAAATCAGGAATATTACATTGGCCGAGGCGGCGGCGCAAACCGCCTTGAATTGTGAAAAATTATTTGCTTTGGAGGAAAAATGAGTCTTGAGGAAAACCTGAGCCGGATAAAAGAGAGAATTGTTGCTGCGGCCGGGCGGGCCGGGCGGAACCCTGAGCGGATTACCTTAGTGGCGGTAAGTAAGACCAAGAGTGCTGATATGGTGCGTCAGGCCCTGGCAGCCGGTCAGATTCAGTTTGGTGAAAATTATCTCCAGGAGGCGGCGGCGAAAATTGCCTTGCTGCCCGATGAATGCCGCTGGCATTGCATCGGCCATATCCAATCCAACAAGGCCCGGCTGGCGGCGGAGATATTTGATGTGGTGGAGACCATTGATCGTTTAAAAATTGCCCTGGCTCTGGAACGTCATCTTGCCTCTCTCGATAAGGTGATGCCTGTGTATATTCAGGTCAATATAGGCCAGGAGCCGCAGAAGGCGGGGGTGATGCCGGAAGGGGCGGCGGCTTTGGCCCGTGAGGTGGCGGCCTGTGCCCATTTACGCTTAAGCGGTTTAATGGCCATTCCCCCCCATAGCCTGGAAGCGGAAAAAAGCCGCGGCTATTTCCGCGGTCTGCGCGAATTAGGTGCCGAGATTAGCGATACTCTGAGGCTTGGAGACAATTTGGGGTTGTCGATGGGGATGAGCGGTGATTTTGAGACGGCAATTGAGGAGGGAGCTACCTTGGTGAGGGTAGGAACGGCAATTTTTGGCGGCCGTTAAAGAATCCGCTCTAATTGGTCGAAATCAGCCGCATAGGCCGTCGCCGGTTCTTTGCGGCCTTTGACCTGATAACTGCCCATGGTCAGCGCTCTGCTTAGTGGCTTTAATTTTTTGGCGGCTTCGGTGCCGATTATAACATCTTTGCCTGTCCGGCCGGTGAGTTCCTCAAGCCGGAAGGTCACATTTACCAGATCACCGATTACGGTGTAATCCCGGCCGCCTTCCACGCCGATATTACCCACCACCGCCTCACCGGTATTCAGAGCGGCCCCAATCCGCAATGGCTTTTTGAGATTTACCCTTTTGCCAAGTTTCAGGGTCTCGTGAGACAGTTCCAGGGCGCAGGACAGAGCCTGGTGTATATTTCGGGAGATGTTGCCGCGACCAATCCAGGTCGCCATCACCGCGTCACCGATGAATTTATCGATACCTCCCTGATGGCGGTCAATGACAGTCTTGGTGATCGCTGTCCACAGTTTGAGAACCTGAGAAATGTTTTTATCACCAATTTCCTCCGATAGACTGGTAAAATCACGAATATCACAGATGAGGATAGTTACCTGATCTTTTTCCAGGAAGGCAACAGTCCGCTCATCATCCTCTGCAATAATTTCTTTCTGTTCCGGTATACCTTCCTGCATAAAGGTGAGAGTGGTGCGGCTGCCGATCTGGAGCAGATCACCAGAGTAAAGGCGGGTGGGGGTATGTATGCGCTGGCCGTTGATCGAGGTACCGTTTGAGCTGCCAAGATCAATGGCATTGAAGAGGCCGTTTTCTTCGCGTTGCAGTATGGCGTGTTGACGGGATGTCCAGCTGTTGGCCAGGATGATATCGTTTTCAGCCCCCCGGCCGATGCGAAAGGATGACTTGGCGGTCAGGGGCCAGGTTTTGATAATGCTGCCCTGCTTGTTAAGCTGTGAAAGAGAAGCGCGGCCGACCGTCATAGCTTTTGTTGCAGGAGGGCAATAATCTCGGCGGCTTCTGGATTATGTCCGGCCTTTTTCTTGGAGAATATTTCCACTCTGTCGGCCTGGATGGTAAAAATCCCCCCTGAACCTGGGACTAATTTAATATCAGCCTCAATGGCTGCTGACAGCTGGTCTCGCAAACTGGAGGCCTTGGGCAGATAGTTTCATTGGGTGCAGTAGGTGATAGTAATAAGCATTTTTTATTCCTCATTGAAGGTTCAAAAAATCACCGCC
>VAPL010165404.1_pt1 | contig 10316 bp, 11 predicted proteins | sample 3395061 | NCBI WGS metagenome assembly VAPL01 (sample SAMN08290444, study PRJNA428436) | hydrothermal vent metagenome | isolation source: Deep-sea hydrothermal vent chimney 2 | place: Pacific Ocean: Juan De Fuca Ridge | depth 2182 m m
AAAATTAGGCTGGCTAGCCGCGTACATTGCAATGCCGTTCATGGCATGACCTCCGCATCTGTCAAGTTGCCTTGTACCAAACGTTCAACAAAAAATTCGAGATGACCACCGGCATTTGTCGGTATTGGCCATTTGTTTACTTTTTCCGCCAGCGTACGAAAAGCCATCGAAGCCTTACTGCGCGGATAAGCGTCAACCACTGGACGTTGTTTACGAATTGCTTTGACGACAAAGTCATCGTCAGGAACAAAACCAACATAATCCAGTGCCACATCTAAAAAGCGATCCGTTACCCTGGTGATGGTGGAATACAACTCACGCCCCTGCTGTGCACTTTTCACCCGGTTGCAGAGAACGCGAAAACGAAATAGGCCATATTCACGATTCAGCACCTTGATCAAGGCATAGGCATCCGTGATCGAGGCCGGCTCATCATTCACGACTACCAGCACATCCTGTGCCGCGCGGCTAAAGCTAATCACGCTGTCAGTAATCCCAGCCGCCGTATCCACTAGCAGCACATCGAGATTATGATTCATTTCACTGAAGGCCTGAATCAAACCCGCATGCTGAGAAGGACTGAGTTCGGCCATGCTCTGCACACCGGAAGAGGCAGGAATAATGCTCATATTGCCAGGACCGTGCACAATCACATCGTCCAGTTGTTGTTCACCTTGAATAACATGATTCAAAGTATATTCGGGGTGCAGGCCCAGCAGCACATCGATATTGCCCAGCCCCAGATCAGCATCCATGATGGTGACCCGCTTACCGGCATTGCTCAGCGCCATGGCCAGGTTGACCGAGACATTGGTCTTGCCGACCCCGCCCTTGCCGCTGGTCACGGTAATAACCCTTACGGGCGTTTTTTGTTTCGGCATACGCCGGACACTCGCAGTCGTTGTTCTAATAATTGGTTCAACCATTTGCATTGACAAGCATACCTCCAAGGCTCAGGGAAACAGGATCATCCCCTTCAGGTGATGTCAGCTTCTGCATAATTGCTACACTACGGCTAACCAGCGAATGCGGCCGCGCGCGGTGCAAATCTTCAGGCACCTGCTGACCATCGCTGATCCAGGCTACTGGCATTGTCTGTTCGATAGTAACCGACAGGCTTCCTCCGAGGCTGGTAGTTTCATCCAGCTTGGTCAGTATCACCCCTGCCAACGGTATATTGTTAAAGGCTTTAGCCACGTCTTCCAGTACTCCGCGCTGGCTATTGGCTGCCAAGGTCAGATAAATCTGTACTTCACGGCTACCATCCCTGGCACCGTCGTTAATCATGGACAACTGCGTGCTGAGTTTCATGTCACGCTGGCTCATGCCAGCAGTATCAATCAGGATTAAACCCTTGTCGGCAAAACCATGGATCAGGCTTTTCAGCGTTTGCGCATCACCGGCCACACGCATGGGTACGCCGAGGATACGGGCATAGCTACGCAACTGTTCATGCGCAGCGACACGATTATTGTCCGTGGTAATTAGCAGGACTTTTTGCGGCCCGTGCTGCAGGGTGTAACGAGCAGCCAGCTTGGCAATGGTGGTTGTCTTGCCTACGCCAGTGGCACCCACCAGGGCTACGATGCCTCCCTGTTCGAGGATATCCTGCTTCACCACCGGTAGACGTTTGGCAATCCGCGCCAGTGCGCAGCGCCAGTTTTTTTCAATTTCATCCTTTTCATCACATTGAGCGGCAATCTCACGCGCCAGCACCGGGCTCAGGCCCAGCGTTAACAAGCGTTGAAGTAAGCGGGCACGAAGTGGGTGATAACGGGCTTCCTGTCCCCAGGCCAGACCAGAAAGCTGGTCGACCAGCAGGCCGCGCAGGGATTTTAATTCTTCCTGCATGGCCAGAATACTGGGTTCTTCTGACCAGCTATGCGCACGATCCGGTGTCTCTGTTTTGGCCGCTTGAGTCAGCGTGGATTCGTTTAAAGATTCATTTATAAACGGAGCTTTCCTGATTTCGGCATGGTTCGCTTGGCTATTTTGCAACTCAAGCTCAGCTTCATCATTCATCTCAGGGAGATTGAAATCCGGTGCAGCAACGGCGGCTTGCCGGGGCTGGTTATGGCGGCGATTTAGTGCCGCCTCAGAATAAACATCCGGCAAATCATCGGTATCGTGCTGACTCTCGCTGGCGGGTATGCTTTCCTTCATCGAAGCGGCTATTTCCGAATCATTAGCAAGCTTGATCTCGTCACTGTGGTTGGCGGGCGCTACCGCAGGCACCTGTGCATCCAGCAAGCTTTCGTCATAATCAATCGCGGCAATGATTTCCACGCCATCAGCCGCACGACGATTGGACAAAATCACAGCATCCGCGCCCAGTTCTTCACGCACTTTGCGAATCGTGCTGCGCATATCTTTTGCGTGAAAACGTTTAATCTTCATCTTGTCCTGTTTCCTGTCTGTTTCAAGCTGGTGAGCAGGTTTAACTCAATTCAGCCTGTTGGCCTACCGTCGCAATTATTTTTATCTGTTTGTCGCTGGGTATTTCGTTATAAGCCAGCACATGCAATGACGGTATGGTGTGTCGCACAAAGCGGGCAAGCATGGAACGTATGGCGGCGGAAACCAGTAAAACTGCAGCCTGGCCGGAAACTTCCTGTTTCTGTGCGCTTTCTGTCAGAGCCGTATGTAGCCGCTCTGCCAGTCCCGGTTCCACTCCGATTGCGCCTCCTTCGCTTGCCTGTACAGTCTGATGCAACAACTGTTCCAGATTTGGATCCAGGGTAATAACGGGCAGTTCAGCCCCCATCCCATTGATTTGCTGGACAATCAGGCGTCCCAGGGCCACCCTGGTCGCAGCGGTAAGAACGTCAGGGTCTTGACTCCTACTGCCATGTTCCGCCAGAGTTTCGGCAATTGAGCGAATATCCCGGATAGGCACACCTTCCTGCAGCAGATTTTGCAGCACTTTCACTACAACCCCCAAACTGAGGGTATCGGGTACCAGGTTTTCCACCAGTTTAGGTGCATTGGCCGCCAGTTTGTCGAGCAAATGCTGGACTTCTTCATGGCCTAGCAGCTCACTGGCGTGATCCTGTAATAACTGGCTAAGATGGGTAGCCACCACGGTGTTGGCATCCACCACCGTATAGCCCATAGTCTGAGCCTGATCCCGTTGCGCCGGGTCAATCCACAGCGCATCCAGCCCGAAGGCCGGATCGCGAGCCGCCAGCCCTTCGATTTCGCCAAACACCTGACCAGGATTAATCGCCATTTCCTTGTCAGGAAAGATTTCCGCTTCACCCACGGTCACGCCCATAAGGGTGATTCGGTAACCTGTGGGCGATAGTTCCAGATTGTCACGTATATGCACAGGCGGAATCAGGAATCCCAATTCCTGCGACAGTTTTTTGCGCACTCCTTTGATGCGGCTCATCAGCTGACCGCCCTGCTCTTTGTCGACCATGGGGATTAAGCGATAGCCCACTTCCAGACCAATAGCATCCACAGCAGTTACGTCATCCCAGCTAAGATCCCGGATTTCTGGCTCGGCCTGGGCTGCTGGCTCGACTTCGGCTTCTGTCAGACCTTGCTTGCGCCGACGAATGAACCAGGCAATGCCCCCGCAGCAAAACGACAGGCTCAGGAAAGCCACATTGGGCATGCCGGGAATCACCCCCATCACCCCCAGAATAATACTGGTCACAATCAGTGAACGTTCATTACCAAACAGTTGATGCAACACCTGGGCACCCATGTCCTGGGAACTGGAGACCCGGGTGGTGATAATGCCGGCGGCGGTGGATAGCAGCAGCGCCGGGATTTGCGCCACTAGACCGTCACCGATAGTCAGCAGGGTATAAACCCTGGCCGCATCGGAAAAACTCAAGCCATGCTGCAGGGTACCGATCAGCAAACCACCAAAAATATTGATAAACAGGATCAAAATACCGGCAACCGCATCACCACGGACAAACTTACTCGCACCATCCATGGATCCGTAAAACTCGGCTTCGGCGCTGATTTCTTCACGTCGAAGACGCGCTTCATCCTGGTCGATCAACCCCGCATTCAGATCTGCATCAATCGCCATCTGTTTGCCCGGCATAGCATCCAAGGTAAAACGTGCACTGACTTCGGAAATACGTGTGGCACCCTTGGTGATAACCACAAAGTTGATGATCACTAAAATTACGAAGACGATAATACCGACCGCATAATTACCGCCGATAACAAAGTCACCAAAAGCCTTGATCACCTGCCCGGCAGCCCCCGCACCATTATGACCTTCCAGCAGTACCACACGCGTGGATGCCACATTCAAGGCCAGGCGCAACAAGGTACTGATCAGAAGCACGGTTGGAAACAGGCCGAAGTCCAGCGGGCGCAGACTATAAACAGTCACCAGCAAGACAATCAGTGCCAGGGAAATATTGAAGCTGAAGAAGATATCCAGCATGAACGGTGGCATCGGCACCACGATCATCGACATCATAACCATCAGCAATAAAGGCGCGCCCAAGCCTTTGCTGGTGATGGATTTTAATGACTTTATAACAGCAGCTTGTTCAGCCATAAGGTTTCACTTTAGTTCAGGAGTCAAACTGCATATCATCCGGTATCGGAAGATCATTCATACGATGAGGTTTGCCCGCGCCATAGCCTTGCGTAGCTCCACGGTCCTTGCCAGCACGTTTCAACTGGAAGACATAGGCTAATACCTGGGCCACAGCCAGATACAATCCCGCAGGGATCTCGGCATCAATCTCGGTGGTGTGGTGCAAAGCACGCGCCAGTGGTGGCGCTTCCAGAATCGTTACATCATGCTCACGCGCAATAGTACGAATTTGCATCGCCATCAAATCCGCGCCTTTGGCCAGCAGTACTGGTGCTGGCATGGTTTCAGGATCATACTTCAACGCCACTGCATAATGTTCCGGGTTGGTCACCACCACATCAGCATTGGGCACTTCTGCCATCATTCGTCGTTGCGCCATTTCTTTCTGTAGCCGACGAACCCGGCCGCGCACTTCCGGATTACCTTCATTTTCCTTGTTCTCGTCCCTGATTTCCTGGAAGGTCATTTTCAGTTGGCGGCTATGATCCCATAACTGAAACGGTACATCGATCAAAGCCATCAGAATCAGGGTTGAGGAAATAACCAGAAAACCCCGCAACAACAGATGCATGGTATGCCCTAATGCCAACTTGATCGGTTCGTTACCTAAACCAAGATACTCATCCAGCTGATGATAGAGAAAGGTCACCGCAATGCTGGCGATAATCACAAACTTGGCCAATGCCTTGAGCAATTCCACCAACCCTCGCAAGGCAAACAAACGCTGCAGCCCTTTGATGGGATCAAGCTTGTCCCATTTGAAGGCAATCGCTTTGCTGCTAAAACTGATCCCACCCATGGCCAGTGGCCCGGCAACCGCAGCGACAATAACAACAATAAAAAATGGCATCAGCCCCCAAATAGTATCCAGCATGGCCGACTCAAACAGTCGTATCATCGCCCCTGGATCAAAAATATCGGCTCGACTCATGTGCAGGTGCTGACGAAAAAGATTGCTCAGGTTAGTCACTAACGCTGGCCCCAGTACCAGCAGAGCAACACCGGAACTCAACATCATCAGCATGGTGTTGAGTTCACGCGAGCGGGCAACCTGACCCTTTTCCCGGGCCTGTTGTTTTCGTCGGGGTGTGGGGTCTTCGGTGCGTTCCTGACCGCTGTCTTCTGCCATACCTACAACCCCCCAAGCAGCTGGCGCAACAGCTCATAGGTGTCGTTAAACAGCGAACCTATACTCGACATGATGCCAGGCAAAGTAATCCATACCAGGGTGAAACCCAAAATCATGGTAATCGGAAACCCAATCGCAAAAATATTCATCTGTGGCGCAGCGCGGGTCATAATGCCAAAGGCGATATTCACCACTAGCAAAGACGCGATAACCGGTAGCGCAATACTCAAACCACCGGCAAAAATATGCCCGCCCCAACCCGCCAATTTGCGAAACTCACCAACCTGCAAACCATGGGGACCAATCGGAATTAAGGTAAAGCTGTCGAGCAAAACATGGATCAAAACAAGGTGACCGTTGAGCGCAAGAAAGATCAGAATCGCAAACAACACATAGAACTGGCTCAACACGGGAGCCTGGGTACCGTTTTGCGGATCCACCATCAGCGAAAATCCCAGTCCCATTTGCATTGCAATAACCTGACCGCCGGTAATTACCGCACTAAACGCCAGTTGCACCGCAAAACCCATCACCACACCGATTAGGATCTGCTGGGCGATGATCAAAAAACTCAGAGGACTAAAAAGATCAATCGCCGGCACTGGCGGCAACAGAGGCGCGATGATCAAGGTTAACGCCAAGGTGATGATTAGTTTAGCGCGGGCCGGCACCGAACGAGCGCCAAATACCGGTGCGGCCATAACCATGCCGCCAATGCGAAACAGCGGCCAGAGCCAGGTACCAAGGAGTGCGGTAATCTCTGCGCTGCTGAAGTGCATGCTTCAGCCTATCAGGTTCGGTATATCTAGAATTAGGTTATGCGTATATTCGATCAACATACGCAACATCCAGGGGCCGGCGATCATCAGGGTCATGATGGTAACAACCAGTTTAGGAATAAAACTTAAGGTCATTTCATTAATCTGGGTGGCCGCCTGAAACATGCTTACCAGCAAGCCTACCACCAGGGCTGGCACCAGAATAATAACCACCAGCAATAACACCAGTTCCATAGCATGGCTGAAAATATCAAGAACGCTTGCCGGAGTCATAGTTCCTTCCTACATATAAAAGCTGGAAGCCAAAGTACCCATAACGATGTTCCAGCCATCCACCATTACGAACAACATTACCTTGAAGGGTAATGAAATAATCATCGGTGAGAGCATCATCATACCCATCGACATGAGCACACTGGCTACCACCAAATCGATAATTAAAAAAGGAATAAATAAGAGGAAGCCAATCTGGAAGGCTGTTTTTAACTCGCTGGTGACAAAGGACGGCACCAACACGGTAAAAGGCACGTCATCTTTTGATTTAAAAACATCATAACCCGCCATTTCACCAAACATTTTGATATCACTCTCGCGAGTCTGATTAAACATGAATTCACGCAGCGGCACTGCCGCGCTCAGCGCGGCATCCTGCAGGCTCATCTTTTCATTAAGATAAGGTTGCAGCGCGCGAGTATTGATCTGGGTAAACACCGGTGCCATGATGAAAAAAGTCAGAAACAAGGACAAACCGATTAATATCTGTGATGAAGGCGCCTGCATCAAACCAATCGCCTGTCGCAAAATCGCCAGCACGATAATAATCCGAGTAAAGGATGTCATCATCATCATCGCCGCAGGCAAAAAGGTCAGCGCCGTCATCAGGAACAATGCCTGGATACTCAGGCTGTAGGTCTGATCACCATTACTGGCCGTAGTAACTGTCAAAGCCTGCAAACCCGCATCAGCAAACACCGCATTCAGCGGCCAGGCGAACAAGATCAATACGGGCACAAGCCGTAGAAAGACCAAGCGCATTATTTTGCCACCTTCTGTTTCAAAACCGCGCTAAGTTTGTCAGCAAAACTGTCGCCAACAGCAGTGGCACTAGCCGTTACCACCGGCTTATCGAACACATGCAGGGTACGCACGCTACCCGGCGCGACGCCCAGCAATATTTGCGTCTCCCCCACTTGCACCAGCACCGCACGTTCACGTTGCCCCAGTGATACACCGCCTAGCAGTTTCATGCTGCCACCCATGACTGACTGCAAACGGCCCATGCGCCGCATTAACCAGGCCAGAGCAAAAATAAGCAGGACTATGAACAGCAGTCCCAGGATCATCTGAATATAACTGCCGGCACCCAGTGCGTGATTCGCCACGCCATCCGCTTTGAGCACACTTAGTCCATGCGCAGTCGCAGCCTTTTCTTCTGCTGCCTGTACACTAAAACTTACCAGCAGGGATAAAATAATAGAGTACCCGGCACGAATCATGAGAGTTTCTTTACCCGCTCAGCTGGACTAATAATATCAGTCAGGCGAATGCCGAATTTTTCATTTACCACCACCACTTCACCGTGAGCAATCAGGGTGCCATTGACCTTCACATTCAGCGGTTCACCCGCTAACCGATCTAGTTCCACCACTGAACCCTGATTCAAATGCAAAAGGTTACGGATATTCATTTTGGTAGAACCGATTTCCATGGACACTTCGACTGGCACATCAAGAATGACATCCAGATTAATCTCCTTATCTGAACGACTGGTGACACTGGTATCCTCCAGCGGATCCAACGGTGCAGGTTGCACTGCAGGTGTATCAGCAGCTGTCGCTGACGATTCAGCTTCAGTCGCCGCTTCAGTCGCTGCGTCAGGCTCCGCTTGTGTGGCCTCGTCAAGATCCGCATCGGGAACATCACCCGCTTCGGCCATGGCTTCTGCCCACTCATCCATTACATCACCATCATTTGATTCTGAATCACTCATTATTCTGTTCCTCTAGGACTTCAACACATCGGGCAGAGCAAGGCCCTGGGCTGGATCAAACGGTCGCTCAATCTGTTCATTTATCTTTATCGCCACACTTCCCCGTGAAACGCCATAGTCACCACGGAAAACCGGTACGCCTTCCACTTCCAGAACAACCTGCTCAGGCATATCAAATGACAATATGTCACCTTCCTTGAAATTCACTACGTCACTCAGATTCATCTCAATACTTGCCAGAGTGGAATTGAGCTTCACCGTGGCCGACTTAATATCTTCGCGTAAAGAAATCGCCCAGCGTTCATCTTTCTCGGTCACATCACTTTGCACCCCGGCATCCAGCAGTTCACGAATAGGTTCGAGCATGGAATACGGCATGGTGATCTGGAAATCGCCACCACCACCATCGAGTTCAATATGAAAAGTAGAAACCACCACGACCTCGGTCGGACTGACAATATTGGCAAACTGTGGATTCACTTCCATGCTGATAAACTGAAAATCAACCGGCAGCACCGGTTTCCAGGCATCCACAAGATCATTAAAGGCATCATTCAACACCATCTGGATCACACGCTGTTCAGTGAGAGAAAATTCCCGCCCTTCAATCTTGGCGTGACGACCCACCCCGCCATAAAAATTGTCCACAATAATAAATACCAGTTTCGGATCAAACACGCATAACGCCGTACCGCGCAGGGGCTTGACCCGCACAATATTTAGACTGGTGGGAACGAACATGCTGTGGATATATTCAGAAAATTTGAGCATCTGCACACCATCGACAGAAATCTCAGCTGAACGGCGCAGCATGTTGAACAAGCTTATACGCAGACGCCGGGCGAAACGTTCATTGACCATTTCCAGGGTCGGCATGCGACCGCGAACAATGCGATCATGGCTGGTAAAGTCAAATGATCTGGCCACTCCGTCATGCGCATTAATATCATCCTCGGTCTGAACATCGCCGCTATCAACACCATGCAGGAGGGCATCGATTTCATCTTGGGATAAGAGATCATTGACTGACATAAATGATGACCTACTGCATGATCAGGCTGGTGAAATACACAGCCTCAATATTTGCTTTAGGTGATTCTTCGTGCAATATTTCCTGAATAGCCTGCTTGATTTCTTCGCGCAACTTTTCCTTGCCTTCACGAGTATTCACTTGTTCATATTTCTGACTACTGAGAATCAACATCAGCTTATTACGAATCATCGGCATGTTTTGTTCAATCAGGTCAAGCGGTTCAGTTTCACGCGCCATCACTTGGATCTCGACCTGCATAAAATTAACCTTGCTGGTGTCTTCCAGGTTAACTACAAACTCTTTGCCTAACTTAAGATAATGCGTTTCCTTCGCTTCAACTTTTTCCTCCTTATGCTCAGTGGCCGCCCCAGCATCACTCTCCGCACTACTATCATCTCCACTCAGCAGAAAAAATGCCGCGCCACCACCACCGACCAGCAAGAGCAGCACAATCAGAGCGATCAGTAAAACGGTATTGGACTTGCCGCCCCCTTTGACATCTAGATCCAGATCTTCTTCTTTTTTATCAGCCATGTTTTCTTCCCGCAAAATAAACTATTTATGAATCCAGCTCTGCAGGTTTAACTAAAGCACACCTACGCGAGTCACTCATATGCAAATCACATACCAACCACAAAAAAAGTAGGTAAATGTTTTGAATCAAAGGCTTGGAAAAGGTTGATAAAAATAACGCCGAGGTTTTGACGCTAAACAGGGAAATTGGCAGGACGGAAAAATGACTCAAGCGGGTAGCGGGTAGCGGGTAGCGGGTAGCGGGTAGCGGGTAGCGGGTAGCGGGTAGCGGGTAGCGG
>VAPL010785263.1_pt1 | contig 10314 bp, 11 predicted proteins | sample 3395061 | NCBI WGS metagenome assembly VAPL01 (sample SAMN08290444, study PRJNA428436) | hydrothermal vent metagenome | isolation source: Deep-sea hydrothermal vent chimney 2 | place: Pacific Ocean: Juan De Fuca Ridge | depth 2182 m m
AGCTCCGACAGCACCAATTACAGCAGTGGTGTTTGTCAGAAAGCGGCGTTTGGCTAAATCTGCGCCGTCTGTAGTCATGAGTACCTCTCTTAGACTAATTTAATTGAAATGTTGCTTTCTGACACATCCACTTGCCACCCCTAATTTATTGAGATAACCCGCTTCATCCAGAAAACCGTATTTTATACGCACCCTAATATACGCTTAAGGGAGCATGGAAAATTTGCCGCAGTATCATACTTCATTTGCGCTTTTTATCCAAGAGCTAAATCATATTTAACATATATATCAACAACTTAACCCATGCAGAGTCTGTTGCTAATCGCATTAAACACGGGGTTCATGCAGCTCTGTCTCCTGTTAACACAACTTTAGGGCTAAATTTTATGTAGTCACTGGCCACTCTCTAATGCAAATAGACTAAAAATATTCACACCGGATTCGCAATATCCACAAACCCAACATCCAGCGCAAACTTTTCCTCAAGATGACGGCCTAGCGCCTGCACCCCGTATGATTCAGTGGCATGATGGCCTGCAGCAAAATAATGTATATCGAGTTCTTTCGCCAGATGAAAAGTCTGTTCGGATACCTCGCCACTGATAAAAGCATCCAGCCCCATCGCGGCAGCATCCTCAATATAATGCTGCGCACCACCACTGCACCAGCCGATGGTTTTCACCGCTTTGCCTGACGCCGCCGGTAGATGCAACGGTTGACGATTTAACTGCTGTTCAATATGTGAGGACACTTTATCGGCAGACATTGCATCCGCAAACTCACCCCACCAGAGCAAGCCTTTTGCCGGCCCCTGCTGCACGTTACCCTTCACATTAATATCCAGCATTTTTGCCAATGTCATATTATTGCCATATTGCGGATGTGCATCTAGCGGCAAATGATAGGCGATTAAACTGATATCATATTCAAGCAGGCGCTGAATACGTTGACGTTTTATGCCGGTAATCACAGCACTTTCATTTTTCCAGAAATAACCGTGATGTACCAAAATAGCATCTGCCTGCTTTTCAATTGCCGCTTCAATTAAATCCTGACAGGCTGTAACGCCACAAATAATTCGCGTAACATCATTCTTTCCTTCAACCTGCAAACCATTTGGGCAATAATCGTTGAACTCATTAACCCCTAACAGGTCATTACAATACTCTACAATTGAATTAAGCTGTGTCATTGAGACTCCGTCACACTGGAATTTTTTATTATATGAAATTATCACATTCTACACGTTTTCTTTTTAACTGGGCGGTATTCGGCTTACTGATCGCAGCAGCAATCATTGCCTATCCAAACCTTAATTTTAAGGCGCTTTTTTCATTACCTGCACACACAATTCAAAATCATGATAGCTATGCTAACGCGGTGAATAAAGCCGCTATTTCTGTGGTCAGCATTAACGCATATCGCCTAGTCAAAGAAGAACCAAAGTTGCTTCCCGAAAACCAGAATTCCAGTCGCAGCACTAAACCTACATTTAAAATTAGACCCAATAAAGGTTCGGGAGTAATCATTAACTCTGCAGGATACATCGTAACCAACAATCACGTCGTCAGCGGTGCCCAGAGAATTGAAGTCATGCTGCATGACGGACGCCGCTTTGATGCAAAAGTTATTGGTCTTGATCCGCCCACCGATCTTGCAGTTATCTCAATCCCGTTACAACAACTGCCCGCCATTAAAATTGCCGACAGCAATAAAACAAAAGTCGGCGACATTGTGCTCGCTATTGGCAACCCCTTCGGCATCGGCCAAACCGTCACCCAGGGAATCATCAGTGCAACCGGTCGCGACCGGGTTGGCTTAAATACCTATGAAAATTTTATACAAACCGATGCTGCCATAAATCGTGGCAACTCCGGTGGCGCTTTAATTAATACACAGGGTGAAATTCTGGCAATTAATTCGGCTATTTATAGCCAGACCGGAAATTATTTAGGCATCAGTTTTGCCATACCGATTAATCTGGTTAGCGATGTCATTAAACAAATAATAGAAAATGGTAGAGTCATTCGTGGCTGGCTGGGAGTTGAAGGTGTCGACTTAAATGCACAGATGTTACAGCGTGTTGGATTATCAGACATTCAGGGAGTGCTAATTACCGATGTATTTGATCAGGGGCCGGCAGAAATAGCGGGAATTAGAGTCGGTGACATAATTACTCATATCGATAAAACCATAATTCGCGACACGCGAGATGTTTTAAATGCGGTAGCGGCCGGACGACCCGGCGACAAAATACAAATTAACGGCATTCGTAAACGTCAGAGCTTTGTTACCGAGGCCACCTTAGAACAGCGACCTAAAGAATAAAAGCAACCGCTTTTATCTACCCGTAAAAGAAAAATTGCAGTGCGCGGCAGGCACACACAAAAATATTTGCGTTGCTGGCGTGCATTTGCGGATGCAATGTTTCTAACCTTTTAATCCACGCACTCATTAAGCGCCACAATCAACGCCTGATTTTCTTCAGGCTTGCCGACAGTAATGCGTAAACACTGGGTTAGCACACCGCCCGCAGAATGCGAATTTTTAATTAATACACCACGCCGCTTTAAGCCTTCAAAAATTTCTGATGCATCACCCTCTAGTACCCTCAACAAGATAAAGTTTGCCCGACTTGGGAAAACTTTAAATGCAGAAAAACCACTCAATTTTTCAAACAACCAGTCGCGCTGTTTTCGAATAATCGATGCCTGCGCTTCAAACACACCCGCATGCTTTAAAGCAAACTCAGCACTCACTTGCGTTAAAATATTAATATTATATGGCAAACGAATTTTATCAAATTCAGAAATCCACTTTTCCGGCCCAGCCAGTAACCCCAGTCGCAGGCCAGCCAGCCCCATTTTAGAAACTGTGCGCATTACCAGTAAATTATCAAACTCACCAAGACGTGGCATAAAGCTGGTACAGGCAAAAGGATGGTAAGCTTCATCAACAACTACCAGGCCTTTCGCAGCAGTTAAAACTTCAACTATTTCATCATCGGAAAACAAGTTACCCGTTGGGTTATTGGGATAGGCCAGAAAAATCAAAGCCGGTTGATGGCTTTTAATCGCCTCCAGCATAGCCGGCATATCCAGAGAAAAATCTTCCTTTAAAGGCACACCAACAAAATCCATACCGGTAAACGTTGCGATCATACTGTACATCACAAAGCCCGGCTCCGGCGCCAGAATTTTTTTACCCGGCTGCGCCACAGCCATTGCCATAATTTGAATTAACTCATCAGAGCCATTTCCCAAAATAATTGTATTTCGAGAAACTCCATTTTCAACATTATTTTCTGCACCGGCACTTGAATTAGTTTCAGGCACCTCCATATACTCTTTAAGCGCAGATGAAAGTTTAGCGGCAGCTGGATCAGGATAACGATTTATTTCTGCATGCCGTATAAGCTCCAACCACTCATCCATTAAAGCTTCCGGCATATGATATGGATTTTCCATGGCATCCAGTTTTATCATATCGCCGGGGTTCGGCACGTGGTAAGCATTTAAATTTAATATTTCTTTGCGGATTAGCTGCTTTACTTTATCTGACATTTTTCTGATACTCTTCTGGCGCTTTAAATAACTCTGCGCATAATACCATAAAACCCATAATACTGAGACACCAGAAGTCTGGGCACACTTTAAATATAAACCATCAGAAAAATTATTTATACAGCTGGATTATTTCAATAGGTACATATTGGTTATTGATTACACATTTAACATTCACTGAATTTTTTACCTTTATAGAAATAACGAACCAGCAGTAGAGACGATATAATTTTACATGTTTTATTTACTAATTTTTTTAACTTTGTTGCTATTCTATCTTTTTGATTTAAAAAGAACATTTCATTCACAAGCAGATGACAAAAAAATATTTTCTATTTTTTACTTGAAAAAAAACCAGCCATCTCCATCTATTATTTAAGCCAACCAACACGGCAAACATATTAACCTTACTGGAGAGACAAACATGAGCCTGACACATTACAATCCCTGGAATATTTTTGATCAACTACAACACGAAGCCAATCGAGCACATGCTTATCAGGCAAAAAACGAAGACCATGCCGTTGCCAGTGACTGGTCACCTGCGGTCGATATTAAAGAGGAAGAGAACCAGTTTCTGCTGATTGCAGATATTCCCGGCGTTAATCCGGATGATATCGATATTCAGATGGAAGACAACATTCTAAGTATTAAAGGTGAACGCAATTCAGAACTTAAAACTGAACACGAGGGGTTTAAACGTATAGAAAGAAAACACGGTGTTTTTTACAGACGCTTCACTCTACCAAAAGGTGTTAACGCAGAAGCCATTGAAGCTAAATCAGACAATGGTGTATTGACCGTTAGCATTCCAAAACAGGAAACAGTTAAGCCAAGAAAAATCGCCATAAACTAAATTGCACTCTCAATAGACTATGTGCATAAAAAAGGCGCTATCTATACAGATAGCGCCTTTTTTTACTCTGTTTTTAACCGTGACTAAACCGGCAAAATACTATCTAACAATTTGGCTAACCAGCCCCTTTTCATTAAAATTCACCTGCATAGTTCCAAACCGATTTACCCAATACCTCCATGAGTCAGCATCCAGGCTGGGCGTTTTATGTCGCGGCGGAATACCCATTGCCAACACCACGCCGTCACGCGTCATGCCCTTTAACGCCACACCTTGCTTAATTCCCTTTTGATCAATAGCGCTTAAACTTTTAACCTTATCTGTTTTACATTCACGACCAAAAAAGTGCATCAAGTGGTTCATCAAAGGCTCTCTGGCTGCTTTGTGATAATAATATGAAAACTCCTGACCAGTCTCTTTCACCTTAAACACCATCACTTTTTTGCTTGCCTTGAGTAATACAACCTCTGTACATAAAGGCATTAAGCTATCCAGCTGATAATTAACTGCATATAAACGTGAGCGTTTCATATCCGGATGCAAATTGACCAGCGTATAAACCCCTGCGCTATTCATCATACTCTGGCCTGTCGTATCCTTAACTTCATAGGTAGCAAAACACCCGGTCAGCAAGAACATCGTAAAAGTGAGCAGGGCCCAATGGCTTATTTTTTTTATTAGATACACTTTTTTCTCCTGTTTAAAAATTAATCTTTTAGGTTAACCAAATAATCAGATTACGCTTTATATGGAGTAAACTTATTGCAGGATACAAAATCTGCCGTCTTTCTTTCCCTGATTCAGCTCTGATACGGATAAATCGGCTTAATGCTCAACACATTAACCGATTTTATCATCGCGAAAATTACAGGAAACCCATCTAAAACACAATATTGTTTGTCTATATATGATGCACGGCTACTCCATTGAAAAGCTAGAGTCAATCATCTGGCCTAAGGCATAATCCATATTAATCAATGATAAGCGAACAATTTTTTTATTTATTGAAAAAGTTTTTCGATATTTTTATTTATTAAAAGATCACTCCATAACCTTCGCCAGCTATACCAGTTATGCCCGCCAGAACCAATAATAACCTGCTTATCAGTAAGATACTGCGCCAGCAAATTTGCTGCCGGGTACATTTTATCCCTGTCTCCGATAGCCAGAAGCGTGTGATTTTTTTTTGCTTGAATATCCTCATCAATCCAGTACCAGACCCGACTGGAAAGGTTACTTATGGAGGTATCATCTTTTACCGGCGGTCTGTGCTTTATCCATGCCCCCACATCTGAATACCCTGCAATTTCCGAGATAATTTCCGCTTCCCCAAGATAAGGAGCGATTAATAACAACCCCCTTATATCATCACCATGCTCATGATTAAACCAGATACTGCCGTAACCTCCAAGTGAAATACCACCCAGTACAATTTTTCGATAGCCCTGCTGTTTTGCGAATGGTATAACACGCAACTTCAACTCACTCACTGAACTTCCCTGCATATAATGTCCAATTTCAGCCCCTACAGTCAGCACATCGAAATTTAGTGAATATTGTTTTATTCCGTCAAAAAAGCCTTCCTCTTCAAAACGATATAGGCTGTTATTAATACCCGGCAATAGAATTAGCAGGTTCTCACTCGGCGCTGCCGCGGTATGATAAAGCTGCCACTGAATAGCTATCGGCTCTTTTGCCCCACCGGCACAAGCTGATAGTATTAGAAACAGAAATGACAATGCGCTTAACCGCAAAGAAAACATATTAACCTCCTCTGCACCTGAACTCACCAGAAATAAGAATAACTCACCTGTAAACTTAATGCGGTTAAATCATCCAGCTGTTGATCAGCACGTACATCACTGCGCCTATCAAACTGTTCAGTCAGATATTCCAGACGCACTACCATTTCATCTGTTGATGCAAAACGTATGCCGTATCCTAACCCGATAACATAACTTGAAAAGCGCGCCAGACGATAGTCAGCACTTGCCGCATCCAGCAATACCTGACCGTTAGCATCCACATCAATTCCCTGTGTCAGATGCGGACGGTAAAACGCCGCATCTGATTGCTGATAATAGCGAATATGCGGCGAGAGATACTGCTTATCACTGAGTCTGAGCCGATACCTCACATCAAAGGTATTCGAACGAACATCCCAGTCATCCCAGTAATACCGGTATGAGAAGTGCAACACATCTCCATCAAAATCGTGCACCAGCGAACCAAACACACTGCTTCTCAGGCGCTCATCCGGGCGCTGCTCAAATACATACGGCAGTGCATCCGGTGATACATTAATCAGGCCATCATTAGTTATATTTCCGTTAGCACCTAATACAGACAGGATTTGATACGGATTAGTCAGATAACCGGTCGAATTATTTAAATTTAAGTTTATTTTTATTAATGCGTAACGCGTTAACACCTGCGTCAAGCCTAAGTTAAAATCAAATATATTTTTCGTATCGCTCGAATTCGAACCTGAATTTTGTGTGCTCGCCAGCATCGGTGTAAAACCAACCGGTATGCCTCCATCCCTTGGATCCTGCTTTTCCAGATAAGCATTTAACTCAACATTTAACGTCGAGTTTTTATTATTAAAATCATGTAGTATGCCGCCGCCTACACCAACCGACGCATAATCAAACTCTTTTGATGTATAACCATTTAACAAAAAACGATTATTCTCATTCACTGCGAAGCTGTAACTACCCTTTATCGACACACGGTAATCCTTAAAACCATCTTCTCTGGGCCTGCCACCGGCGGCAATTTGATAACGCCCCCCGGATGGGCTGGTAAAGGTTTGTGATGACTGCTGAACAACCGCGCCGTTTGGCGTGGCACCTGTCATAGCATCGGTCGTCAGCAACAGGCTAAATTCATCGTCATCCTGTAACTTTCCAGATATATGCACGGCAGGTTTAAGCACCTGCACCCCATCACTGCCTTCCGAATAATAGAGTACGCCCGCATCCAGAGAGAAGTCCTGCGCTGGCTCCCCATAACTCTGCGGGCTTTGTAATAACGTCAGTGCCGCTGCTGCCAGAGAGGGTGCTATTTTCTTCTGATAGTTATCCATATCAATTACACCCGCATCCACCACCACCCGACCCCGTACCGCCGATAGACGCTTCACGGCTAAAATAGGTGTGCTCATCGTAGTAGTAAATCAGCTTATTCGGTACAATTTTCATATCTGGCCGGGCCAGCACATCTTTCTCCCACGGCTCAACCGGCGAGGAAGCACAGGCCTGTAGCAACAACATAAGCATAAAAACAGACACATTTTTATAGTTATTCATTTCAATAAGTACCCATTTTGATGTTAACGGTTATTATTACCGATTTACGTCATTTAAACATGACAATTATACTGATAATATCTATATGCCAACCATATATCAGGGCGCATAAAAATTGCACAATACCCCCCCTCATGGCTCTTTCAATAAGCAAAATATTCTGTATAGTTAGCCAGCTATTTTAACAATACTGGCAGCGCTTTAATTTGGCTCAGACTATATTTGAAAAAAACCTTTATTATTAACAGGTTATAAACATTGTAGACAACAAACCCGCCGCCCACTAATCCAGACAAGAACACAGTAATAAAGAAGTAAAAGCAAATTAAGATGATTTCAGTTGAAGCAACATTAGAAAATTGGAGTGCATGGGCGCCGGGTTACGAAACACCGCAACAATGGATGCAGTGGCAGGGAGACATTCGGCAAATTGATGACCAGGGCTCGCCTGATATGCGTTTTTTACCGGCCATGTTCAGACGCCGTTTAAGCCGTTTAAGTAAATTAGCTCTCACAACAGCCTTTAACTGTCTGGAGCCGCAAACAAGCGTATCCACCGTATTTGCATCCCGTCACGGGGAACTTGATACCAGCGTAAAACTACTGGAAGATCTGGCGGGAAGCGCACCTTTATCCCCCACTAAATTCAGTACATCGGTTCATAATACTGCGTCTGGCATGTATTCTATCGCCAATAAAGACCGCAAGCCTTCAACCGCAGTCGCGGCGGGAGTCGATACGCTTGAAATGGCATTTATCGAAGCCAGCAGCCAGCTGACCACCCATAAGCATAAGCGAGTTATGTTAGTACTGGCGGAGGAGCCCCTTCACCCGCACTACCGTCAGTTTTCCGATATGCCGGAAAAATCATTTGCGTTAGCCTTACTGCTCTCCAACAGTGAAAATGGTTTAAAGCTGTCATTAAACAGTGAGGCGGCCAATACCGCACCCACACAACAACATGGCTTATCCCTAATTACATTACTGGCTCAGCAAAGCACAAACCTGACAACCCACAGTAATCACTTTGCATGGAACTGGAATTTACAGCGTGCATAAGCTTAATTACTACTGGCGTGTAATCGCAACCGGTTTCTGTTTCACCAGCTTTGGCATAGGGGGATTATTTCTGTCTATTCTGGTATTTCCGGTTATCAATTTATCGCCTATTAACGACAACACCGCCCGACGCATTGCCCAGCGCATTGTGCACTACAGCTTTCGATTTTTCCTCTGGGAAATGCAGTTTGTCGGCGTGCTGAAAATTGATATCCAGGGCAAACATCGCCTGTATGAGAATGACTGTAACCTGATTATTGCCAACCACCCGACGCTCATTGATGTCATCTTAATTATTGCGCAGTTAAAAGAAGTTGACTGCGCGGTAAAGCACAGCCACTGGAAAAATCCATTTGTTAGTGGCGTCGTTAAAGCCACGGGGTATATCAGCAACTCATCACCGGAGCAACTACTGGATGAATGTGTAAACAATGTCAACGATGGTCGCTCACTGATTATCTTTCCAGAAGGCACACGCACCACGCCGGGTGAAAATATAAAATTCAGGCGCGGTGCAGCTCATGTTGCATTGCGCTGCAATAAAGACCTCAGGCCCATTACTATTGTCTGCAATACATCGTCACTCACAAAAGGCGATAAATGGTACCAAATTCCGCTAGACGGCCCGATGCATATCAATGTTACGGTTCATGATTTAATTCCCACCGCTGCCTTTAAAGAACAGGCAAAGAATGAACCGCAGGCGGCCAGGCACTTAACCCAATTTTTACAAGCGCACTACCAAAAGGAAATTTGTTCTAATGACAGATTTAGCACAAGAAATAAAGCAGCTCATTATCGACTCACTCGATCTTGAAGATATGACGGTTGATGATATCGACACTGATGCAGCTCTGTTTGGTGACGGCCTCGGGCTGGACTCCATCGACGCACTTGAGTTAGGCATGGGGCTGCATAAAAAATATGATCTAAAAATTGACTCTAATTCAGATGAAACAAAGAAACATTTTGAGTCCGTTGCCACACTCGTCAAACTCATTGAATCTGACAGCTAAATAAGGAAAGCATTAATGCATACAAAAGAAGAAATTTTAGAACAAATTCAGATTATTATTTCAGAGCTGTTTGAAATTGATAAAAGTGAAATAACCCCTGATGCAGAACTTTATGATGGTCTGGATCTGGACAGTATTGATGCCATCGACATGATTGTAAAACTGCAGGAAATGACTGGCAAAACCGTTAAACCTGAAGACTTCAGAAGCGCCCGCACGGTTAGTGATGTCGTGAACGTTGTGCACCAGCTTATTCAGAGTTAATACTATAAAAAATGCAGCGCCTGTTAATAATTTTAGCGTCTATTGCACTGCTGCTTTACCCCGTAGCGGTATATTTTGGGCTGCAATATTTTGAACCTCGCTGGCTTGGCCTGCTATTGCTGTGTGTTTTACTTTTACGTTTTAGCCTGCTATTTAAAACCATCACACTACAACAGCTTAGGCCACTAGCGGGAATCAGTATCGCCAGCGCCGTAATTGGCCTGCTAATTATATTGTTTAACGAC
>VAPL011282933.1_pt1 | contig 10312 bp, 10 predicted proteins | sample 3395061 | NCBI WGS metagenome assembly VAPL01 (sample SAMN08290444, study PRJNA428436) | hydrothermal vent metagenome | isolation source: Deep-sea hydrothermal vent chimney 2 | place: Pacific Ocean: Juan De Fuca Ridge | depth 2182 m m
CATTGATTCAATTGGTCGGGACGGCGGGATTCGAACCCACGACCCCTACACCCCCAGTATAGTGCGCTACCAAACTGCGCTACGCCCCGACGATTGAATTTTTTAGAATAAAATGACTAAGAAATAGTCATGTATTATATTTTGGGGGATTATTATTTCAACAATTCTAAGATATCTTCTAACTCACCAATCATTTGGTGAACCAATTGCTTGGTTCTTGTTGAATCCTCTTTTGCACCATCACTGGCTAAATGGACTCTTGCCCCACCTATGGTATAGCCTTGTTCATAAAGTAGTGATCGTATTTGGCGTATCATCAACACGTCATGACGCTGATAATACCGTCTATTTCCACGCCTTTTAACGGGACTTAAATCAGTAAATTCTTGTTCCCAATAGCGTAGTACATGTGGTTTAACTCCACATAATTCACTAACTTCACCAATGGTGAAATATCTTTTTGCCGGTATTGCAGGCAATTCGTTATTATTACTCGGCTCCAGCATACTGTTCTACTCTAGCTTTTAGTTTCTGACCTGACCTGAAGGTTACCACACGGCGAGCTGAAATAGGAATTTCTTCACCCGTCTTTGGATTTCTACCTGGACGACTACTTTTATCACGTAACTCGAATTTCCCAAAACCTGAAATTTTTACTTGTTCACCATTTTCTAAAGAACCTTTGATTTCCTCAAAAAATAATTCCACCATTTCTTTTGCTTCGCGCTTATTTAACCCTAGCTCATCAAATAATCTTTCTGCAAAATCAGCTTTCGTTAATGCCATTCAATTATTCCCTCAGTCTCGCACTTATCTTATGTTTTAAAGCTTCTAATACCCTGCTAAATATAGCATCAATTTCAGAATCTTTTAGTGTTTGTGTGAAATCTTGTAAAATTAAACTCAAGGCGATACTTTTATAACCATCAGCAACACCTACACCCCGATAAACATCAAAAATCAGGACATCTCTAATAACTTTCTCATCACAACCCAGTATACAGTTGACAACTTCAGTTGTCGTGACTTTTTCTTCCACAATCAACGCCATATCTCTACGGACTGATGGAAATTTGGAAAGTGTTTCAAATTTTGGTATCTGCTTCTTGAAAACTGAATCCTGATCTAACTCAAATAGAAACACTTGAGTATCAAAACCTAATTTTTTTTCTAATGTTGGATGTAACATCCCTAACACACCCACTTTGTCACCTTCTGAATTAACAATCTCCGCACTTTGTCCTGGATGTAATGCAGGGTGATTAGCAACTATGTATTGCACTTCACAGTCTGTCAGCTGAAAAATAGTTTCTAAATCTCCTTTAAGATCATAAAAATCAACTTTTCTAACTTTTTCTGCCCATTGTTCAGAATATACACTGCCCAATACTAAACCGGATAACATTTTCTGTTGAATCATTTCATTATTCTTACTAATGAATCGTAAACCAGTCTCAAACAATCTCACTCGACTTTGCTGACGTTTTGTATTATACAAAGCAGCATTCAGTAAACCACACCATAAACTAGTGCGCATAACAGATAATTCAGAAGAGATTGGATTTTTTAGTCGTATAAGCTCTTCACCCGGCGCAATTATTTGTTGAATAGATTCTTCTACAAAACTATAGGTAATCGCTTCTTGATAACCTCTATCCACCAACAAATCTTGTACTCTAGCCAAGGGAAGCACAGCTTCTTTAGCCTCGCCTAATTCAGAGCGCATTAATAAACTACTATTTGGCAATTTATTATAACCATAAATACGGCCAATTTCCTCCAATAAATCTGCTTCTATCTCAATATCAAAGCGACAACCAGGTGGTGTTATAGACCACCCTTCAGGCAGCACTTGAACTTGCATACCCAAACCTTCAAAAATCTCAGTCACCTGTTCATTGGCCAACCGAATACCGAGGACCTTTTCTATACGCTGTTGTCTCAAATTGACTGCTAGTCTTTGAGGCAAAGCTTCAGTCGTTGTAACTTCTGAAATTGGCCCAACACTACCACCTGTAATATCAACAATCAGTTGTGTGGCTCGCTCAATTGCACGTTCCTGTAATTGAAAATCAACACCACGCTCAAAACGATGAGAAGAATCTGTATGCAATCCAAATTGACGCGCTTTACCGGCAATGGTTATTGGCGTAAAAAAAGCACATTCCAGAAAAATATCCTTAGTCTGATCAGTTACTGATGATTTTTCACCACCCATCACACCCGCTAAAGCTAAGGCTTGCTTATCATCAGCAATAACTAAAGATTCCCCATCCAATTTAATGACTTGATCATTTAGCAAAACCAATTCTTCGTCTTTTTCTCCCACTCGTACTCTAATAGAACCGATTAATTTAGCTGCATCAAAAGCATGCAGTGGCTGACCCAGCTCTAACAACACATAATTTGTTACATCGACCAAGGGGCCTAAACTTCTGAGGCCAGAACGCCTTAATCGCTCCTGCATCCATAGCGGTGTTTCTGCTGTTGGATTTACATTTTTTATCAAACGACCTAAATACCTAGGGCAGGCCTCTTTTGCATCAATAGAGACATTAATGACTGAATCATTGGTTATTTCTGCAGCTTTGAAATCAACTGCTTTCCAATCCATCTTATTCAGTACGGCAACTTCTCTGGCAACACCCTCTACACATAAGCAATCTGCACGATTGGGCGTTAAATCTAATTCAATAATATTGTCATTTAACGCCAAATATTCACGTATATCAGTTCCCACAGGTGCATCCGTGAACAATTCCATTAAACCATCGGAATCGGCAGCAAGTCCGAGTTCTTTTTCAGAACATAACATACCGAATGATAACTCACCACGTAATTTTGATTTCTTGATTTTAAAATTACCGGGTAGAACTGCACCGACTAATGCTGTAGGAAATTTTAGCCCTACCTTTACATTATTGGCTCCACAGACAATTTGTAATGGCGCTGATTCACCCACAGAAACTTGACAAACCCTTAATTTATCGGCATTAGAATGCTGTTCCATAGCCACGACTTCACCAACAACAACACCCTTGAATTCAGCTGCCGCAGGTACAACAGAATCAACTTCTAAACCTGCCATAGTTAGCTGTTCTACTAACTCCTCAGTAGTAACAGATGGATTGACTAGCTCTCTTAACCAAGCTTCACTAATTTGCATGATTCAATCCTCGGTTAATTAAATTGCTCTAAAAATTTAAGATCGTTTTCAAAAAACATTCTCAAATCATTTATTCCGTAACGTAACATAGCTAAGCGCTCCACACCCATCCCAAAGGCAAAACCGGTAAATTCATCACTATTGATTTCTACTGATTTAAAGACTTCTGGATGAATCATGCCACAACCCATGACTTCCAACCAGCCGGTATGACCACAAACGCGACAACCTTCTCCATCACACATGACACATTCAATATCAACTTCGGCTGAAGGTTCTGTAAAAGGAAAATAGGAAGGTCTAAAGCGTACTTGGATATCTTTTTCAAAAAACGCACGTAAAAATTCGTATACGACACCTTTTAGATCAGCAAAACTAACATCAGTATCAACTAAAAAACCTTCAACTTGATGGAACATTGGAGTATGCGTAACATCTGAATCGCAACGATAAACGCGCCCAGGAGCAATCACTTTCAAAGGCGGTTTTTGCTCCTCCATCGCTCGAATTTGCACGGGAGAAGTATGTGTTCTTAAAACGGTATGGGCATCAAAATAAAAAGTATCATGCATTGCCCTGGCAGGGTGATGCTCTGGTATATTCAAGGCTTCAAAATTGTGATAATCATCTTCAATTTCTGGCCCTTCAACCACTTTAAATCCGACACTGGAAAATATTTTTGATATTCTTCTTAAGGTAATGGTGACCGGATGTAGCCCGGCAATTGATTGTCCCCGTCCAGGCAAAGTGACATCTACTGACTCACTGCTTAATCTTGCTTCCAATTCTATTTGTTGCAACACTGACCGAGTTTCTTCCAGTTTTTTCTGAAACTCATGCTTAGCTGTGTTAATTACCTGCCCTACGGCACGTCGCTGGTCAGGATCAAGTTGACCCAACTGCTTCATCTGAAGGGTGAATTCACCCTTTTTCCCCAGATATGCAACTCTGACTTGATCTAGTTGATTTAGGTCTTTGACTTGTGCAAGTGCTTGCAAGCCTTGCGCGAGAATTTCTTCGAGGTTAGCCGACACTGCTCAGTTCACTATTTGTTAATTGGTAAAGGAATAAAAAAGATAGGACTTACATCAGAATGTAGTTGTGAATAAATAGACATCTACTATTACGCTCTAATCCAACTCTTTCCTTCATCAGAAAGAGCCGAATCTAAAGAACATTATTTAACCTGTTATGTTCTATTTCTATCTATGATTTACTTTGGTTAGCTATTGCAATTTTTGCAATTTCAGCAAAAGCATCAATATCACGTACCGCAATATCTGCTAATACTTTACGGTCAATAGTAACATTTGCATTGGATAAACCATTAATAAAGCGACTATATGATATACCGCTTAAACGGGCAGCTGCATTAATACGAACTATCCACAAAGCACGAAATTGACGCTTTCTTTGTTTACGATCACGATAAGCATATTGCCCTGCTTTAATGACCGCTTGTTTAGCAACGCGATAGACTCTACTACGTGCACCGTAATAGCCTTTCGCTTGCTTTAATATCTTTTTATGTCTTGCTCTGGCAGTTACGCCGCGTTTTACTCTAGGCATTATTCTTCCTTTTAATTAACTGTTAGGTAACAAACGTGCAATCATTGGCACATCTGAAGGATGAATACTGGCCGCTTTACGCAACTGTCTTTTTCTTTTTGTGGTTTTCTTAGTCAAAATGTGACGACGATGCGCCTGTCCACATTTAAAACCGCTTTTGGTTTTTTTAAACCGTTTAGCAGCACCACTATGGGTTTTCATTTTAGGCATTTGTTTTCTCCAATAGAGTATTAACGTCCCTGAGTGACAAACCCGATAAGGCAAAATGCATGGCCCGACCGAATTAGGTGCATCAATTGATGCATTTAACAGTTCTTTCCTAAACCGTAAGGAATAAAAATCCCTTTATTTTTTCTTTCTTGAGCCCATAACCATAACCATCTGGCGCCCTTCAAACTTGGGATATTGTTCTACACTAGCCAATTCTGCCAAGTCTTTTTCTACGCGCTGCAACAATTCCATACCAATTTCTCTATGGGCCATTTCCCGCCCTCGAAACCGCACAGTAATCTTAGTCTTGTTTCCTTCTTCAAGAAACTTAGTCAAACTTCTAAGTTTAACCTGATAGTCACCTTCTTCAGTGCCAGGCCTAAACTTGATCTCTTTTATCTGAATCTGTTTTTGTTTCTTTTTTGCAGCTTGTAATTTTTTATTTTGTTCAAATAAATATTTACCATAATCCATTACCTTACAAACGGGAGGATCTGCATTAGGTGATATTTCTACCAGATCCTGATTTGCATCATATGCAAGTTGTTTAGCCTCAGCTAATGAAACAATACCTTCTTTATCATCTGCACCTACAACTCTTACCCGTCTTGCGGTTATATCGTCATTTAAGCGCGTAGTATCTTTTTTTGAAGCGATGCCTTAACCCTCCAGCTTTTATTATTTTCTGTCTGCAATCTCAATACTCAACCGTTTGGCTAAGTCTACAATTGACAGACTACCTAAATCCTCACCTTTTTGCGTCCGAACTGCAACGGTTTGATTTTCTAATTCTTTATCACCAATAATTAGAAGATATGGAACACGCTGCATGGAATGCTCGCGAATTTTAAAGCCTATCTTCTCATTTCTCAAGTCTATTTTAACTCTATAGCCTTGTTTTTCCAATTCTTGATGGACCTGTTCAGCATATTCCTCATGACGTCCAGCAATATTTAATACCACAACCTGCACCGGTGACAACCAAACAGGAAATGTTCCGGCATGTTGTTCAATTAATATGCCAATAAAGCGTTCCAAAGAACCTAAAATTGCCCTATGTAACATAACGGGAACATGTTTTGAACCATCCTCAGCAATATAAGTTGCATCCAGCCGTCCCGGCATAGAGAAATCAACTTGAATAGTACCGCATTGCCAAACACGCTCCAAACAATCTTTCAGCGAAAATTCAATTTTGGGGCCATAAAATGCGCCCTCACCTGGTTGTAATTCCCAATCTAGCTTTTTATCATTAAGCGCAATTTCTAATGCTTTCTCTGCCTTATCCCAGCCTTCATCACTGCCTACTCTATTTTCAGGACGAGTTGATAGCTTTATTAGTATATCTTTAAACCCGAAATCTTTGTAAACTTCGAATAATAAATCTATAAAAGTTGAAACTTCATCCTGAATTTGTTCTTCAGTACAGAAAATATGCGCGTCATCTTGCACAAAATTTCTTACTCTCATTAAACCATGTAACGTACCTGACGGTTCATTTCTATGACAAGAACCAAATTCAGCCATACGTAGTGGCAGATCTCTATAACTCTGTAAACCTTGGTTATATAATTGAATATGACAAGGACAATTCATTGGTTTAACAGCATAATCTCTATGCTCTGAATGAGTTGTAAAAATCATATCACCAAACTTATCCCAATGACCTGATCTTTCCCACAAAGTGCGATCGACTAACTGGGGTGTTTTAACCTCTCCATATCCATTGACTCGCAGTTTTTCTCGTATATATTGCTCTATTTGTTGATAAAGCAGCCAACCTTTTTCATGCCAGAATACCATACCTGGAGCTTCTTCCTGAGTATGAAATAAATCCAACGACTTAGCGAGTTTACGATGATCTCTTTTCTCTGCTTCTTCTAAACGATGCAAATAGGTTCTTAATTGTTTTTTATCAGTCCAGGCAGTGCCATAAATCCGTTGCAACATTTCATTATCTGAATTACCGCGCCAATAAGCACCTGCAATTTTCATTAATTTAAATGCTTTTAACTTACCTGTACTCGGCACATGCGGTCCACGACATAAGTCTGTGAAATCACCTTGTGCATAAAGAGATAAATCTTCATTTGCCGGAATTGATTCAATAATTTCCGATTTATAATCTTCTCCTAAACCTCTAAAGAATGTTACCGCCTCATCTCTAGACAAAACTGAGCGACTAATTTCAATATCTTCTGAAACCAACTGCTGCATTTTTTTTTCTATCGCCTGTAAATCTTCAGGAGTAAAGGGTCTTTCATAGGAAAAATCATAATAAAAGCCATTTTCAATGACCGGACCAATGGTCACCTGAGCTTGTGGAAACAGTTGCTTAACCGCTTGAGCTAATAAGTGGGCTGTTGAATGTCTTATAACTTCAAGGCCCTCTTCGTTTTTAACTGTAATAATTTGTAGCTCAGCATCCTGCTCTAGTATATGACTAGCATCTACAAGTTCCCCATTGACCTTACCTGCCAGTGTTGCTTTAGCCAGCCCAGAACCAATAGATTGAGCAACAGCCAACACTGTTACCGCACTCTCAAACTCTCGACTAGTTCCATCAGGAAGGGTTATTACTGGCATTTTCGTATTCTTTCGGTTTCAACAATAAAAAAAGCACCGCGATGCGATGCTTTAGATAGTTTGGTAGGCGCGAGTAGATTCGAACTACCGACCCCCACCATGTCAAGGTGGTGCTCTAACCAACTGAGCTACGCGCCTAAGGTCTAATATTCAATTAACCTATTATAACAAGACTTCTTAGTTATGCAACTCAAACTCCTTTGAAATCAGAAAATGAGGATAAAACTACAAAAAAAAAATATAAAAAAAACCAAATTATTTGAAATTTTCTTTCTTTAATCCAGTCTACTATTCGGTACAAAACATATCAACACTGTCTTTTAGGAGGGATAAGTCATGAAAATATTGATCACAGGTGGAACTGGATTTATTGGCAAGACTTTATGTCATTTTTTGCTCGGAAAAAATCACCAACTAACCCTTTTAAGTCGCCAACCAAAAAAAGTATCAGCTTTATTTGGACCCTCTGTCCAGGCTATCAGTAATATTAATCAATTAAAACCATCAGATGGTTACGATGCAATCATAAACCTAGCCGGAGAAGGCATTGCCGATAGCCGTTGGACCCAAAGCAGAAAACAGATTTTGCTAGATAGCCGTATCAAAACTACAAGACAACTCATCGCTTATATCAAAACGGCTGAAAATAAACCAGAAGTATTAATTAGTGGCTCAGCCATTGGTTATTATGGAAACCAAAAATCAAGAATACTGAATGAAAAATCAGAGCCCATTGAAGATTTTTCACATCAACTGTGTGAAAAATGGGAAACTGCGGCTCAGCAAGCCGAAGATTTTGGAATAAGAGTCTGTATTATTAGAACTGGTTTGGTTATTGGTCATGATGGTGGTTTTCTGCAGCGTATGCTGCCTGCTTTTAAATACGGTTTAGGCGGCACCATTGGCAATGGTAAACAATGGATGTCCTGGATACATTACTCTGACCTTGTTGCTATCATTAATAAACTTCTAGAATCAACTGTTTTGCAGGGTATATTTAATGGCACTGCACCTGAACCCGTGACCAATGCTGAATTCAGTATAACCTTAGGAAAAATATTAAATCGCCCAGTTTTATTACCTATACCCGCTTTTATATTATCACTATTATTAGGTGAAATGTCTGAGTTACTGCTAGGTGGTCAACGTGTAATGCCTGTACAAATTGAAAAAGCGGGGTTTGAATTTAAATTCAGAACATTGGAGCAAGCACTAAGCGATGTTTTATTGCACAAATGAAATAATCGTTTAGGAATTTATCACTAAACTTTAATTCATTATTTGATGACCACAATATTTACAATAGTCAGCATCAGAATCATGACCCGTTTCACCACAACTAGAACAGGCAATGTTGCTGATTTTTTCTGGTTTGATAGTTTTGATTAATTCTGCGCTGTATATTCCTGTCGGTACAGCTATAATTCCATAGCCCATGATCATGATACAACTAGCGATCATCTGACCTAAAGGAGTCAACGGTGCAATATCACCATAACCCACAGTGGTTAATGTCACAATAGCCCAATACACGGATTTGGGAATACTGGTAAAACCTGCTTCATTACCCTCCACTACATACATTAAAGAGCCAAAGATAACGACTATAGTTAGGATGGTATAAAGAAAAACCAGAATTTTACGTAAACTATTACTTAAGGCACCCATCAAAATATTTGCCTCGCCCATAAAAGCAGCTAACTTCAAGATACGAAAGATTCTTAACAAACGCAGTATACGAATCACTGCCATATATTTAATACTAGGAAAAAGGAAAATCAAATAGGTGGGAATTATTGATAAAAAATCCACTATTCCAAAAAAACTTCGTGCATATATCATCGGATGACGGACACAAATTATGCGTAATATATATTCGAGGGTAAACAAAAGAGTAAAAAACCACTCAATATAAAATAATATATAACCATACTCTCTATGGATTTGATCAACACTATTCAACATCACCGCAATCACGCTACATATAATGCTCATGATAAGTACTATATCAAACAGCCTTCCTGCCGTGGTTTCTGAACCAAAAATTATCGACTTAAGCTCTTTTCGCCATGGCGCAAAGCTAACAATTTGGTTATTTTGCAATGCTTTTCTTTTTTTTAACTTAGATTTCATAACGTACCATGATTAATTCTGACAACTCATCTTGTAGAAAGTTAATTTTAGTATTTTGATATTATTAGTTGTCATAGTAACAAATTATCAGACATATACTTTACCCATCCTCAATTTCAAATTATGACCCACTCCCCAAAACATTGGCAATTCTGGATAGATAGAGGGGGCACTTTTACTGATGTTATTGCCCGTACTCCTCAAGGTAAATTGAGCATTCATAAATTGCTCTCTGAAAATCCAGATCAATATTCTGATGCCGCCATTCAAGCTATTAATAATTGCCTGCAAACCACAAAAAATCAATCCATTTCAGCACTAAAAATGGGTACGACTGTAGGTACCAATGCCCTATTAGAACGCAAAGGAGAACCTACTGCACTATTGATCACCAAAGGATTTAAAGATTGTTTAAAGATTGGATATCAAAATCGTCCGGATATATTTGCACTAAACATCCAACTCCCTGAGCAACTCTATCAATCTGTCATAGAAATTGATGAGCGCATAAATGCAAAAGGTAAGACATTAAAATCATTAACAGAATCGGTCATTAAAAGACAACTGAAATCACTTTTTAATACAGGTATTCGTTCCATTGCTATTGTGTTGATGCATGCCTGGCGTTATCCGAAACATGAACTACAG
>VAPL010767212.1_pt1 | contig 10310 bp, 5 predicted proteins | sample 3395061 | NCBI WGS metagenome assembly VAPL01 (sample SAMN08290444, study PRJNA428436) | hydrothermal vent metagenome | isolation source: Deep-sea hydrothermal vent chimney 2 | place: Pacific Ocean: Juan De Fuca Ridge | depth 2182 m m
AGTGAATTTGACGTTGTGCTTTTGCGTCAGGACCCTCCCTTTGACATGAATTATATTACCATCACCCATATGCTGGAAATAATTCATCCCAAAACTCTGGTGGTCAACGCTCCAAATGAAGTTCGCAATGCTCCGGAAAAAATTCTGGTCACTGAATTTCATGATTTGATGCCGCCAACGCTTATTACTCGCGACCGGGCAGCGATTGCTGATTTTCGCGCTCTTCATCGCGATATAATCGTAAAACCCTTGCACGGGAATGGCGGGGCCGGGGTGTTTTTTATCCGTGAGGACGATCAAAATCTGATTTCCCTGCTCGAAATGTTTGAGGAGAATTTCCCCGAACCGTTTATGATTCAAAAATATCTTCCCGATGTCAGAAAGGGCGATAAACGCATTATCATTATTGATGGCGAGCCAATCGCCGGGCTAAATCGCATTCCGGCTGAAGGTGAGGCCCGCTCAAATATGCATGCGGGTGGCCGCCCCGAAATTTCTCCCCTGACGAAAAGGGAAAAAGAAATTTGCAAAATAATCGCCCCCGCTCTTAGAGAGAGGGATTTTATTTTTGTAGGAATTGATGTAATCGGGGATTATCTTACCGAAATAAATGTCACTTCCCCTACCGGAATTCGTGAAATCAAGCGTTTTGGTGGGCCGGATATTGCCGCTTTGATTTTAGACGCTATTGAAAAGCGCCGCCAATAAATTGCCTTCGTCGAGAAACTGAAAGTTTAGTATTTATGACATCGACCTATTTAGTTGCTATGGCCACATTTTTTGCAACCGTTGGCGTGGCCGATATTGCATTTATTTTTGCGGCTTTAACCAAGGATAACACTGGTGCCGAGCGCTTTAAATTTGCTACCCGTGGCATATTGATAGCAACTGTAATCCTGTTGATGTTCGGGTTTTTGGGCAATCAAATTCTGGATCTTTTTGGCATTACAATCCCAGCACTTCAAACTGGCGGGGGCATATTATTGATATTGATTGGAATCGACATGGTTTTTGCCCGCCATTCAGGGGGCACCTCCACAACCAATAAAGAAGATGCGGAAAGTCGCCAGCGTGATGATATTTCCGTATTTCCCATGGCTATGCCGCTTTTGGCAGGTCCCGGCTCCATTTCAGCGGTGATTTTGCTGACCACAGGTGCAACAACGGATACTGATTTCTGGATGATAATGGGAGCTTTGGTTTCTATCATGGCACTAACATGGGTAACGCTGCTTTTGGCTATTCCAATTCAGCGAATTTTAGGCTTCACGGGCCTTTCTGTGGTTTCAAGGATTGTTGGAATTCTGCTGGTGGCGCTGGCGGTGCAGTTTATTTTTGATGGCATTAAGTCCAGCGGATTACTGGGTTAAATTTTGCAAATATATTATTTGTTCACTAAATGTTCTTGAGTTTTTTCAAATGATCTGCTAGCGGTTTTCTAAAATCCTGTTTTGATAAGGGTTTAGGGGAGGCTTGAAATTGGTTACGCGAGTGCAAACGGTTGCCTTTTTGGGTATCGATGCGGTGCTTGTTGATGTGCAGGTACAGGTGGCGCCGGGGTTTCCCGCGTTTAATATTGTTGGCCTGCCCGATAAAGCGGTGGCTGAAAGCAAAGAGCGGGTGCGTGCGGCCCTGATTGCTTCCGGATTAAGCCTGCCGCCAAAGCGCATAACCATTAATCTTGCTCCCGCCGATCTGCCCAAAGAGGGTTCTCACTATGATTTGCCGATCGCGCTGGGCTTGATGGGTGCCATTGGCGCTGTGCCCTCCGATGCAGTGCAAAATTTTCTGGTATTGGGAGAATTGGCGCTGGATGGGCGAATTTCTTCAGTTTCAGGCACTCTTCCAGCCGCCATTGCCGCCAGCTCTCATCAGATGGGTATTATTTGCCCTGAGGCCTGTGGACCAGAGGCTGCATGGGCAGGTGAAGATATTGATATTATCGCTCCTGCAAATTTGTTGGCTCTGGCCAATCACCTGGCGGGACATCAATTGGTTACACGCCCGGTTGCCGCTAGATATTCCAAAGCGAGCAATATGCCCGATCTTGGAGAAATTCGCGGTCAGGAACTGGCGCGTCGAGTGCTTGAAATTGCCGCCGCCGGAGGTCATAATATGCTCATGATCGGCCCGCCAGGGGCCGGAAAATCCATGCTTGCGGCCCGCTTGCCCTCAATTTTGCCACCCCTTAACCCCCGTGAGATGCTGGATGTTTCCATGATCCGCTCTATCGCTGGAGAACTTGCCGGCGGCCAGATTTCTGATCAGCGCCCCTTTCGCTGCCCCCACCATTCTGCCTCAATGGCAGCTTTGGTTGGCGGTGGCTTAAAAGTTCGGCCCGGTGAGGTTTCTTTGGCCCATAACGGGGTATTGTTTTTAGATGAATTGCCTGAATTTTCACCTCGGGTGCTCGATGGATTGCGCCAGCCCCTTGAAGCGGGAGAAACCTCGATTGCCCGCGCCAATGCCAGAGTTACCTATCCGGCCAGATTTCAGCTGATCGCTGCCATGAACCCATGCAAATGCGGCCTTGCAGGCACACCCGGTCATACCTGTCGGCGTGGTGATCGTTGCGCTGATGATTATCAGTCAAGGGTTTCCGGCCCGTTTCTTGATCGTATTGATTTAAGAATTGATGTTCCGGCGGTTTCAGCCCGGGATATGATTGGGCGCTCAAATGCAGAAACCTCCAAACAGGTAGCAAAACGGGTTGAAATTGCCCGTCAGCATCAACAAAAGCGATTTTTGGCTTGCGGAATAACAAATGTGCATACAAATGCTGCGGCCAGCCCTGATTTGATCGAAAAGATTGCAAGTCCAGATAAGGATAGTCAGGACCTTTTGGTACAAGCATCAGACCGGTTTTCTTTATCTGCCCGGGCCTATCATCGGGTATTAAAAGTTGCCCGTACCATTGCCGATCTGGCAGGGATCGAAAAAATTTCCCGCTCACACGTGGCCGAGGCTTTAAGTTATCGCCTTGGGGTCAAACCCTGACGGGTGTCAGGCCCTAACAGGGAATTTCACCTAGTCAGCACATAGGAAGTTTTAATTATTTAACATAAATTTAGCGCCCTGGTGAGGGCTTGTTAACCGGCACTTACATATAATGAATGCGATCAGTTTTATGATGGGCGCAGGCCCAAATTAAATAAGGCACAGAGCCTTTAAGTGGAGCAAATGTCAAGAACGCAGGCACAATTGGTGGATTGGAACGATCAACGCGGCTTTGGCTTTGCCCGGCTGCATGGGGGAAGTGAGCGCGTATTTGTTCATATCAAGTCCATAAATCCCCATATGCCTCGCCCACAAACCGGCGATCAGCTTGAGCTGGAAGTTATTAAGGGAAAAAATGGTCGTCCATCTGCTAAAGCTGTTGATGTGCTTGGTTCGGTAACGGGAATAAAAGCCTCTCTTTCACCTCATATTGCAACCGCTGCCATGTTGCTGATTCTGTTGCAACTGGGGCAGGTTTTGGGGGTTATCCCCCTGTGGCTGGCATCCCTTTATGTTTCCATGGGTGCAATGGCGATAGTTGCCTATTCCTGGGATAAAAAGGCCGCCCGCTTGGGCATTTGGCGCATCAGTGAATTAAAGCTGCATATTATAGATTTTTGCGGCGGTATTATCGGGGGGCTTTTGGCCCAGCACATGTATAATCACAAACGCAACAAACCCCAGTATCAAAAAACCACATTGATTATAGTGGTTATGCACGCCCTTTTGCTTGGCGCTCTGGGCGCAGGTTTGATTGTTTTTGTTTGATCAGATTATGGCCACAACACCTTCCTCTGTCCGCGCAGACAAAATAATCCGCCTTTTTTGAATAATATCCTAAATTTGTTGCAGGTTCGGTGCGCAATCTAGTTGGCAAGCTGGTTTAACTGCCCTAGGTTGGGTTTTCCCTGTGAAACAAAAAATCACTATTGATGGATCAAGCACCCTATAAATCTTCCTTGAAGCCTGAGGGGCAGGTAAAATCTGCCAAATCAGCAAAAAACCAAACAAAACCATCTTCGGTCACGCCGATGATGGCCCAGTTCTTTGAAATCAAGGCGGTAAATCCGGGTTTTTTACTGTTTTATCGCATGGGTGATTTTTATGAATTGTTTTTTGAAGATGCCGAAATTGCTGCCGGTGCGCTGGGCATAGCCTTGACCACAAGGGGCACGCATATGGGAAAAGAAATTCCCATGTGCGGGGTTCCGGTGCGTGCCCATAAGGAATATTTGCGTAAATTGATTTCTTTTGGACACCGGGTAGCAATCTGTGAGCAGATGGAAACTCCGGCAGAGGCCAAAAAACGCGGCGCAAAATCCGTTGTCCAACGCGATGTGGTGCGGCTGGTAACTCCCGGTACCATTACCGAAGATGATTTGCTTGCCAGTTCATCCAATAATTATCTTGGTGCCCTTTCCATGATTTCCCACGGGGAAACCGATTTTGCGCTGGCCTGGGCCGATATTTCCACCGGCGAGACTTTTGTTGCCGATATTGATGGGGACCGCCTTGAAGATGAGTTGGGACGTCTTGATCTGGCGGAATTGATTTTAAGCGAAAAAACCGCTCATCATATCGAGGAAAACACTCTGCTTCCGTTAGGCTTTATAAAACATCAGGCAATTTTGGCCCCTGAATGTTTTCACAGTGATAAAGCCGCTGAGCGATTGAAAAAAACATTCAATTCTCTTGATCAGGCCGAATTTACCCGCGCTGCCTGTTCGGCCCTTGGGGCATTGCTTTTTTATGTGGGCCAGACCCAAAAAGAAGCCGGGCTTTCATTGCGCGCTCCCTCCATTGCCCCCCTTGAAGGGCGAATGCAGATTGACCTCGCCACATGGTCATCTCTAGAGGTTCTTTTTACCAATCGCGGCGAAACAAAGGGCTCGCTTCGCCACGCCATTGATAAAACCCTGACGGGTGCCGGCTCCAGATTATTATCCCGACGACTAACGGCCCCGCTTGCTGATAAAAGCAAAATAATTCAGCGCCTCGATATGGTTGATATTCTTGTGGGCGATAGCTTGTTTCGTCAGCAATTGCGTGAGGCTCTGGCTGGTATGCCTGATATGAGCCGGCCATTAACCCGCCTTTGTCTGGGGCGGGGCGGTCCGCGCGATCTGTTTCAGATTGCTATAGCGATTGATGGGGCCATAAAGGTTTTATCCTGCTTGGCGCAAAAGCCGGACCTGCCAAATGGCTTTGCCGATCTAGTGGCAATAGTTGCCAAAATTCCTAAAGAGCTTGCCGAGGAAATTCATCATATATTGATTGAAAACCCTCCATTACTGGCTCGTGAGGGCGGATTTGTTGCGCAAAATTGTCATAAAGAACTCGACAGGCAAAGGGAGCTGGCAACAAAGAGCCGCACTATTATCAGCCAGTTACAGGCTAACCTGTGCGAGAAAACAGAAATAAAATCTTTAAAAATCAAACATAATAATGTGCTTGGATATTTTGTTGAAGTGCCTGCCGCCCATGGCTCAAAACTTATGCAGGCGCCCTTTGATGCCGAGTTTATTCATCGCCAGACCATGGCCAATGCCATGCGCTTTACTACTGCCGAACTGAGTGAATTACAGGGGCAGATCGCCACGGCCCAACAAAACGCCCTTGAAATTGAAACAGAGATATTTGAACAATTGCTGGCAAAAACCATCAATCACAGAGAAAATTTGCGTAACTGTGCTGATGCTTTAGCCCGTATAGACCTGACCTATGGTTTAGCAACATTGGCAACTCAAAATTCCTACTGTCGCCCGACCATTGATAATTCGCTAAAGTTTCAAATTACCGGCGGACGTCATCCGGTGGTCGAGCAAACTCTCTCCAATAGCGCAAGCAGTTTTATCGCTAATGACTGTGATCTTACGGGAATTGAGGGGGCAAAAGGCGGCGGTCAGTTATGGCTGGTTACCGGTCCCAATATGGGGGGCAAATCCACATTTTTGCGCCAGAACGCCCTAATTGCAATTTTGGCGCAGATCGGCTCGTTTGTTCCCGCCACATCGGCCCATATCGGCATTGTAGACCGCTTGTTTTCCAGAGTTGGAGCTTCCGATGATATTGCCCGTGGCCGTTCAACCTTTATGGTTGAGATGGTTGAGACTGCAACGATTTTGAACAGGGCCACAAAACGCTCTTTGGTGATTTTGGATGAAATCGGGCGCGGCACCGCTACCTTTGATGGTCTTTCGATTGCTTGGGCAACGGCAGAAGCCTTGCATCAGAGCAATGCCTGCCGGGCCTTGTTCGCCACTCATTTTCATGAGCTGACCTCACTGCCTTCCATTTTGCCAAGAGTTTCCAACCACACGATGAAGGCGCGTGAATGGCAGGGAAAAGTGGTGTTTTTGCACGAAGTGGCAAAAGGGGCAGCCGATCGCTCCTATGGAATTCAGGTGGCACGTCTTGCCGGACTTCCAGAAGAGGTTTTGGTGAGGGCACGACAGATATTAACAATGCTGGAAAGTCAGGAAGGGGGATCAACTGCAAAAATGCTCGATGATCTGCCCCTGTTTACCCAAAAGCCCAAGCGGGATGAAAAAATTGTCAATCCAGTTGATGAAATGCTTGAAAAACTCCACCCGGATGAATTAACTCCTTTGCAGGCCGTTGAATTTTTATACGAACTCAAAAAGACCCATAAGAGCTAGTTGGGGCATGGTAATGATTGAGCAGGCAAAAATCAAAAAACCAGCGACCATTTTTTCGCTAACGGATTCAAAGCAAATTATTTCGGTATTGCTGGAAAAAATTGGCAATGATGATCCCGCCAGTCTGTCGTCGCGTTCATTGTTTTTGCAATTGCTTAAAGATGAATTGGAAAAGGCGAGAAAATCAACCCAGATTGATCTTTTAGCCAACCGGCGCGGTGTGCGCTGTGCGCAAAATCTCTCCCTGACTGAAGACGAGATTATTCGCTCTATTCTGACCTTTGCAGTTGATCATGTGTTTTTGTCTGACCGGCAAAAAAGCGGCCAACAAAAAACTCATGATATCTGCATCGCGGCGGTTGGTGGTTATGGAAGGGGCACTCTTGCCCCCGGCTCAGACATTGATTTGCTGTTTATTCTGCCCTCTCAACCCTGTGAACATTGTCAGGTAATAATAGAATATGTGCTTTATATGCTTTGGGATCTTGGCCAGAAGGTCGGCCACGCGGTTCGCACCATGAACGAGTGCCTTTTGATGGCCAAAACCGATATGACGGTGCGCACGGCTACCCTGGAATCAAGATTTTTGGTTGGAAATTTAAGCCTGTTTCAAACCTTGGTTGAGCGTTTTAAAATTGAAATTATTGCCGGAACCGGCCCCCAGTTTATTGATGCAAAATTGGCCGAACGTGATGTTCGCCACGAGGCATATGGCAATACTCGCTATGTGGTTGAGCCAAATATCAAGGACGGCAAGGGGGGTTTAAGGGACTTAAATACCCTGTTCTGGATCGGTAAATATTTTTACTCTGTAAATTCCAATGCTGAATTAGTGGAAAAAGGAGTATTTACCAGATCGGAGCTGCGAGTATTTGAAAAGGCCGAAGATTTTTTATGGAGTGTCCGCTGTCATTTGCATTTTTTGACCGGGCGGGCGGAGGAAAAACTGCATTTTGATGTGCAGCCGGAAATGGCCCGACGACTTGATTTTGCCGATCGTGCCGGAATGTTAAGCGTTGAGAGATTTATGAAGCGCTATTTTTTAGTGGCTAAGGATGTGGGGGATTTAACCCGGCTGTTTTGTGCATCTTTGGAATTCGCCCACGCAAAAAAGCCTGATTTATTAGGTCGGTTCTTATCGAATTGGCATAAGGGCACCCGAAAAATCGAAGGGGAAAAAGATTTTGTGGTGGAGCGCGGACGTATCAACGCATCCCATGATGGTGTATTTGCCGACAACCCCATAAACCTGATCAGAATATTCTGGTTGGCGGCTCGCGAAGATATTTTGTTTCATCCCGAAGCTCTAAAGCAGATTTCCAGATCCCTTGGTCTGATCACCACTTCGCTTCGTAATGATAAAAAAGCCAACAAGCTGTTCCTTGAAATTCTCACCAATCACAAATCTGCAGAACGTATATTGCGCCGGATGAATGAGAGTGGGGTATTGGGCAAATTTGTGCCTGAGTTTGGCAAAATTGTCGCTCTGATGCAGTTTAATATGTATCACCATTATACGGTGGACGAACATCTCATTCGCTCGATTGGTGTGATGGCAGGGATCGCAAGCGGTGAATACAAGGAAGAATTGCCGCTAACCCACGAATTATTGCCAACCCTTAGCGATACTAAATTATTGTTTGTGGCGCTTTTTTTGCACGATATTGCCAAGGGCCGTAAAGAAGATCATTCCATTGTGGGAGAAAAAATTGCCCGCAAACTTTGCCCTCGTTTTGGCCTGACACCACCAGAAATCGAAACGGTCGCATGGCTTATTCGCTATCATCTTATCATGTCTGAAATTTCCCAGTCCCGCGATATTCAGGACCCGGAAACAGCCCACTCATTTGCCCAGCTGGTGCAAAGCCCCAATCGCTTGGCTTTGCTGATGATTTTGACCGCCTGCGATATTCGCGCCGTTGGCCCCGGTGTATGGACGGGCTGGAAGGGTTCGCTTTTGCGCTCTCTTTATTATGCTACCGAACCGCTGCTTTCCGGGGGCCATTCCAAGGTCAATCATAAGGAGCGGTTGGTGGAGGTAAAATCTGCTTTGATCGAGGCTCTTTTGGCTCTTGATAGCGGCTGGACCAAAACCGGCATTGAGGCCTATATCGCTCGCCATTATTCCCCCTATTGGCTTAGAACCGACCCATCCCTGCAGATTGAACACGCAAAAATGGTGGCAAGGGCCGATAAAAACAATCAGAGTTTTTGTGGAAACTGCTCGGTCAGATCTTTTGAGGGCATAACAGAAGTTTCCTTTTATACCGCTGATCACCCCAGATTATTATCCTTTATCGCTGCCGCCTGCACTCTTTCGCAAGCATCGATTGTTGGCGCTCATATTTCTTCCATGCGCGATGGATACGCCCTTGATACCTTGCGTTTGAGGCGCTCGTTCAACTCCGATGAAGACGAAAAAATTCGCGCCGTTCGGGTAATTGATACGGTCAAACAATTGCTGGACGGCACTAAAGTAATTCCGTCAAATCTGGGCGCTGATTCACGTCTGAATAAACGCCTAAAACCTTTTAAACTTCCCCCCGACATTCAAATTTCCAATGGTCTATCGCAAAAATTCACTGTGATTGAAGTTTCAGGTCTTGATCGTGCCGGTTTGCTTTATGATTTAACGAGGCAACTAGCTGATTTGAATTTAACTATCGGTTCAGCCCATATCGGCACCTACGGGGAAAAGGCAGTGGATGTTTTTTATGTTACTGACCTGACCGGCGCAAAAATTTCTGATCCCGTCCGGCAGAAAAAAATCAAACGCTCTTTATTGTCGGTTTTGGCGCCCGTATCTGCAATAAAAGCGGTTAAAGCATGAACCTTTACAAGAATTTCTTTTCAGTCGGGTCCATGACCCTGCTTTCAAGAATAATGGGCTTTGTCCGTGATATTTTGATTGCCGGCCTGCTTGGCACCTCCATGGCTGCGGATGCCTTTTTTGCCGCTTTTCGCTTTCCAAACCTGTTTAGGCGTTTGTTCGCTGAAGGGGCCTTTAATGCCGCTTTTATCCCGCTTTTTTCAGGAGTGTTGGAGCGGGAGGGCGAGGAGGCGGCAGGTCGCTTTGCCTCCAGAATAATATCATGGCTTATTTTGTTTTTGTTCGCTGTTTTAATCCTTGCTGAAATTTTTATGCCCCAGATCATGGCCTGGTTTGTTCCCGGTTTTGTCGCGGATGAAGAAAAATTCAATTTCACGGTTCTGCTGGCGCGCATTTGCTTTCCCTATTTGGCTCTGATGTCTGTGATGTCTGCCTATGGTGCAATGCTGAACGGGTTGGGTAAATTTCTGGCTGCGGCTTTTGCCCCGGTTATGCTCAATATTGTGCTGGTTATTATTCTTGGATTTTTGGTATTTTTTATTGCCGATAAGCCTGCCGGAGCAGTGTTTTTGGCCCTTGGGGTAATCATTGGCGGTTTTGCTCAGGTGGCGATTGTAGTTTGGGCTTTGTATAAAACCGGATTGTTTCCCTATCTGCGCTGGCCGGTTTTTGGCCGCGATATCGCGCGCTTTTTTGCGCTGGCCTTACCGGTGATGTTTTCCGGAGGCATTACCCAGATCAACATTTTTGTCGGCACGATAATAGCTTCGGGAGCGGCCAGCACCATTTCCTACCTTTATTATGCGGACCGGCTTTATCAATTG
>VAPL010811001.1_pt1 | contig 10307 bp, 7 predicted proteins | sample 3395061 | NCBI WGS metagenome assembly VAPL01 (sample SAMN08290444, study PRJNA428436) | hydrothermal vent metagenome | isolation source: Deep-sea hydrothermal vent chimney 2 | place: Pacific Ocean: Juan De Fuca Ridge | depth 2182 m m
ATGAGGCTTTTAGGGGAAATTACGACCAAGTGCAGAGAGGCCTATTGGAGCAGCGTTTGCAAATCCATGCAGCTGAGCAGCAGTTAGCAGCTACTAATCAGAACAGTAACCTTGTTCAACAAGATGCATTAACACAGCAAGAACAGAATGCTTCTGTAAACACAAGTCAGGAAAGCCAAATTTTGCAAGAAGCACCTGTGGCAGATGTGCAGGAAAAAGAGTCTACCGCAGAAATTTTTCCTAGTAGACGTGACAAATTGTATCAGGTGATTAACTCACCTGGCAGAGCTAAAGAAATAGCGGGGGATGATACAGATGTGCTCGTTGCATTTGCTTTTTATCAATCAATAGCACAAGGTACACGCGGCGATGGTCTGACAAATGCTAATGAACAAATAATGTTAGACCGCGTTAAAGATAACCTGGGAGACATGCTTGAAAGTAATGACAGGGCGTCTATCAAGAACCTGCAAGCTAATATCAACCAACAGGTTATTGAGGCGCGTGAGCTACAAGCACAACAGCAGTTAACACAAGAGCAAGAGCAGCAACAGTAAAGAGAAAGTTGACTGATGGCTAATGTTTCAGCAAAAAAGACATGTCGTAATATATTTATATCTTGATTAAGAAAAAAACAATATTTTGCAAGGGTAACTGTCTTCTAAGTTTCATTATGTATTGCTGATAATTAACAATGGCAACATGGCTCTTAAGTAACATTATCTTTATAAACATCGCATTCCTTAACCCCTTTTTAACAGCCACTTCGTTTAAGTATCAAGTAGTTAATTTTACCTAAAATAATTAAGGGGAATGATCATGGCAGAAGCTAATGTTACGCAAGAACAGTTATCAGATTTAATGAAACAGATGACTGATATGCAAGAACAATTGCATCAACTAAAAGTAGAAAACGTACAATTAGAAGCTGCGTTAGAAGCTTCTACGCAAAATAAAAACGCAGAAGCTGTACAGGCTGCTCAGCAGCCGAGTGGACAAGGTGAAGCTGATCTGAACACAGGTAACGCAATAACTGCAGATGATGCCCATAAAATTAAACTTAATGAATTTGGCTACTATCAGCATTCAAGTGCTTATTATGCTATGCAAGAAGACCTTATGGTGGCAGATAAGCCAAGTCGTGCTGCTAAGGATGAGTTTCTTGCCCTAGCTGATCATGAAGAGAAGATAATTAAAGAGGCGAAGGATGGCATGCTTAGTGCTAACCAAATCGCAGCGTTGATTCGTGATGAGCGTGAGCCACAAGTAAAAAACGAGCAAGCAGCTGATCAACAGCCCGTTAGCGCTAGACCGACAGTGCAACCTGTTGAGGTGTTTAATGCGGATGGTACAGAAGGGTCTGCGCAAGCGACAGTTATTGAGCCAGCAGCAGCACAGAAAGATGCTGCGGCACCTGATGCTGAAGCTCGTGGAGATGACAATACACCAAAGAATGTACAACATGAAAAGTTTATTGCACTAATCGCTGACATGTCTGATAAAGAAGCTGCCCAAGCAATACAAGCACAAGCGATAAAAGGTGGCCTTGATTTTGGCCAACATGAAGGGCCGGTTGTTGATGCGATAGCTGCTTCACTGACAGCAGAACGCGCAGCGCTTAGAGAGATTAAGCCTTACGATACTATAGTAGGGGGCTTTGTTCAAAGCAATGTAAGTACAACGGCAAGTTTTGGCAAAGACGGCTATGCAGGACAGACAACCCACATACAGCAACACCTTAAATTTATTCCAAGTGATTTCGGTGCTTTTTTTGGTAATGCATCTGTCACTCAAGATGCAAAGGCAAATGTGACAGGGGGTAACATAGGCGTAAATTACGCTGCCAACCCATTCACTGTTGGTGGTATAAAAGGAGCTGACTTTATTCCAATTGCAAACTTAAATGTTAACTTTCCAGCTGCAGGTGATTTTGGCGCAGGGAATGTAAGTGGTTTAGCTGGTGTGGTCATTAAGCCGCATGAAGGTACAGATAGAACTAACCTTACATTGGCGGTGACTTCAAATGGTGAATTTGACAATGTTACAGGTCTGGCGAGGTTTTCTAAGCAGTTGGTAGCAGACAATGACAACACATTGACTGGTTATGCGCAAAGTACCTATAATTTTAATAATGAACAAGTTGGGGTAGGCGCAGGTCTACGCTATGACCGATATATAGGTAACGGCAATTCAGTGTTCACAACATTAGGCGCAAACGCAGCTAACGTTACTGAGGATTCTGGTTTTTCAGGTAGTGCACAATTTGGTTTTGCTTGGGGTGGCGCTGTTAGAGAGACTCCACTTGAGAAAGCGCTTACCGCAGCAGTCGGTCAAGGCAATGCTCCAGCCGATTTAGCCAAAGGTTCAGCTGTTCAAACAGCGCTTCCAATAGAGTTTCCACCAATAATTGCTGATAAAGCTGAACCAACAAGGCTGTCCCTAGTGCAATCAAATGGGGCACCGGCTCCTGATGCAGAACAAACACTTAAATTGCAAATGCAGGAGCAGTACCAAGCAACGCCAGATGCCGATAAAGCGAGCTTGTTAGATGGCTGGGCAAATAGCCTTGCCGCTAATAGAAAAATATCTACCGAGGCGGCTAAGCAAGCGACTGAAAATTTCTTAGAAATTAACTTAGATAAACAACAACAAGTTGTAGCAGAAGTAGAACGCTAAGGGTATCGTTAATAAGGCTAGAGGCTAAAATGATTACAAGCGCAACAAAAATGTTTTTACCAAGCACTGAGGATAAGCAGTTTATCCCAGTGCTGGTAACAAGCAATTTGCGTGAAAGAGGACAAGCGAGACTAGCAGAAGCAGTGAGAAGTGTATTTTCTGAGTTAACAGAGAGTGGGTTGCCTAGTAGTGAAGCTACACTTTTATTAGAAAACTTAAGTCCAGATACTCAAAAGAGTAAGACAATTGTTATCGCATTAAATTTTTCTGATGAAAACGTGGTTGCAATGGAGAATGCTATTGAGACGCCAAGCATTTCTGTGGCTGATTTAAAAGCTGGCATCTTATTGCAGCTAGCACGTGTTAAGACAGATGTTAATGCAAAAGCAATTGAAGTTGCATTAATTAAAAAAAATAAATTAAAGGCTGAGCGCGCGCAAGAAGCAGTGCTTGAATTTGCTATTCGCGCCTATATACACGAAAAAATTCTCACAGTTGCAGAGCAGCGTAATAATAATCAGCGTACTTCCTTTGATGGTGAGAATGCTACCTTCATACCAGGGCCTGCAGCACCAGAACCTAAAGTGACAAAGAGAAAAGCCTCCGCTCAAGATGATGAGGGGGTAAATACAGGTACAAAAAGTACAGAATCACCTCCAGTACAAGCTACGTCATCTATACAAGACAGAATCGTTGAAAGTAATCAGCATTCAACTGGCAGCATGGGAAACAGTACAACAAAAGCAAGTAAGGTCGGTGGGGGTGAGAGTATAGATGCGCAAGATATGACTAAACCCACAATGGCTAAAGCACCAACGGAACAAAAAAAAGTGCCGCAAAATGATGTGCCAGTTAAAGCTGACCTTGTTTCAGAAAACAATTTGGCTGCGCCTACTGAAGTGCGTAATAAGCCACAAGATAGGCAAGTGCGGCCTAATAAAGCAGGAAGTAATTCCGGTGGCAGCCAAGTAGAGCCGCCAATCAGTTCAATAAAATTTATTAATAAGCAGAATGATGCTGAAGTGGAAACACTTAAACCTTTTAAATTATGGACAAATGTTGCGCCTGAAAAATTCTCCCCTGAATATGATGCTTACCAGCGGATGAAAAAACAGTTTGACGGCTTGAGGGATAAAAGCATAGAGCAGAATGTTGATGTGCTAACCGAGCCAACGTTACAAAAAAATCGTGCGTTTAGCGGAAGAAACAATGTTAAACAAAGGTCTAATGTAGAAAAAGAACCACAAGTAGAAAATGATCAAATAAATAACCCAGCTTCTTCTGGAGCTAAAAATAGAAACAATAGAAATAAAAAAGGAAAGCAAGCCATGGCAGAAACAAATATTCAACAAGATGATTCAGCATCATTTGCAACGAATCAGGTGATAGTAAATACCGCCTTTAATCAAAAACAAATAAATAATCTTAACTTAATCGACTGGCCTGAGTATTCACTTAATGTTACCGATAGCGTCAACACATCAAAGGATGGCGTGGTTGAAACTAAAGAAATTATCTACAAAGAGTCTCATCCATTTGGTGATGTTGTGATTAAATTAACTGAAGAACATTATCAAGGTGTTAGGCCAGATTATGATTACGGCCCTTTGTTAAGTACGGCAGAAGAGGCAGTAGAAGCGACGGAGTTGGTTACTGGTTCTAGTAGAAGTAAGTTGATTAACCTTGAGGCAAAATCACCACCTTACCGATTTAAAAATGAAGTGGCTGCGGAGAGTCTTGGCTCTGCAGAAAAAGCGAAAGTGATGGAGCGTTTTCATAAAGCGCTAAACGAACTAGAGCAGCATAATGCGAATGAAGTAATTAAGGATATTAATAATGCTAATGCAAGGCAACCCTTATTATTAGACGATCAATTAACTGCCGTACAAAAACAATTAAGCGGGAGTAACAAGCAGCAGGATGCAGTACGTAACTTTGTTGCTGATAGGGCTAATGAAGTTGAAGATGCGCAAAGGGATCAAAGCCCAAAAGAGAATGAGCCTACGCTGTAAGCCGTTATTTTCTGCAGCATTTAAGCTAGTTTATTCAGTAGCATTTAAATCATAGGCCTCTTAATTTAAGTGCACCATGTTAAGCAAAAATAAGGAATTTAAAAATGCTTATAATTAAAGGTAAAACACTGAAATAAATCAGCTTATTAGTATTGAATTTACTACTTAAACGTTAGCCCGAATGGGCTATTCTGCATTTGCATTGTCTTGACAGACCTAGTTTTCATCCCAAGCTTTAATTATGACTCATATAGCATATAAATCAGTATGTTATTGTGTAAACTTAATCTTATATCTAGCATTCATCACCTCGCAGCTAACGTCCCGCCCTGTCTCTTACATTCAAAAAACTGGTTGCATTTACTTTAATTAAATGTAAATATTCTTATAACGTAAGCTGTTGATATAAGTAGTTTGCTTATATGGTTACAGTGCTAATTGTAGCTTGAAGTTAAGCAACATGCGCAGAAAAGGTCATAAAGCAGCAATTAGACTGCTAACAAAAAGTAATAATAAATTAACAATAATTTGGAGAGGTAAGTTAGATGAGAAGATCGCTAATTACATTAGCATCTATACTTCATGCCGCTTTTTTAAGCGGTATGCACAAGCTTGATGTGCTTACCTCTTTCGATGGCGCACAGCGACAATCTGGTTTTTTAGAAAAAGCAGGTTCTTATTTCAAAGCTAATGCATCATATGCCCCCCCTCCGCTAGCTAAAAAAACTCAATATGGCCTTATGGATGTAAGCACCCGGCGATTAGTGATTACTGATGGGGCAATTGAATCACTTAAGTGGTTAGCGCTTGCAACCATGATTCTTTCACACATTAACTACATTTTATTTCCAAATAACCTTTTACCAGCGTTAACTGAGCTCGGCTGTCTTGCTTATCCGTTATTTGGTTTTGTGTTGGCTTATAATCTTGCTAGAGAGGGTGCGTTTCAGCGCCGCACACATAATCGCGCAATGGGGCGCATGTTGCTCTTTGGTTTGATTGCTACGCCATTTTACATTGTTGCTTTTCCGCAAGCTGTAACAATGCAAGGCTGGCTCCCGCTTAATATGATGTTTTCTTTGATGTTGTCCACAGGCATTATTTTCCTACTTGAAGAAAAAGGTTATTTTTGTTTATTACTGGCATTAGCGGCCTTCGTATTTGGCGGTGCGTTTGTTAGTGGGTATTGGTTTAGTATCAGCTACTGTGTGGCAGCGTGGTATTTTTGTAAGAAGCCAAGTGCTGGCAGTTTGCTGTTATGGTTGGTGAGTACAGTTGGTTTAGGCCTTGTTTACCCCACATTTTGGGGTGTTTTAGCTATACCAATTATACTTGCTGCGCCATTAGTAAAACTTAAGTTGCCAAGGTTGCGTTTGGCCTTTTATACCCTTTACCCATTACACATTGTCATTTTATTAGGCATTGGTTTTCTAATGCCACGCTCGAGCGGAATGTAAATAATGGATTTTAATACATTAGCAGCTGAGTGCGCGCCTTTGGTTTCCACGCAGACTATGGCAGCCATAGTCAAAACTGAATCTCAGTTTAAACCGTTTGCTATTAACATTAATGGGGATGTGGTGCTAGAGCGCCAACCTGAAACAAAGGAAGAGGCAGTTGTTACTGCTAATTGGTTAATAGATAATGATTACAATATAGACATGGGTCTAGGCCAGGTGAATTCTAAAAACTTGACTTGGACTAAATTAAGTGTTGCAGATGCATTTGATCCTTGCAAAAATCTAGGCGCATCTGCGACTATATTAAAATCAAATTATGTGTCAGCCAGCAAAAAGATGCCTGATCAGCAAGCAGCTTTGCAAGCAGCAATTTCCGCTTACAATACGGGGTCCTTTACTAGAGGCTTTGCTAATGGCTATGTGCAAAAAGTGGTTGCTAATGCTACACATGCTACTGAGAAAATACCTTCTATTGCAACGCAACAGTCAGTTATTCCACCAATTGCGCTAAAAGCAAAAGCTAAACAAGGTAAGGCAAAACCAAAAAAGGTCGTAAAAGTTAAGCGTAAATCTTCACTTTTGATTGACATGGGTGGGCAGAATGAAGATATGGTAAAGTCTATGCAAGCAGATGATAACAAGAAAGAAATCGAGCTAGAGCACAAGGCAGAAGTTTTGATGGCAATCGATTCGCCTAATATGAATAAAATTGATGTCCCTAAACCAGACATCATGGTGTACTAAAATGTTGATGTTTTTTAAAGTAACAAGCAAGTAAATTTTTTACAAAGTGGAGGAAATGGTAATGAGAGATGCTTTTAAACAAGTTCTAGGTTTTGACTCAATGAGTGCAACAAGTACGGAAACACAAAAGCGTAATAAACGTGTTGTAAAATTTATGGCAATGAGTGCGGCAACTGCTGTGCTTGTGCTAGAACCATCCTTAGCGTTAGCGGTTCCAGATTTAGATACTAATGCAGTTACGACTACTGGTGCCAATGGTATTAGTAGAGCAGTCAACGCTATTGTGCAAACACTCACTGGTACGCTAGGGCAAAGTATTGCTGTATTAGCGGTGATTGTCATGGGTTTTATGGCAATGTTTGGTCGGCTAGCATGGGATCATGCAATGAAAGTAATCTTGGGTATTGCGATTGTATTTGGTGCAGCAACAATCATCACTTGGATTACTGTTGGTGCAGGAGAAGGATAAGCAATATGAGTGTTTAGGCTTGACGCTGCTTTAGCCATTAAAAGCTAAAGCAGCGTCCGCTAAAGCAAGTTTATATAAAACAAAGGCATAAAGATGGAAGAGAAAAGTGTACTGATAAACAAAGATATATTGTTTGTGGCCATGACGCGGACGCCTATGATAATGGGGGTGCCTTATGTAGCGTTTGTAATGGAGTTAATGTTTGTCTCATTGTCGAACATTATTTTCAAGAACCCAATGTATATGATTGCAGTGCTACCTGTGCATGCTGTTTTTTATGTATTATCGGCTCATGATGCAGGTATTTTCTCCGAGATGGAGGTTTGGAGCAAAACGTCAAGCCATTGTTTAAACAGGTGGTTCTGGGGCGCTTCTAGCTTTTCACCTTTGCCAGTAAAAAAATGGCAGCGTTAATAGGTGATCGGCTTATGGGTAGCAACAAATGAAAAATAATATCCATTTTACATTTACATTGGGGAGTTTGAAATAATGGGGGAGCTATTTCAATTTTCACGTGCCATAAAGCTGGAAACTGAAGCTTCCACTTTTATTCCTTATTCTAACCATGTAAATGAGAATACTATAAGGTTGAGCAACGGCGACTATATGCGCATTATTAAAATGGAGGGTGCTGCGCATGAAAGTGCAAATGTTGAAGACCTGAATAATTGGCATAACCAGCTTAATGGTGTGATGCGTAACATTGCTTCGCCAAATGTGGCTTTGTGGTCGCATGTCGTAAGGCGCGAGGTGAGTGAATATCCAGGCGGTGAGTATAAACCAGGGTTTAGCTATGATTTAAATGAAAAATACCGTGCCACCCTGAGTGAAAACCGCATGTTAATTAATGTGCTTTATGTCTCCATTATTTATCGCGCGCAATCGGCAAAAGCTACAAGTTGGTTCGATCGGTTTAGTTTAAAAACACAAGCAGAATTACAAGAAGAGCAAGAAGATGATCTTCGTATTATCGATGAGATTTCTAGCGCGCTTAAAATTGGCTTGCACCGCTATGATGCAGAAATACTTGGTTGCTATGAGCGAAATGGCGTCATGTTTTCTGAGATGGCAGAATTTTTAGGTTATTTGGTCAACGGTGAGTGGGCTAAGTTTCCATTAACAAAATCAGAAATAAGAGATGTGTTGACAACCTCTCGGCCGTTTTTTGGTAGAGGTGGGTTAATGTCACTTAAATCAATTTCAAAGGTTGATTATTCTTCTATTCTTGCGATACAAGAATACCCTTCCATGACTCAGCCTGGCCTGCTGAATGATCTGCTTAGTTTGCCATTTGAATTTATTATTTCACAATCATTTTCATTTTTATCTAAAGCAGTTGCTATAGGTCGCATGAAACGACAACATGGTCGTTTAATTGCAGCCAGCGACCACAGTAAATCACAAACAGATGCATTACAAGATGCCTTAGATGATTTGGTGTCTAACCGTTTTGTCATGGGCGCACATAATCTTAGTATTAAGGTAAATGCATCATCGCAAAAGCTGTTGACTTTGCATATGAATGAAACCATGACAACGCTATCTAATGTTGGCATTAAGGCAACGAGAGAAGAGATGGGGGTAGCAGGTTCTTTTTATGCGATGCTGCCAGGCAATTTTGCTTATCGTGTACGCGTGGGTGATATTACAAGTCTTAATTTTGCAGGGTTTTCTAGCTTTCACAATTTTCCCACAGGGCGCCTCAAGGATAATCAATGGGGTGATGCTGTCATGTGTTTCAAGACCACGTCAGGGAGTCCTTATTATTTTAATTTTCATAAAGCCGAAAAAGACGCCCGTATTGATAAGAACCATCGGGATTTAGCCAATACCATGGTGATTGGTCAATCCGGTGGCGGTAAGACCGTGTTGGAAATGATGATGCTGTCAATGTCAATGAAATTTAATCAGCCGCCAGAGAATCCAGCGACTTATATTTTATTTGATAAAGATTTAGGCGGTTCAATTGGCACTCGCGCAATGGGGGGTAAATATTACCCCATTAAGAATGGCATGCCATCTGGCTTTTCTCCGTTCCAAATGGACCCAACACCAGATAACTTATCTTTTTTAGAGGTGTTAGTTAAAAAACTAGTGCAGCATGAAGGTATGCCAATTACCCCCGCACAAGAAAAAGAAATAACCCAGGCGATTGCAGGTGTAATGGGGGCAGATAAACCTAAACGTCGACTAGGTGCAATGTTAGAGTTTTGTGACCCAACAGATGTAAATGGCTTGCACGCCCGTCTTTCACGTTGGTGCCAGGGTGGTGCATTAGGTTGGTTATTTGACAACCCAGAAGATACTTTTACGCTAGAAGGTTCGCCTATTTTTGGTTTTGATGTGACAGACTTTCTTGAAAATGAGGAAACACGCACACCGACCATCATGTATTTATTTCATCGGATAGAAAAACTAATCGACGGCCGGCGCTTGATCATCTTTATGGATGAGTTCTGGAAGCTGTTGCAAGATGAATATTTTGAAGACTTAGTACAAAATAAGCTAAAAACCATCCGTAAGCAAAATGGATTTTTAGTGATGTTTACACAATCACCGCGAGATGCACTTAAATCAAAAATTAGTCATTCTTTAATTGAACAAACAGCCACCAAAATTTGTTTACCTAACCCTGGCGCAGATTATGATGATTATGTAAATGGCTTTAAATTAACAGTGCGTGAATATGAGATTGTTAAAGAACTAGGTGAAAAGTCAAGAAAGTTTCTTATTAAACAGGGGCAAAACTCTGTAGTAGCGGAATTAGATTTACGTGGGTACGATGATGAGCTGGCAGTACTGTCTGGTAATACAGCCACATCATTATTAGTGGAGAAGTTGGTAGCAGAACTCGGAGACGACCCAGAAGTATGGTTGCCTGAATTTCATCGTGTAAGACTTGGAGGATAATATGAAGTTATTTCAAAGCATTAAAAAAGGTATCGC